>Ga0310811_10002667_pt1 | contig 22346 bp, 20 predicted proteins | sample YCmetagenome_FD_207642 | JGI IMG/M metagenome (GOLD analysis project Ga0310811, IMG submission 207642) | Soil microbial communities from experimental microcosm in Duke University, North Carolina, United States - YC | ecosystem: Engineered > Artificial ecosystem > Soil microcosm > Unclassified ...
CAGTGTTCGCCGGCAGCGTCCCGGGGCCGCTGTCCCAGATCACCGAATGACCGTTCGAGGGAGTCGACCAGGTGAACGTCACCGTACCCGCGGAGACGGTGTCGGGGGTCGGCGAGAAGAGATTGTTCTTGACCGAGAGGCTCGTGGTGTGGCCGCCCGTGGTCCCACCGCCTCCGCCACCGCCGCCACCACCATACGTTGGAGAGTTACTGCAGCCGCTCAGCGTCGCGTAGACTGCCATGATGAAGATGGTACGCTTCCGCATGAAACGCCTCCCACCAGGGGTCGAGTACTTCGACGGACGCGCCCTGATACCCGACCGGTCAGAGAGGTTTCGTCAGGCTCCAGTCAACGCACCTGAATCTCGCCTGTCATCGTGGGATGGATGGAACACTTGTAGAAGTAGTTGTAGCCGGCGCGCGAGAAAGTCCGCAGGACCAACGACCCTGGATTCAGCTGGGCGTTGACCGAGTCGGCGCTCCAGCTCGAGTCGACGGGGCTCACGGTGGTCGCGGTGACGGTATGGGCGATCGAGCCGAGGTTCTGCCAACACACCGATTCGCCATGCGTGACCGTCGTGATCTGGGGCGTGAACGTCTGGTTGTCCTGGGCGTTGATGACGAACTGCGCGCCCGTACCGGCGCAGCCATTGCCCTCGCCGGCAGGATTCCCGCACGCCAACGCCACTGCTACACCGGCCGCCAAACCGAGCGCGCCAGCCAGATTCCGAGGACCACGATTGGATTGCCACATGACTGTAGTACCTCAGTGCCCGTGCTCGCGCTCCAACGTATCGGCAGCGAGCCGGGGTGAGAGCATGGGATAGCGCCCCGCAAACCAGCTGTAGGACAGTGCGAACAGTCCGCCGAAGAACAACGTCGCTCCGATCTCGGGAAGGCCGATGGCGGGCGCCGCGCCGCCGCTGATCGACGGCACGATCTCGAAATACCGCTCCAGCCAGATCCCGGTGAGACTGATGAGCGCGATGGCCATCAGGAACGGCGGCGACCGCTTCGGCTTCTCGCCCAGGATTCCGATGAACGGAATCAGGAACACCATCAGGAATACCGCGATCCCGACCGGCCGCCAGGCACCCCACAGCCGGTAGAAGATGAAGTACGTCTCCTCGGGAAGATTGCCGTACCAGATCACGAGGAACTGGGCGAACATGAGGTAGGCCCAGAACACCGTGAACCCGAAGCACAGTTTCCCGAGATCGTGCTGCTGTTTCGACGAATACAACCCGCCGAGGCCCATGCTGGAGCGCATTCGCACGCTCAGCACCGCGAGCCACATCCATGCGGCGAGGAAGCTGCCCATGAAGTAGAAGACGCCGAACAGGTTGCTCACCCATTGATGGGCGAGCGACATCACGGCATCGAACGCGAACAGGCTGAGGCCGAAGGCGTATCCCAGCACGACGAACGCCGCGTCCCGGGCGATCCGGCCCTTCTCAATCGGATCGGTCTCGACCGGCTTCCCCGTCGCGATCTCGCGAATATCGGGCGCCATGTCGGCGCGCACGAACCGCCACGACAACCACGCGAGCAGCGTCAGCACGAGGCCGTCGCGCACGTAGAACCCGACCGGCGTGAGCCACCACCCCAGATCGGTGCGGGGCGTCGTGACCCAGGGATAGATGTAACTCCGCCCGAAGAACGAGATGAGGAACAGCACCACCGCCACTGGCAGAAACGCCACCGCAGCCTCGGCCAGCCGGATGATGACGCCCGACCAGTGACCCTTGGCGAGTTTTTGCGACGCGCCGACGACCACCGACCCCATCGCCAACCCGAGCCAGTCGAACAGGTTGAAGTGGTACGCCGACCAGACGCGATCGGGGTGCGAGCGGAGGTTCAACAGCAACAGCACCAGCCCGATCGCGGTCGCGCCCAGCCCGATGATCCGGAACGACGCGACCGGAAACGCCCGGGCCTTTTCCGCGAGCTCGACTCGATTCACGGCGGTCGTGGTGCTCACGGCCGGCCTCCCCGGGCTTCGAGCTGCAGCGAGCGGACGTAGTTCACCAGATCCCAACGGTCCGCCCCATGGACCTTATCCCCGTAAATCGGCATCAGCCCTCGCCCCATGCTGGGGGCGTGGACGAGCACGCCGTAGATGTAGCCGTCCGAGCGCCGCGCCACCGTGTCAGTCACGAGGGAGCGCACGCCGACGAACGGGCCTCCCGACATCGAGGAGATTGGGCCGTCGCCGCGGCCGCTCGGGCCGTGGCAGACCAGGCAGTACGTCTCGTACTCCCACTTGCCGCGGTTCAACGACTCGGAGGTGCGAGTCCGCGGATTGGCGAGCTTCTCCGCCGCCTGAGGCCCGAGCGAATCGGGCTCGACGCCCGTTATCGGGACCGTCCCCGGCACCGGATTACGCGGCATGGCGTACGGCTTGATGCTGCGCTGGTGGCGCATCGTGGCGAACCAGCCGACGTGGTGCACGACGTAGTCGGGATCGCAGGCCGCCAGTACGATCAGCGCGAGTGCGGCCACGATGCGCTTACGCACGCCGTACCTCCTCGGCGCCCGCGCCGCGCAGCACGCCTTCCATGGCGCCCGCCTGATCGGCGCCGCAGCGCACGAACACGCCGAACTTGTCGTTCGTGAAGCGCGGATCGTAGGCGATCGTCCCCTGGTGGCGCGATGCCAGCAACGCGTTGAACAAGAGCCCGAGGATCGTGGTGAGCGCGCCGAACAGCACCGTCATTTCGAACATGATGATGACATAGGGCAAAATCGACCCCACCGGTTTGCCGCCCACCACCACCGGCCAGTCGTAGGACATGTAGAGCGTCAGCCACGCGCCGATGCCGCACCCCGTCATGCCCCCGATCAGCGTCCACATGCGCACCGGGCTCGTCGGCTGGGCGATGGCCGCCTCGAGCTCGTGCCGCGGGATCGGCGAGTAGACCGTCAACTCGTCGCCGTGTCCCCCCGCCTTCAGCTTCTCGATCGCTTCGACGGTCGCGTCGAGGTGGCCGAATACGCCGAGCACGCCGGGCGTGGCGGGGGGATGAAAGATGTCGGCCAGGGCCTTGGGCATCATCATGCGCCGGCCCTCGCCTTCGCGCGCGTAGGCGGCGGCAGCACTTCCTTCACCTCGGAGATCGAAACCGCCGGGAAGTTCTTCACGAACAGCAGGAACCACATGAAGAACCAGCCGAAGCTGCCCGCCATGATGCCCCAGTCGGCCCAGGTCGCGTTGTAATTGGCGTTGGTCCAGTGGGTGTACGGCTCGCCGGCGAGCGACACGACGATGATCACGAAGCGCTCGAACCACATCCCGATGTTGACGAAGATCGAGATGACGAAGAGACCGGTGATGCTGGTGCGCACCTTCCGGAACCACAGCAGGTAGGGCAGCAGGCCGTTGCAGATGTTCATCGTCCAGCTGGCCCACCAGAACGAGCCGAACGCACGGAACCAGAAGCCGGCGCGCTCGTCGGCGTTGCCGCTGAACCAGGCGACGAAGTTCTCGGTGACGTAGGAGAAACTCACGATCAGCCCCGTGAAGAGGCAGAGCTTCGCGAGATTCTCGAAGTGGTGCACCGTGATGATGTCTTCCAGATGGAACAGCTTGCGGATCGGCACGAGCAGCGTGATGACCATCGCGACGCCGGAGTAGATCGCCCCGGCCACGAAGTAGGGCGCGAACAGCGTGGCGTGCCACCCCGGCACGATCGCCATGGCGAAATCCCACGACACGACGCTGTGCACCGAGAGCACGAGCGGGGTCGCGAGCGCGGCGAGGTACAGATAGCCCCGCGTGTAGTGGCGCCACTGCTCGTTGGTCCCGCGCCAGCCGATCGCCGTCAACGCATACAGCTTCTTGCGCCACCCGGTCGCCACGTCGCGCGCGGCCGCGATGTCCGGGATGAGCCCCATGATCAGGAACACCGTGGAGACGGTGAAGTACGTCCCGATCGCGAACTCGTCCCAGATCAGCGGCGACTTGAAGTTCGGCCACAGGCCGCGCTCGTTGGGGTACGGGATCAGCCAGTAGAAGTACCACTGCCGGCCGATGTGAATCAGCGGGAAGAGCCCCGCCGTCATCACGGCGAACACCGTCATCGCTTCCGCGGTGCGGTACACCGCGGTGCGCCATCCCGAGCGGAACAGATAGAGAATCGCGGAGATCAGCGTGCCCGAGTGCGCGATACCTACCCAGAACACAAAGCAGGTGATGAACACCGCCCAGTACACCGGGTGCGAGTACCCGGCCAGCCCCAGGCCATAGCGCAGGAGAAAGAGCAGGCAGGTGATGCCGATCGCCAGCAGCGTGACCGCGGCGCCGAGCAGCACGAAGTAGCCGCGGCTCGGATTCCCGAGGGTGTTCGCGATCGCCCGCGTGACGAAATCGTAGGTGACGCGCGTCGGAGTGGATCCGGTCTGGGCCATTCTCAGGCCTCCTCACCCGCGACGACGCGGGCGAGGTAGGTAATGCCGGGCTTCGTGTTGAGACGGGCCAGCACGTGGTAGCCGCGTGGGTCCTCCGACAGGGCGTGCACCCGCGAGGCGGGATTGTTGAGATCCCCGAAGACGATCGCTTCCGAGGGACACGTTTGCGCGCAGGCGGGTACGATCTCCCCGTCCTGGATCTGGCGATCTTCGATCCGGGCCTTGTGTTGCGTGGACCGGATGCGCTGCACGCAGAAGGTGCACTTCTCCATCACGCCCTTCTCGCGCACCGTGACGTCCGGGTTCAGGAGCCAGCTCAGCGGCTCGGGCCAGGCCTCGTATTCACCGCCGCGCTCGGCGTAGTTGAACCAGTTGAAGAAGCGGACCTTGTAGGGGCAGTTGTTGGAGCAGTAACGCGTGCCGACGCAGCGGTTGTAGACCTGGCCGTTCAGCCCGTCGGGGGTGTGATAGGCGGCGAAGACCGGACACACCGGCTCGCACGGGGCGTTGCCGCACTGCTGGCACAGCATCGGCGTGACCGACGCACCGGCCGGTGCCGCGGGGTCGCCGCGCCAGTACCGCTCGATCCGCATCCAGCTCATCTCGCGCCGCCGCACCACGAGATCCTCGCCCACCGTCGCGAGGTTGTTCTCGGCGTAGCATGCGGTCACGCACGCAGAACAGCCGGTGCACTTGGCAAGGTCGATCGCCATCGCCCAGCGCGGATGCTCGCCCGCATAGTTGCCGAGCGACGCTTTCTCGTGCTGCGCCTCGGCCCACCCCTGCTCCGCTTCCCGGGCATACTCCGGGATCGACTCCTCATCGAGCTCGCCGACCTTCAACCCCCGGGCTTCGGCGAGCGGCAGCACCGTTACCACCTGTGCACCATGCTCGCGCGAGCTGCCTTCGCTCGTCGCGAGCTTGCGGTGTTCGTTGGTCTTGGTGACCGTCACCGACACGACGTGCGTCCGGCCGCCGTAGACGTTCGGCTCGCCCGGCAACAGGTCGAACGCGTTGAAGGAGCGATCCTTCGCGTAGCGTCCGTAGGCTTTGTGCCCCTGTCCCGTCGGCAGCGCCACGACTCCGGGACGGATCGACGGTGTGATCCAGACCGGCGCGCTCACCGCCCCGAACGGCGACTTCACGAGCAGAAAGTCGCCGCTCGCGAGCTGCCACTTGTCGGCAGTGTCCGGATGCACCTCCACCCAAGCGTGCCACGTGATCTTGGAGACGGGGTCGGGCAGCTCCTGCAGCCACGGCTTGTTGGCGCCGCGGCCGTCGTGCAGTGCCGGATGAGGAAAGACCACGGCCGCGAGATGCTCGGGCTCGGGATGCCAACTCGGAATGATCGCCGTCGCGAAATCGCCGAGTGGGGCCTTCGTCAGCCGCACCGGCCGGCTCGGCGCGTCACCGTAAATCCCGCCGTGCTGCAATGCCGTGTCCCACCAATCCTCGAAGGCCTGCCTGCCTCCGATACGGGTGTGCAGGGTATTCCACTTTCCCTGCAGGTACGCCTTGAACGATCCGCCCTTCCCGGACGCTTGCAGCAGGACGTCCCCCGTCTGCCGCGTCCCGTCGAACACGGGCATCATCACCGGTTGCTGCAGCGCGAACACTCCGGCGCGCGGCCGGCTGTCGTTCCACTGCTCGAGGGGGTGGAGATCGGGGAGAACGAGGTCGGCGCCCGCGGCGGTTTCGTCCAGATAGGACGAGAAGCTCACGCGGAAGCCGGCCTTCCCCCACGCCTGCGCGAACTGTCCCCCGAGCGTGTGCACCGGGTTGGCGCCATGCACCAGCAGCAGGGCGACGCCGCCCGAGGCCAGGTCGCTCGTGAGCGTGGCCATGTCGGCATGTTTCCCGGCCGACCCCTGCGCGAGATCGGCGCCGAACTTCACCGTCTTCCCGACGGCACCGGCGACGTAGTTCAGGATGTTGACGGCGGCGACGAGCTCCATGCCGCCCGGGTAGTGGGTGGCCATCCCGCCGGCGACGGCGAGCGGCGCCGCCGTCCGCGTGAATTCCGTCGCGAGTCGCTCGATGACGGCGAGATCCACGCCGATCGCCTTGGCGACGTCGGCCGCTCGCGGTAACCCGAGCCGGGCCGCGTCTGCGGGAACGTTCCCCAGCCGCTGCGAGACGATGACTTGCGCCATCGCGAGCGCGAGCAGCCCTTCCGTCCCGGGACTCGTGCCGATCCATTCGTCAGCGATCAACCCCGTCTGCGGCAGGCGCGGGCCGACGAACACGAACTTCGCCATCGATGCGTCGCGGCCAGACTCGAAGCTGTGCGCGCGGGTGAAGGCGTTCTGGAAGCCGACGGGAGAGAGCCACGTCTCCATGAAGTCCGCGCCGAACGACATGATGTACCCGGCCGCGGCAAAATCGTAAGTCGGGATCGTCGCGTCGCCGAAGACGAGTCGATTGCCCTCCCGCAGCGCCTCGAACGCGAACGGCTCGTAGGTGACGTGGCGCCCTCCCACCTGCTGCATCCACTCGTCCACCAGCTCACCGAAGCTCCCGGTCTCGACGCCGGTGACGAAAACGATCCCCTTCCCCCGCGCCGCCGTCGCCTTCTCCTGCAGCGTGGCGATCGCCTTGTCCCACGTGGTCGTCTCGAGCGTGCCCGAAGCGGAGCGTTGCATCGGGCCGGTGACGCGATCGGGGTTGTAGAGTCCCTGCAACCCGGCCTGCCCCCGCGCGCACAGGCGGCCCTGGTTCACCGGCGAGTCGGGGTTGCCTTCGAGCTTGATGGCGCGTCCTTCCCGAACCTTTACGTGCAGACCGCACCCCGCCCCGCATTCGCGGCAGGTGGTAGCGTACCAGGTCGCGAGACCGGGCGTCTGGTCTTCGGGAGGAATGACGTACGGAATGAGCTTCTCGGTGGGCTCGGGACCGATTCCACACCCCGACAGCGCGGCGGCACCGCCGCCCGCGACGCCGAGCACTTTGAGGAACCGCCGCCGATCCATGCCGTCGCTCATATCGTCTCGCCTAGTAGTGGCACACCGAGCAGTCACGGCTCACGTTGCGGGCCATGTGACAGCTGATGCACCACCCCATCTTCAGGGTGGGCACCTGGTAGACCTGCGTCATGCCGTTGACTTGGCCGTGGCAGTTGGCGCACGACTCCGGGCCAGTCCCGAGCACCTTGATGTGGCGCATGTGAGGGAAGTGCACGAACCCGGGGAGGGCGTGCACCCGGATCCATTCGGGAGGCCTCTTATTGCTCCAGGCAACGCGCACCTTCCCGATTTCGACCATATGCGCCGGCGTCGATCCCGAAATGATCTGATGGCAGCCGAAGCAGGTGCGCAGGGCGGGCATCCCCGGCTCGCTCGATACCGCCACCGTGTTGTGGCAGTACATGCAGGGGATCCGGTCCTGCCCGGCGTGGATATCGTGACGGAAGAAAATCGGCTGACGGGGGCCCTGGAGGCGCGAGGTGTCGGTGATGACCGGAGCCTTGTAGCCCGGGGTGCCCGGAGCGGCTTGGGCGGCCTGAGCGGCGATGCGGCCGCCGGCGGCCACGGCGATCATCAAGAGTATCCCAGTCGCGGTCCTACACCCTCTCGTCGTCGCCAAGGCGGTGGCCTCGATCTCCAATCCAGGGATGATGGGGCAACGGCACGGCACGGCAACAGCTTGCGGGCGCGAGGAATGTAGCGCGCCCGCCGAATGCCGCACAAGTCCCGGATCAGTCGGAGCGCGACAGAAGGTGATGCTTCAGGCGGATGACGTCTACGAAACCGTCGACGGTGTCGAGGTCGGGAAACTCCATCCAACACCAGCGCACGCCGTCGACCATCTCGCCGTCGCGCACCGCGTGTTTCACCGCGCGCCCGAGGCCGTCGGCGAGAACGAGCTCCTGCTCTTCGCTGTCACTGAGGACGAACGTGCCGCTCACCCCCGATTCCATCGGGTGCAGGAACCCGAGCTTGCGACCGCCCACTTCGTACATCCACACCCACTTCCACGCGATCCCCATGAACACGACCTGCTCGGTGACGTGGCGCAACGAACGGATCCCCTCGCGTGCCCGTTTGAACCGTCCTGCGGCAAGCTTGGGAAGGTCGCGCGTCGGCGAGTCGGTTTTCGGCCGAGCGCGGGGACTCTTATAAAGATTGGTCGCCCAGTACTCAGTCGGCTGTCGGGACATCGGGTGCCTCGGCTGTCGGCTGCGGTGATCCGGCGTGTGACGGCAATGGCGCCCAAGAACTTACCCGTGTCGTCAACCAGCGGCGTATCGTAAGGCGTTGTAGCGAGTTATGCCTTCAGCACCCGGAGTGATCGCGCGGCGCCCCGAAACCGCGCACCGTCCAGGAGTCGGGCGACCGACTGCTGCGGAACTGCCATTCGACCATCCCGTCCCATCGTCAGTTTGATGACGTCCCGGTCTCGGCCGAACCAGCGTTCGCTGGGCTCGAGATCGGAGGGGTAGACGCAGAGCGGCAGCGCCGCGACCGCGAGCGGCGCTTGGGAGCCGATGCCCGATTCGGGCATCGTCCCGGTCCACAGCTCCGCACCGAACGAGAGGGCGATGCCGTAGATCCGGCAAACCTCCGAGAGTCCGCCGACACGGTGCACTTTGATGTTCCAGATGCGCGGCCCGTCGAGCTCGACCACCTGTCGCGCATGGCTCGCGCTCTTGAGCGTTTCATCGAGACAGATCGGCGTCTCGAGCGCGCGGCCCAGCCGCGCGTGTCCCACCAGCTCGTCGGGGGCGAGCGGCTGCTCGATGTAGAGCAACCCGGCGGCGTCGAGCTGCATCAGCTCCCGCTCGTGACCCGGCCAGTCGTAGGCGCCGTTGGCGTCGACGGTGAGCGGAAGATCGGCGCCGGACATCCCCTCGCGCGCGGCACGCACCGCATCCGCATCCCAGCCCGGCATCACCTTGATCTTGACGCGCCGGTAGCCACGCGCCACGGCCTCCTCCACCCACCGCGCCAGGGTCGCGGGGCGACGATCCTCCGGAATTCCCAACGCGACACCGCACGGCACGCTCGTCGCTGCGGCGATCCCGAGCCGCGCCGCCAGCAGCGCCGCGAGCCCGACGTTCTGCCGCAGCGCTGCGAGATCCCACGCCGCCGTTTCGACCCCGGCGCGCGCAAAGGGGTTGCCGCGAATTCCTTCGCGCAGTGCGGCATCGACCGCCTCGGGATCCCGGAACTCCTTCCCCACCAGACGCGGCAGCAGCACGCGCTCGATCAGATCGCGCGCGCTGACGAGCGTTTCTTCGGAATAGAACGGCAGCTCGAACGGCGGCGACTCGCCGTACCCGGTATGCCCCGCGTCGTCGTGCAGCAGGACGATCAGCGAGCGCCGCTCGCGCATGATGCCGCCGGAGATGATGAACGGCTCCGCCAGCGGCAGCGCGAGCTCGAACAGCTCAGCGCCGGAAATGCGCATCCGGTATGTCGAGGAAGTGCAGCTCCCCGCCTCGCCGGTGGACCAGCCCGCGGCGCTCGAAACGGTCGAGCTCGGCGATCACCCCATCGTCGGGATGGAACAGCAGCTGGTGGAGCACGCGCTGGGTGCGCGAGCCGTCGCGCGCGGCGTATTCGTCGAGCGGGAGCTGGAACATGGTGTGCAGCTGCACGGCCTCGCACCCCGCCTGCGCGTACGCGAGGATGTCGCGACCGGAATTGATCCCGCCCGTGCCGCAGAGGCTCTGATGGGGAGCGAAGCTCGCGAGCACCCGCAGATTGCGCTCCAGGAGATCCCGCCCACCGTACGCCACGCCGAGCTCGGGGTCGAACATCCGGTTGAAGACCACCTGCGCGTCGGCGGCCGCCGCGGCCAGCATCATTTCGTGCTGAAATCCCTCCTCGAACCGTGCGTTCATGAGCTTCACGGAGACGCGGGTCTCGATCGGCGACGCCCACCGGATGAGGTCCGGCACCTCGCGCAGCCATCGCAGAATCTGCGCCCGGTCCTCGGCGAGCGAGTCGCCGGCGAGCGTCGGCGAAAAGTCCTTCTCGAGCAGCAGCGGCGGCTCGTCCCATGCCTCCGCCAGGTGCGTCGTCGTGTGGCGATACTCGGACTCCACGAACGGCACACCGAGCCGCGGCAAGTGGTACTTCACCGATGGGATCACCAGCAGCTCGCCCGCCCGGGTGAGGTCGCGACCGACGCGAACGAGATCGAGATAATCGTCGAAGGAGCGGTCCCATCCCCGCCCCTTCCAGGTGACCGTCCAGCCGCGGTCGGCGCCGGACACGCGGCGTCGCTCGACTTTCATTTTGGTCTCGTGAATCGCCCATGCCGCCATCGACTGAACGCCGGCGTCGTCCTGCGCGATCAACGTCTTGAGCACGACGAACGCGAGCCCCGCGGCCCGGTCTTCTTCGAGCTGGCGCTCATTGAGGGAGAGTTGGCCGGATCCCTTGCCGATGGGATGTGGCAGCGTTTGCCCGAGGTATCGGGCGGTCAGATCGATGTGGTAGGCGTCCCGCACGTAGGCGGGAAAATCCCGAGGGAGCCCGTCCTTGAACCGCTCGAAATCAGCGACGAGCTGCGCGCGCATCGTGCACCGCCTGGATCACGGCGTCGCGCTGGGACTCGGGCAGCGAGGGACCCCAGGGGTCGTCACTGGCGTCCGACGACAACACGCCTTCGACGACCATCGCCCACAGCATCCGCTGCACGTACCCGTCCATCGGAGGAACGAACGTCTGCTGGGAGAACCGGTCGATCAGCCCAGAGAGATGCAGGAACTCACCGCCATCGGCCGTGGCGTGCGCCCGCAGCAACGCGCATTGCAGGTCGGTCAGCGCCGCTCCCATTCCGACGAGCGCGCACTGGCCGCCGAGCATCAGCGAGTAGCCGAGAAACCGGTCCTCCCCGCTGATCACGAGCTTGCCGGGATGCTCACGCACCAGGGCGACGATGCGCTGAAACGTCATGACGGAGTCGAGGGTCGCCACCTTGATCCCGATCACCTCGGGCAGCGCCAGAATCGCGTGCAGGGCGGCATCTCCGTACGACACTCCACCGGCTGCTTCATAGAGGTAGAAGGCGATGACCGGGAGCTCCGCCCCGAGCGCCGCGTGCCACCCCGTGGGATCCTTCGCCTGCGGAAAGGCGAGCAGGGCGTCCGCGCCGCCCGCCTTCGCCTGCTTCGCCATCTCGAGGCTCGAGGCCCCGGCGATCACCAGCCGGTTTGGCAACGCGGCGCGCCAGGTCTGCAGCACGGTACGCCGCTCATCCACGGAGAGGTGGGGTCCGCGGCCGGTATGCGCCCACACGGCGACGCCGGCCACGTCCTGCGTCGCCATCCAGCGCGCGTAGACGTGCTGGGCGTCGGCGGCGAGCGCCTTCCCCCGGAACGGCACCGGGACCGCGGGCACGAGCCCGCCCTCGAGCCGGCGCGCGATCGTCATCGCGCCCGCCCCTCGCCACGCGCCGCGCCGGCATTCTTCGATTCGATCGCCGCGCGCTGCTCCGGAGAGACGTCGAGCAGATCGAGCTTCGCGACGGCCGCCTCGGGCAGGCGCAGCGGCTGCCCCGTGCCGAACACGAATCGATCGGGACCGATCGTCCGCACCAGCGTCGCGAGGTGATCCTCAGGCGGCCCCCAGATCCAGCTGATGTCCCACCAGATCCGCCGCGCCTCATCCGGTGTCGACCCGAAATGCACTTCCTCGATGAAGCCGCGATCGGCGTGGGTCACGACGAGACGCACGGCCGGACCGCTGCGGATCAACGCCCGTACCGCGGCGGCCGGGAGCTCCGGTGTGACGTCGTTGGGATGTCGCTGCCGGGCGTCCTCGAGACGCACCGCGAGCAGCAGCGGGCGGCCGGCCGCCCCGGCGGCGACCGCCAGCGCGACCAGCTCGGGAGCGGATGGCGCGAGTGCGAAATAGCAGGGATCGCAGCGGATCGCGGGCGCGCCCTGTGCCACGGCCTCGCGCAACGCGTCGGACCAGTTGGCGAGCCCCGGGTGCACCGCCGGCACCGGGTGCAGTCGCGGAAACTCGCGGCAGGTGTCGTAGAGCCATGCGTTTCCCGCCGACGGATCGCGCCAGAACAGGCCGGGGAGATGCGTGACCCACGCGGCGTCGATCGCCGCGCGATCCATGGCCGCCAGCACGTCCTGCGGAGATGTGCCAGGCACCTTGGCAAACGGGTAGCCGCCGAGGAACGCGTTGACGTCGATGCGCATCAGTCGCTGGGGAAGCTGCCCGGTGGAAAAATGCGCGCGGCGTTCTTCCACGCCACCAGCTCGAAAGCGGCCGGGGACAGAATGTGCTTCAGATATCGCAGCTTGGCCCACCCGGTATCCATCGTGATGTCGGACCCCCAGAGCAGTCGTTCGGCGCCTGCGGCGGCGATACACGCCTCGAGCATGCCGCCGTCGACGCCGCTCCCCGACAGATCGAGATAGACGTTGGCGTGCGGTGGGACCACCGCGAGGGTGTGTCGCCAGTCGCCGCCACCGGCGACGTGGGCGAGGATGAACGCCACCTGCGGGTGGCGCGCGGCGAGCCGGCACAGCTCGGCTCCGTCGGACGCCTCCTGCCCCGGCCAGTCCCGCCGTCGCCCCTGCCAGATATGCTGCAGGATAGGAAGCCCGTGGCGCAGCGCGGTGTCGCAGATCGCGTCGAGCAGCGGATCGTCGGCGCGCCGGCTGGCGGCGAGCTTCACGCCAATCAACCCGGCGGACCGTCCCCGGGCGATTTCGGCCCGGGCGTGGTCCTGATAGTTCGGGTTGACGCAGGCGTAGCCGCGGATCCGGGCGGCGTGCTCCCGCTGCAGCGCGATCGTGAAATCGTTGCCGTAGACGACGTCGTCGGGCGAGGGAAAGTAGGTCGGCGATGTGAACCCGAACGTGCCGAGGGTCGACGTGACGTGCACCGTGATCCCGATCCGCTCGCCGGCCCGCAACCGGCTGGCGTTGTACGCCCGCCAATCGGGCCGGGGGCTCCGCTCGGGAAAGAAGTGGGCATGAACGTCGATGAGCATCATATGACGGTCTTCAGCGCCTCCCCCAACGTCGCCAGCGCCTGATCCACATCGGCCTCCGAATGCGCGTACGAGACGAAGTTATATGCCGTCCGCTTGAACAGCAGTCCGCGCCGCGCACATTCGACCGCGACGCGGCTGGACAGCTCGTCGTTGGCGAAGTGCAGGAAACACATCTCCGCGATTCCGCCGACGCTGGTCGCGACGTGGCGATGGTCGCGCTGCAGGCGGTGCAGCCCGTGCAAGAGGCGCGTGCCGACGCGATGGAGGTGCGCGCACACCGGCTCCGACTCGTACACTGCGAGCGTCGCGAGCGCCGCGGCCAGCGCCACCGATTCCGTGGCCAGCGTCGACGAAATCCACGTGTGGTTGACAGCCGCCATTACGTCGGCCCGACCGCCCAGGGCCGCCAGCGGAAAGCCGTTGGCGAAGGCTTTGCCGATCACGGCGATGTCCGGCGTCACACCGTAGCGCTCCGCCGCTCCACCCACCGCGAGACGAAAAGCGGTTTTGATCTCGTCGAAGACGAGCACCGCCCCGGCGTCCCGCGTTTCGGCGTGCAGCGTCTCGAGCCACTCGCGCGACGGCTCGGTCACCACCAGCGGCTCGATCACGACCGCCGCAAGACGATTGCCGCGGTACCGGATCATCTCGCGCGCCCGCTCCACATCGTTGAACGGCAGCTCGGCGAAGACGGCGCGCGTCCCCTGCGGCACGCCGTCGGTGCGTCCCTGGCACCAGTCGAGCCAGCCGTGATACCCGCACGCCAGGACCTCTTCGCGCCCGGTGAAGACGCGGGCGATCCGCACCGCCGCCGCCACCGCCTCGGCGCCGGTCTTCAGGAACCGGATCCGTTCCATCCACGGCAGTCGGCGGGCGAGCGCTTCGGCGAGGCGCTCCTCTTCGACCGGCGGCAGCGGGCCCACCGTGCCGGCGGCGATCGCCGCAGTCGCGGCGCGGCTCACCGCCGGGTGGCCATAGCCCAAGCCGACGGCCCCGAGCGCCATGACGTAATCGAGGTACTCGCGACCGGTTTCGTCCCAGATCCGGGCGCCCGACGCCCGGGCGAGGCGCGACGGCAGCTCCTCGCCCGCTCCGGCCCCGAACAGCGCTTCGGGACGCTTACTCCCGGTCGACGTGAATCCCGGTACGCGCCAATCGGTCACGGTATTTCACCACCTCGATCGCCATGGCGCGCAGCAGCTTCGCTTCGCGCTGGTCGAGCGGCACGCGGTGCACGACTTCCCGCACGGTCCGCATCACATGCTCCCGGTCTCGCACCTTGAAAAACTCGATCGCTCGGAGCGCCTGCTCCGCATCCGCGAAAAGACGCTCGATCTCCGCGACCGTCGCCGGCTCGGCGGGCCGGCGCGGCGACTTGAACGGCCGCTCCTCGTCCCCGCGGGCGAGGGCCAGCTCGTACAGCATCACCACGACGGCGTGCCCCAGGTTCAGCGACGCGTACGACGGGGACGACGGGATCGTCATGACGCGGTGACAGCGGTCGAGATCCTCATTCGACAGCCCCTTGTCTTCCCGCCCGAACAGCAGCGCCGCCGTGCCGCTCGCGGCCGCGGCGAGGATTTCCGCCGCGGCGCCCCTGGGCCGCTGCAAATTGCGCTTGGCTGAGCGCGGCCGGGCGGTACACCCCGTGACGTGGGAGCAATCGCCGAGTGCCGCCTCGAGGGAATCGAACAGCGCGACGCGCGACACCACGTCGTGCGACTGGTGCGCGATCCCTTCGACGCGATATCCGTCGTACTCGCGCGGATTCACGAGCCGCAGGTCCTGAAACCCGAAGTTCTTCATCGCCCGTACGACGTGCGCGATGTTCACGAGATCCTGGGGCTCGTGCAGCACCACGATCGTGCTCATCCCAAGAGCTCCAGGATGCCGTGCCGCCTGGGATCCTGCCGGTCGCCGCGCAGCCACACCCAGCCGCCGCCACCGCTCCAGACCAGCTGTCCGACGCGCCGCTCGCGTCCCGCGGCCATCTCGTTGACGATCAGATCGAACCCCACCCGTCCCCCGACGTGCGTCAGCAGCCCCTCGGGCCAAGCAACGGCCAGCGTCACGCAGTACCCCTCGACCGTCGGGCGCCAGGCTCCCCGCACATCGTGAGCGTCACCCGCCGCGTCGGAGACGACACGCGTGCGAATCGCCGATCCCGCCGGATCGGGCACGACGAGATACCCCCAGTGTGGGCTTCCGTCTCCGGCCGCGGTCGAATCCGACAGATAGACCTGTACGCCATCCGAGTGGATCTCGTCGGGCTCGTTGTCGAGCTGCGACGGTGGCGCATCCGGACCGCGAAACACGACATCCTGCTTGTTCACGAGGATGCCGAGATAGAGAGCGTCATCGTCCCAGTTGGCGAAGACGCGCGCCGAGAAATCCTCGGGGCCGGAATACGACTCCTCGCTGCGGCGGTACTGATCCTCGAGCTCGAGCAGCAGCGGCTCCGCCGTGTCGAATCCGTCGAGCGACCCGTCGAGGGGCGGCGGCGCCGCGACGCGCAACGCCGCCGCCGTCGGACGGACGGTGGGGTCCAGATCGAGCGCCGCGGTCAACTGCTCCGGCGCCTTCACCGTGGCGAGACCGATCCGCTTCCCGCCCTGCTCGATCGTCCACTCGTTTCCGGCGAACCGGTGACGCTCGTTGCCGGTCGGCGTCTTGATCTCCACCAGGTCGCCGCTCAACCGCACACCGAGCACCGTGGTCCCGCGATGCCCGTATTCCAGTACGGTCACGCAGCGGGCGTTGCGGGCCCGTACCCGCTGGAGGTAGAAAGTCTCCCGCCGCCCGCCGTCCGGTCGTCCTGGACCCTCCGCGCGCAGCAGGTCGCCGGAAAAGACGAAATGCGCCGTCAGCCGTCGGCCATCAGCCGTCAGCTCCAACACCGCGGGAGTGGGTCCCGGAGAGACGAGCTGCTCCACACGACTCACGAATTCGTCCGTGAGCTGCGCAGCCTGCCAGCGACTATCCACGACTTCCCCGCTGCCAGCGAAGTGCCAGGGCAGCTCGAGCAGGCGCTCGTCGCGACCCACGAGCTCGACGATATCGAGGGCGTAGCGTTCTCCCATGACGACCGTTCGCGTCAGCGCTCCGCCTGCGAACTTGCCGCGCGCCCATCCCCATTCCGGTCCCGCCTCGTAACCCTCGAGCGACGCTGGCTCGAGGTTCTGCGACTTCCCATCGAGGCGTGGCGCATTGTGCGCCAGGGTAGAGCGATACCAGAACAGCTCGCGAGCGACATAGGACCCGGTCCCGAAATCCGGCAGCCAATGCACCCCATCACCGTACAGGGTGAGGCTTAATCGATCGGGATGGCCATGCCCGCCGCCCGTCGCCCCGCACTCGAGGCTCGCATAGCGGCCTCCGACCCGCAGCACCGCGAGTCCCTGGCCCTCGAGCAAGGCGCTGGGCGCAGACCACGTCTCGTTGGATGCGGGGAGATCGGGGAGCATCTCGAGCAGCGACCACCAGGAGAGCTGGCGACGGGAGTGGGGAGTGGGGAGTGGTTCCAGCGGTGCGTCATGGAGGTAGGACTCGAACAACTCCTCTCTCGTCGCACCGACCGCATAGAGTGTCTTGAGCCAGGGCACGAGATCCTCTCTGGATGGCCCCATTCCCGACTCCACCCTCCCCAGTCGTCCCAAGCCCACCTCCCACGTTTCGAGGTACATCGGTTGAGCGAGCGCGACGCCGAAGCGGGAATCCTTGCGAGCCGGGAACGTGAAATCCGGCAGCGCCGTCAGCGCGGGCGCATACAGCGCCCGCTCGAGGGCGTTGGCCAGCGCGGGCTCCGCGTAGAAGTCGACGCCCGCCTCCGCCGCCCAGGTCGTGCCCGTGAGCATGCCGCGCAGGGCGAAGAGATGGTAGTTCTCTCCCTCGTACCAGAGTCCATCCTCCTGATATCCCCGCAGGTGGGCGATCAAGCCGGTCTGCCCCTGAATCGCGCGGGTGGCGAGATCTTCGTCCTCGAACCACACGGCGATGGCACAGAGCGCCGCGTTGTTCCACGTCTGGCGATTGGAGAACGCTTCGTCGAAATCGCCGATCAGGTTCGCCGCTTCGTCGGCCACGTTGGTCACCGCCCGGCGCGTGGCGTCGTCGAACCATTCGGTTTCCCGGAGCAGCATCGCGGCGGAGAGGTAGTTGAGGATCCAGATGGATTCGAGATACGTCGAAAAGAAGAGCCGGCTCGGGCCGAGCACGTTGTCGCGATTCGGGTACTGGAAGTAGCGATCGCCGTACGTGCGCAGGATCTCGGCCGAGCGCCTGGCGGCGGGCTGGCCGCCGTCGGCGAGCGCGGTGAGCGCCGCCAGTTCCACGGCACGCTCCACCACCCAGAGATGCTGCAGCCGCGCCCAGGCACGGTGATGGCGCGTACCGGAGTGCCGTGTTTGACAAACCGGACAGGTATGCGCATCGGGACTCCACGGATCGAAGCGCAGCGTGGCGCCATCGTTGGGACAGCGCCCCCCGTCGACGCTCAGCAGCGCCTTCACCTCCGGAATCGGTGGGAGCTGTTGCAGTACGGGCGTGTTGCGATGCGTGATGTGTGCGGCCAGCGCCTGCAGGTCGGCCGACCCCGCGATCAGCTCGCGCCGTTCCGTCAGCAATTCGGCGGTCACCATACCCGCCCGCCCGCCCACGCGAACCGAGCGGGCAACACCGTGGCGCCGGCCGCACGCGCGGCGTCGGCCGCCACTGGTCCCCCCGCCTTGGCGAGAAAGAACATCGAGCCACCGGCGCCGGCGCCGGCGGCTTTGCCGCCGAGCACGCCGACTCCCCGCATCGCCTGCTCGAGGCGACTCATCTCATCCGTCTGCATCCCGGCATCGAGTGCCTGCTGGCAGTTCCAATTCTGCGTCAAGAGCGCCCCGATCTTCGCCACGTCCGCCGCCCGCAGCGCTTCCGCCATCGCCTCCGCGACGTCCTTCATCTCGTCGAGCGCGCCGGTTACGCCGCGGTCGCCGCGCTCATAGGCACCCATGACCCGGGCGATGGTGTCCCCCGATACCCGCGAGCGGCCGGTGTAGCACAGCACCAGCTGCCGCTCCAGCGCGGCCGCGAACGCCGGGTCGATGGTGATCGGCTCGACCCCGACGTCGGGATCCCGGAAACTCAACCGGTGGAAGCCGCCCAGCGCCGCTGCGAGCTGGTCCTGGCGCCCGCCCGGAATCCCTGCCTCGCGGGTCTCGAGCAGCCACGCCTGCTCCGCCAGCTCGCGCGGATCGAGCCGCTCCTGCCGCGCCGCGGCGAGACAGGTGACGAGCGCGACGTCCAGCGCCCCCGAGCTGCCTAACCCGGAACCCGGCGGCACCTGCGCGCGGGTGCGCAGCGTGAGCGGTCCCAGCACGGGGAACATGCGCAACCCGGCTTTCAGGAGATTCAGCTTGCCGTCGAGCACCAGACCGTGGGAATTGGCGCATTCGACCGTCTCGCCCAGATCGTCGGAAACGAGGCGGACGAGGGCTCCCCCGAGCTCCAGCTCGACTGTTACTTCGAGACCGATAGCGGCGTTCACGACGACGCCGCCCGCCCGCGCGGAAAACGGCGGAACGTCGGTCCACCCTCCGGCGAAATCGAGCCGCACCGGCGCCGTCGCTCGATAGGTCGTCGGGAGATCGGTACGCCGCGTCATGGAGCGGTCCACCAGTGGGCGATGCTCACCAGCTCGCCACGCATGTCCATCGTTACTCCCCGCAGGCGTCGATTCATTCCCTGCACGCCGCGCGCGTCGTACAGCCAGGCCACGGGCGTCTCCGCCGCGAAGTAGCGTTGCGCCGCGACGGGGTCGGACGGCGCTGTAAGTCCCGCGACCTGGGCGATCGGGGCGAGGTATCCGAGACCGACGTCGCCCGGAATGCCCATCACCGCCGCGTCGAACTCGTGCCGCGGACCGTACACCCGACCGAGGAAGGCGGAGAGCTCGAGCTGACGGATGGAGACGTCGAATCCGACCGCCGCGAGCCGCGCCTGCACCAGCTGCTCGAGTGCCGCCTCGCCGCTGCCGACGGTCAGCAGCTCGATCCGCGGCCGGCGACCCGCCAGCAGGCGCCTCGCGGAATCGGGCGCGAATGGTGTAGGCGCAGTCGCGACATACCCCGGCAGAAACGCGGGAACGGGACCCACCGCACGTGTCCCGAAACCGAAGAGAAAGCCGCGGATGATCTCATCGCGGTCGATCGCGAGATCGGCGGCATGACGCACCGCCGGATCATCGAACGGCGCATGTCGCGTGTTGAACACCACGCCGTTGACGAAGATGAGCGGGTAGCTCACGATCTCGAGCGACGGATTGCGGCGCACGAAATCGGCGTGCGCGGGGTTGATCCCCGCCACGTCCAGCTCGCCGGAAGTGAGCGCCGCCAGTTTGGTCATCGGCTCGTCGACCACGACCACGATGAACCGCTCGAGGCGCGGCGGTCCCCCCAACGCTTCCGGGAACGCATCATTGCGGGTGAACACCCAGCGGCGGTGCGGCTCGTGCGCCACAAACCGGAACGGCCCGTTGCCGACAGGATGATCATTCCACGCCGCCTGCCGCAGGCGTTCACGCGGCACGGTGTCGAGCAGATGGGCCGGGAGAATGGCGAGGTCGGTCAGGACATCGGGGATCCGGGACTGCGCGGTGCGAAACCGGATGACGACGGTCGAGTCGTCGGGAGCCTGGACCTGGGAAATCGTGGCCAGCTCCGCAAGACGCGGATATCCGGACACGGGATCGCGGGCGGCGTCCAGGGTCCACGCGACATCCTGGGAGACGGTCGGTCGACCATCATCCCACGACAGCCCCTGAAAAAGCGCGAAGGTGAGGGTGGTCCGGCCCTCCGACCAGCCCCACCTGCGGGCGAGATAGGGCTCGATGACGAGCGCCGAGTCGTAACGCACCAGCGTGGTGAGCAGCACGTAGCGCTGAACCTGCCTGGCCAATGGATGCATGGTGAGCAGCGGATTGATACTCTGCAGATCGGCTCCGGACGCGTACAGCACCGTCGCGCCGCGGCGCGTCGCCGCGCCCGCGCGCCCGCACGCCGCCGCCGCGAGAGCGGCGCACCCCACGGCTACGATCGCACGCCGCATCAGCGGTGGATTCTAGCGGGCTCCGAGGGAGGGCGCGAGATTGCGGCATGCGGATGCTCGTCCACCGCGCGCTCACCGGAATCGCCGTGGTGGCCGGCGTTCTCACGTTGACCTTCCTGTTGCTCCAGACCGCCCCGGGCGACCCTGCCGAGCTGCTGCTCGGGCCGACGGCCACACCCGCCCAGATCGCCGCCGGCCGGCACAGTCTCGGCCTCGATCGCCCGCTGGCGACCCAGTACGTGGAGTGGCTGGGGCGCTTCGTGCGGGGCCAGTGGGGCAGCAGCATCGTCACCGGGCGACCGGTCCGCGAAATGCTCGGCGCGGCGTGGCCGGCGACGGTGCGGCTCGTGCTCCTCTCTCTGCTCCTGAGCTACGGCCTCGGCCTCGCGCTCGGCGCCTGGCAGGCGGCGCGCGCCGGGAGCCGGCTCGACACGAGCCTCTCGGTGGTCAGCGTCTCGCTCGTCGCACTCCCCGGGTTCTGGCTCGGGCTCATGCTGGTGGCCGTCTTCACCTACCTGCTGCGGGTTCTCCCGGCGTTCGGCGCCGCGGGGTTCGACGCCGATGTCCTCGGGCCCTGGGCACGCTTCGTCGATGGCGTCCGGCACCTGGCGTTGCCGCTCGCGACTCTCACGCTGATCGGCGTCGGCGGCGCCGCGCGGTTCGTCCGCGGGTCGCTGCTCGACGCCCTGGAGCAGCCGTTCGTCGTCACGGCGCGCGCCAAGGGGCTCTCCGCGACCCGCGTCCTCCTGGGGCACGCCCTGCGCAACGCGGCCACGCCCGTCGTCACGCTGCTCGGCCTCTCCTTGCCCGCGCTCTTCTCCGGGGCGGTGTTCGTGGAAGGCGTATTCGCCTGGCCGGGCGTCGGCCGCGTGCTCGTGGAGGCGGTACAGGCACGGGACTACCCCGTCGTGATGGCGGCGACGGCGATCAGCGCACTCCTCGTCGTCCTGGGCAACATGCTCGCCGACATCGGCGCCGTCGCCGTCGACCCGCGGCTGCGCACCCGTGAGCCGGCGATCCCATGAGCGCCTTGTGGCGGGACCGGCGCAGCGCCGTCGGGGGGGCGTTACTCGCCGTCGTTATCGTGACGGCGCTCGCGGCGCCGTTCGTGACCGCCGGGGATGTCGACGTACCGTACGACGTCGTCGCGACCCGTTTCCTCGCGCCGCTGTCGCACGACGTGCACGGCGCGTTCCATCTCCTCGGCACCGATCGCATCGGTCGCGATGTGTGGACCCGACTCGTCTACGGCGGCCGGATCTCGCTCGCGATCGGGTTTCTCTCCGTCGCTCTCTCGGTGACGCTCGGAATGCTGGTCGGCGGATTGGCGGGTTGGTGGCGCGGCTGGCCGGCCGCGGCACTCACCGCGTTGACCGACTTCGCCCTGGCCCTGCCCCGCGTCGTGGTGCTGCTGCTGCTCGCGGCATTGTGGCGACCAAACACCTCGCTCGTCATCCTGTTCCTGGGGATGACCGGGTGGATGCCGGTCGCACGGCTGGTGCGGGGCGAGGTGCAGACGCTCAGCACTCACCCGTTTGTCGAAGGGGCCCGGGCCAGCGGGGCCAGGCCGCTGTGGGTGCTGTGGCGGCATGTTCTCCCCAACGCCCTCACACCGGTGTTCATCATCGCCGCACTGGGCGTAGGCAACGCCATTCTCGTGGAAGCGGGGTTGTCCTATTTCGGCCTCGGCGTCCAACCGCCGACGCCGTCGTGGGGCAACATGATCGCGTCGGGTCGTGATACGCTGGTCAATGCGCCCTGGGTCGCCGCGGCGCCCGGGGTGTTCTTGGCGCTCGTGGTCGTCGGTTGCACCCTGGTGGGGGATGGACTGAGAGACGCGATGAGCGGTCAGCGATCAGCGCTCAGCCGTCAGCTTTGAACAATGCG
>Ga0310811_10002668_pt1 | contig 22341 bp, 14 predicted proteins | sample YCmetagenome_FD_207642 | JGI IMG/M metagenome (GOLD analysis project Ga0310811, IMG submission 207642) | Soil microbial communities from experimental microcosm in Duke University, North Carolina, United States - YC | ecosystem: Engineered > Artificial ecosystem > Soil microcosm > Unclassified ...
TATCTTCATGGTCGTGACGGGCGATTTCGACCCGGGACTGCTCCCTCCCGGCCTCCTCGAAGGGTACCTCCGAAGCGTGCAGGGGCAGATCGAGCACCTCGCCAGTCTCGCCGACCGGCTGGCCACCGACGGCGCCGACCCGCAGGCACTCGACGAATTCCGGCGCGAATCGCACAAGATCCGCGGCTCGGCGGGCTCCTACGGATTCGCGGAGGCGACGCGGGTCGCTGCGGAGATGGAGGAGGCCGCGAAGAGCTGGATCGCCGGTGGTGGCGTCGCGGCCACCGACCGCGGCGTGACCGCTCACGCCTACGTCGGGCGGCTCAGGGCCACGTTCACCCAGCCGGGCCCCGTCTCCCAGCTCCCCGACGTGTTCATCATCGAGGACGATACCGCGCTGATCGAGCTGCTCGAGTACGGGCTGTCGTCCCGCGGCTACACGAGCCGGGTGCTGCGCAACGGGCGGGACGCACTCGATACGCTGCGGACCCTCGCCGTCGGCGACGCGCACCCCCTGCTGCTGCTCGACGTCGATCTGCCGGGGCTCGACGGCCATTCCCTCTTCTATATGCTGCAGCGCGAGCGGCCCGGGGTGTTCCGGGTCGTGTTCATGACGGTGCACGGCGGTGAGGACGAGCAGCTGCGCGCTCTCGAAGGCGGGGCGACAGACTACCTCGTGAAGCCGGTGAGCCTGCGCGTGGCACTGGAGAAGATCCGCCGCTGGGTCGGTCGGTGACGGCGGAGACACTCCTTTTTTTCGTGGCGGTGCTGCAGGGGGGGTCGATCGTCGTCCTGATCGCGGTCCTGCTCGCCAACCGCTGGTTGCGACGGCGGCGCCGCGACCGGGTGGCCCCGCGGCGCATGGTGCTCGACGAAGCGATCAAGGGCTGGGCGCTCGGGGACGTCGGTCCCGAGCTGGTGGTGCGCGGGCTCGAGGCGCTGCCGCGCAGCGACGCCGTGGAAGCCCTGCTCGCCTGGTCGGTGCGGCTCACCGGCGAGCGCTGGCGCGCCCTCGCCGATGCGCTGGAGCGCCGCCCCTGGACGACGCGTTTGCGGAAGGCGGTGCGGTCGCGCACCTGGTGGCGGCGGCTCGAGGCGGCCCGATTCCTGTCGGTCGCCGGCACCGCCGCCGACGCGGGCGACATCGAGCGGCTGCTCAAGGACCCGCACCCCGCTGTGCGCATCACCATCGCCGTCGCGCTCGAACGGTTCGCCACTCCGCGTCTCGTCAACATCGTGCTCGACCGGCTGCCCGACATGGTCGGCCCGGTGCAGGCGCACTACGCGGCGGTGTTGCGGGGCCAGAACGCCGTCACCGTGCCGCTCCTCACCGAGCGGCTCGGCCTCGTCTACGATCTCGGGCTCCCACGCATCGTGGAGTTCTCCGGCCGGCTGGGGGACGCGCGGCTGCGCGAGCCGATCACCGCGCTCGCCACGCACCGCGATGCGGAGGTGCGCGTGCAGGTGGCGCGGGCGCTGGGAGATTACCCTCACGCTCGCACGGTGACGGTACTGCAGACGCTGTGCACCGACCCGGCCTGGGAAGTCCGCGCGCTGGCGGTGCGCTCGCTCGGTCGAATCGGCGATGCGGCGACGCTCGCCGATCTCCGGTCGCGGCTCGCGGACGCCGAGTGGTGGGTGCGGCTCCGCGCCGCGCTCGCCCTGACCCGGCTCGGCGCCGCAGGGCGTGACGCCCTGCTCAAGGCCGAAACCGGCGCCCAACCCGATGCGCGCTACGTCTCACGCCTGATCCTCGGCCTGTCGCCGCAGGCGCTGTCGGAGTTCGCGGCGTGAACCACTTCATCCACGGATTCGACGCCGCCGTCGTCGTGTACTTCGTCCTGCTGAACTCGTTCTACGCGCTGCTGTTGATCCTCGCCCTCCCCGAGATCTGGGAGCAGAGCCTCCTCGCCGAAGACGAGGACCTGGTGCGGCTGCAGGAGGTGGGTGCCCCGCCGCCGATCTCGATCCTGGTGCCGGCCTACAACGAGAGCGCCACGATCAAGGCGAGCGTTACCGCGATCCTCACGCTCGATTACCGGCACTACGAGGTGATCGTCGTCAACGACGGGTCCTCGGACGACACGATGGGGCGTCTGGAGGACGCGTTCGATCTCTATGAGATTCCGCGCACCTACCCGGAGACGCTGTCGACCAGTCCGATTCGCGCGCTGTACCGCTCCCGCACGCGGCCGCGCCTTCTCGTGATCGACAAGGAGAACGGCGGCAAGGCCGATTCCCTGAACGCGGCGATCAACGCCAGCCGCTGGCCGCTCGTCATTGCGGTCGATGCCGACACGCTGATCGAGCCCGACGCCATGCTGCGGCTGACCCGCCCGTTCTCCCTCGGGCTGCGCATCGCGGCGGTGGGCGGGACGGTGCGCGTCGCGAACGGATCGGTGATCAAGGACGGGCGCGTCGTCGAGCCGCGCGTGGCGCCGCGCTTTCTCCCCGGGATCCAGGTGGTCGAGTACCTGCGGTCCTTCCTGTATGGCCGGCTCGGGTGGAACCGGCTGGGCGGCAACATGATCATCTCGGGGGCGTTCGGGCTGTTCCGCAAGGACTATCTGCTGGAGATCGGCGGCTATCGCACCGACAGCGTCGTCGAGGACTTCGACGTCGTGGTCCGCCTGCACCGCTACCTGCTCGACCGGCGCCTCCCCTACTCGATTACCTTCGTCCCCGACCCCGTCGCCTGGACCGAGGTCCCCGAAACGCTGGCGGTGCTGGGCCGCCAGCGGGAGCGCTGGCACCGCGGCCTGATCCTCACGATGTGGAAGTATCGGCACATGATGCTCCGGCCGCGGTACAAGCGCATCGGGTTGCTCGGCTTCCCGTTCTTCACGTTCGGCGAAATGCTGGCTCCGCTCGTCGAGGTGCTCGGCTACCTCGTCACCGCGCTGGGACTGTGGTGGGGGTTCATCGATGTCCCCTTCGCGCTGCTCTTCCTGCTGGTTGCGCTCGGGTACGGCATGATCCTGTCGATCTGGGGGATCCTGCTCGAGGAAGTCGGCTTCCGCCGCTACCGGCGGGCGAGCGACCTGGTGCGCCTCCTCTGGTACGCAGCCCTCGAGAACTTCGGCTACCGCCAGTGCACCGTGTGGTTTCGTCTGAAGGCGTTCTGGTCGGCGATCCGGGCGCGCAAGACGTGGGGCCGGATGACCCGTACCGGATTCGCCGCGGCCGGGACGAGGATCCCGTCGTGATCCTGGTGCTGAGCGTCCTCACCCTGCAGCAGGTCGCGAGCCCCCGTTCTACGTGCCCGGCGCGCATCGCCGGCCTCGCCGACAGCGCCTGGCATGCCTACCGCGAGGAGCGGATTCCGGTCGCCGCCGCACGGTTCGCCGCAGCCGATTCCCTCTGCCCCGGCCTCCCCGACATTCAGATCGGGCTCGGGTTCGTGGCGTTGCGCATGAGCGATATCGGCCGGGCGGAGCGGCGCTTCGGCGCCGCCCTGAAGGCCGATTCGCAGAACGCCGACGCGTGGTATGGGATCGGCCTGATACGCGAGCGACAGGGGAAACGGGAGCAGGCGATCACCGCCTTTCGCCGCGCGCTGCGGATCGCGCCCGGCTACGCCGACGCGAAGCATCGTCTCGATGCTCTCGGATACCTGGGCGAAGCGCTCCCCCCAGTCCGACGGCCGTCGGCGGCGCAGGTCCCGGCGCGCGCGCATGGCGAGCGCTTCGAGATCCTGCAGGGCACCGCGTGGCACCCGTTCTACGTGAAGGGGGTCAACATCGGTGCCGCCCGTCCCGGGAAATTCCCCGCCGAGTTCCCGGCGGACGATTCGACGTACTCGTCGTGGATCTCCCGCATCGCGGCGGCCCATGCGAACGTGATTCGTCTCTACACGATCTTCCCGCCGGCGTTTTATCGGGCGCTGAAGCGGTGGAACGACGGTCATTCCGCTCAGACGCTGTGGTTGGTCCACGGCGTGTGGGCGGAGGTGCCGCCCGCCGACGACTACGATGACCCCGCCTGGAAGAGCGAGTTTCGCGACGAAATGCGCCGGGTGGTGGATCTGCTGCACGGGCACGCGATCATCCCGGCGCGTCCCGGGCATGCCGGCGGCCGCTACACCGTCGACGTGTCGGACCACGTCCTGGCATTCATCGTCGGCCGGGAGTGGGAGCCGTTTTCGATTCACCACTACAACGAGCGTCGCGCGGGCCGCACGCGCTACGCTGGGAAGTTTCTCGTGGTGGACTCGGGCACCCCGGCCGACGTCTGGATGGCGGAGCAGTGCGACTTTCTCTTGACGTACGAATGGGACGGCTACCACGCGCAGCGACCCATCGCCTATACCAACTGGCCGACGCTCGACCCGCTGCATCACCCCACCGAGCCGACGCTGGAAGAGGAGGCCGAGCTTCGCGACCGTTTCGGGCTGCCCCCACTGAAAGGCGTCCACGAGTACAACAACGACGACCAGTCGCTCGATGCCATGCTGGTGCGGACCACCACCGCGGACCTCGGCGGCTACTTCGCCTCGTATCACGCCTACCCGTACTATCCCGATTTCATGGATTACGACTCGACCTACGGGACGGCGCGGGACTCGACCGGCGTTTCGCATTACCTCGGTTACCTGGAGGACTTGAAGCGCCATCACGCTGGACGGCCGCTACTCATCGCCGAGTATGGCGTGCCGTCCTCGCGCGGACTCGCCCATCTGCAGCCCGAAGGCATGAACCACGGCGGCCACGACGAGCGCACCATGGCGGACGTGGACGTACGCCTGACCCGGGATATCCGCGAGGCCGGCCTCGCCGGCGGCATCCTGTTCGCGTGGATCGACGAATGGTTCAAACACAACTGGGTCGTGATCGACCTCGAGGTGCCGGCCGACCACACGCGGCTGTGGCACAATGCGATGGACGCCGAGCAGCACTACGGCCTGCTGGGCCTCTACGCCGGCGCGGCGACACGGCCGGAGCCGGGCGGCGACCCGGCACGCTGGCGCGCGCTGCACCAGCTCGAGGGAAATGATTCTCTCATGCTGCGCGTCGGATCGGACGAGGCGTATCTCTATCTGGCGATCGATGCCCGGCCGCCGCTCGGACCCGACGCGGTACGCTACCTGATAGGGCTCGACACATTTCGCGCCGATCGAGGAGAATTCCGGCTGCCGGGCGTGCCGGGGATCGGCGTGGGCGTCGAGTTTTATCTCGACCTGGGTGACTCGACGAAGGGCCAGCTATTTGTGACGCGGAGCTACAACCCCTACATCCAGCCGCGCGCGGGGATGGATCCCACCGCACTCGACCCGTTCTACAATCTGCTCTGCACCGTCGACTCACGCGGCGACGCGGGACAGTTCGATTCGATGTTCGTGACCACGAACCGGTTTCGGATCACGCGCACGGGAACGCGCATCCCGGCGGCGGGGGTGAACCGCGGCCGGCTGCGCTACGGGCGCGTCACCGCATCCTCACTCGTCGATTGGTTCATCGACCGGACGGCGGAGCGGAGTCTCGTCGAAGTGCGGCTGCCATGGGGCCTCCTCAATGTGACCGATCCCTCGACGCGCACGGTGCTCACCGCCATTCATGCGCGAGAGAATGTCGTCACCGCGACGACGGACGGGTTCCGCTTCGTCGTCGCGGCCCTGGCGCGCCCGGATGATCACGTCGCCGCGTTCGTTCCGGCGTCCACTACCTATGTCTGGCCCACCTGGGAGGATCCCCAGTGGCACGAGCAGCTGAAGCCCGCGTACTACGCCATGCGCGACCTGTGGGGGTCGTGGTGAAACGGAGCAGCTTCGCCGCGCTGGCCATCGGCGTCGCGCTGCTCGTGCCGCGGCGCGCGGCAGCCCAGCTCCCCGAAGCCGAAGACGCATTCAACCGCGGGGACTTCCGGGCCGCCCGTGCCTTGTACGACTCGGCCCTGGCGCTCGACTCCCTCAATCCGCGCGCCCTGTTTCGCCTCGCCACGCTCGACAGCTGGGACGGAAAGCTGAAGCGCTCGCTCGCGCGCTTCGCCCTGTTGCGGCGCATCGAGCCGCTGCAGCCAGACGAGATGGTGTCGCACGCCCGCGTGCTGTCGTGGAGCGGACAGATCACGTGGGCCGCCGCGCTGTACGATTCGGTGCTGGCGATCGATTCGACCCGGACCGACGCGATCGCGGGCCGCGCCCGGATGGTGGCCTGGGCCGGGGACTTGAACCGGGCCGAGCGAATGTGGCGCGAGGCGCTCGAGCACCACCCCGACGACCCCGAGATTCTCGTGGGCCTCGGCCAAACGCTCGAGTGGCAAGGGGAGCCGGATCTCGCGGAGCTGTACGTCGCCCGGGCGCGGCAGCTCGCGCCCTCGGACCGCGAAGCGCGGGAACTACTCTCCCAGGTGCGGGCGGAGCGGCGGCCTTTGTTCAGGGTCACGTCGGACGCCGCGAACGACATCGAGCGCAACAGCTTCGTGGCGTTGACCGGCAGCGTGAGCGCATTGCTGCGTCCAGCGTTGCAGGGCCAGCTTCGTGCCTCCTGGCGACAGAACGCATCTCAGGCTTCGGCAGGGGCACCGCGGATCTTGGCACGGAGCAGGGGCTTCGACGGGGTGCTGATCAAGGCCTTTCCACCGAAGCTCACGCTGCGGGGCGGCGTGGGCGTGCGCGCCCTCGATCCGGATGTCGGACCCACGCGCACATTTGCCACCGTGCAGCTCGGCGCCGGCCTGCACCCCACGACATACTTGTCGATTGGGGCGAGCTACAACCGTTATCCATTCGACGAAACCCGTCTGCTCGTGGACAGCGGTTTCGTCTGGAACGAGATCGGCATCGACCTAGATGCATCGCCGAGCCCCAATTTCGAAGTGTCGAGCGGATGGGACGCCGCCTGGCTCTCCGACGGCAATCGCCGGCTCATCGGCAACGTCGCGGTGATGATGGGAGTGGCCTTCGGGTTGCGTGCCGGCGTCTACGGGCGAATCATGGGGTACCGCGAATCACCCAGTCCCTCCCACACCTACTTCGCCCCGGACCGCTTCGTATTGGGCGAAGGGCGCGCCGTATATCTGTTCCGCCGCCCAGGATGGTGGATGCGCACGATCGTCGGCCTGGGCGTCCAGCAAGTGGGAACGGGGCTGCCGACGCAGGCGGAATGGCACGGCGATGCCTCGGTGGGTCACAGTTGGAGGTCGGTTGATGAGATCTCGCTGATAGCGACGTACACCAACAGCGCGCAAGCAACGACGGGCGCGGGACCGAGCCTGAATACGGCGGAGAAGTACCGGTACTGGTCGGTAGGTTTGCGATATCAGATCGGGTTTTAGGGAGGAGACGCTTAGGGAGACGCCGGGCCGCTGAGCCGTAGAGGCAGACGCCGAGCGTCTCCCGGGACGTCTAACTACTAGCGCTGGAGCTGACGAGCTACCCTCTCCGCATCCCGCAACACTCGAATTGCATTGAGTCCAACCACTTTTCTTACGTCCTCCGGCTTCCATCCCCGCTTCAGCAGCTCCGCGATGAGATCCGGAAACTTCGACACGTTTTCCAGGCCCGTCGGCACGCTCGTAATCCCGTCGAAGTCCGATCCCAGTCCCACATGATCGATCCCCGCCACGTCGCGCACGTGCTCGATGTGGTCGGCCACCTGCTGCAGCGTGGCGCGGGGGGCATCGCGGTCCCAGCGTTTGGCGGAATCGGCGAGCGCCGCCGAGTCCACCCCTGCCGCGCGCAGCGTCTTGCTCCGCGCCGCCATGCTGTCCTCGTACAGCCGGACCGTCTCGGACACGAAGCCGGGGTTGAAGTTCACCATCACGATGCCGCCGTTCGCGGTGACGAGCTTCAGGATCGAGTCGGGGACGTTGCGCACGTGATTCGAGATGGACCGGGCCGAAGAGTGGGAGAACATCACCGGCGCCTTGGAGACGCGCAGCGCGTCCATCATCGTCCCGTCCGAGACGTGCGACAGGTCGACCAGCATCCCGAGCCGGTTCATCTCGAGCACCACCTGCTCCCCGAACGCCGTCAGCCCGCCGTGCTTGGCGGTGTCGGTCGCGGCGTCGGCCCAGTCGGTGGTCTCCCAGTGCGTCAGCGTCATGTAGCGGGTGCCGAGGGCGTAGAACATCCGCAGCGCGCCAAGCGAGCTCTCGATGGCGTGCCCGCCTTCGATCCCGATCAGGCAGGAGACCTTTCCGGCCTTGAAGTGGCGCTCGATGTCGGCGGCCGTGTACGCCATGGCGAGATCCCTGGGGTAGCGCGCACACAGGCGCCGCACCAGGTCGATCTGCTCGAGCGCGTACACGGCCGGGTGCTCGCCTTCGTGCATCGTCGTGACCGGGACATACGCGGCCCAGAACTGCGCGCCCACGTGGCCGTCCCGCAGCTTCGGGATATCGGTCATGAGACCGAGCTGGGTGGCCGAAAAATCGACCGAATCGACGCCGCCCCGTCCGCGAATCGCGTCGGGGATGTCGTTGTGCCCGTCCACGAGCGGCACGGTCTTGAGGATCTGGATCGCCTGGAGACGATAGTCGGGAGCGGCGGCGCCCTGCGCGTAGGCGTGCAGGACGAGTGCGCTGGAGCAGGCGAGGAGCACGAGGGTCGAGCGGAACAACACTGCGCGGTTCCTGTGAGCGGTCGCACGGAAGCTCGCGCTGCGTCTGATGAATGGCAAGGTTAGCTTAGTCGACATGCCCGAGTCGAAGGTCGCGATCACCTTCGTGCTGAACACCGAGCCGTGCGAGGTGTCGTTCGCCCCGCACAAGACGCTGCTCGAGGTGCTGCGCGAGGACCTGGGACTCACCGGCACGAAGCACGGCTGCGAGCTGGGAGAGTGCGGCACCTGTACCGTCCTGGTCGACGACCAGCCGGTCCTCTCGTGCCTGGTACTGGGCCAGGCGTGCGGCGGGCGCTCGGTCCGCACGGTCGAGGGCATGGCCGGTGCCACGCTGCATCCCTTGCAGACGGCATTCGCCGATCTGGGGGCCGCGCAGTGCGGGTATTGCACGCCCGCGTTCCTGCTCGCAGCGCAGGCCCTGCTCGAGCACAACCCCAAACCGTCCCGCGACGAGATCAAGCAGGCGCTCGCCGGCAACCTCTGTCGCTGCACCGGCTACATCAAGATCTACGAAGCGGTGGAGTTGGCTGCGGCGCGCCTGCTCGGCGAGGACGCTCAGCCGAGCCGGGAGGCGATGTATGGGCGCCGGTAAGAAGAAGGGGGCGACAGAGCCGGCACTGCGCGTCGTCGGCAAAGCGCACCGCAAAGTCGACGCCGTCGCCAAGGTCACCGGCGCCACGAAGTTCGCCGACGACCTGATGCTCCCGCGGATGCTCTATGCCAAGCTGCTGCGCAGCCCGCATCCCCACGCCCGCATCGTCGCCATCGACACATCGCGGGCCAGCGCGCTCCACGGCGTCAAAGCGGTGCTGACGGGGAAGGATCTCCCGATCCCCTTCGGCATCCTCCCCGTGAGCCAGGACGAGCACACGCTGTGCGTCGATACCGTGCGCTTCATCGGAGACCCCGTCGCCGCGGTGGCCGCGACCACCGAGGAGACGGCGACCGCCGCGCTCGACCTGATCGACGTGACCTACGAGCCGCTGCGTGCCATCGGATCGGCCGAAGACGCGCTGGCGCACCCCGAGCCGCGCATCCACGACTACGGCGACACCGGCAACCTGCACAAGCTCATCAACCTCGAGTTCGGCGACGTGGACGAAGGGTTCGCCGAGGCGGCCGTGATCCGCGAGGACCTCTTCTTCTTCGAGGGCAATACGCATCTGCCGATGGAGCAGCACGCTGCCCTGGCCGACTGGTCGGCCGACGGAAAGGTGACCCTCTGGAGCTCGACGCAGACGCCGCACTACGTGCACCGCGCGCTCGCCAAGGTGCTCGAGCTGGCGGCGGCGCGGATCCGCGTGATCGCTACCCCCAACGGCGGCGGCTTCGGCGGCAAGAGCGATCCCTTCAGCCACGAGATCGCCGTCGCAAAGCTCGCGATGCTCACCGGCCGGCCCGTGAAGATCACGCTCACCCGCGAAGAGGTGTTCTATTGCCACCGCGGCCGCCACCCGACGCTCATGGCGGTGAAGACGGGAGTCACGCGCGACGGGGCGATCACCGCGATGCACTTCCGCTCGCTGCTGGACGGCGGCGGCTACGGCTCCTACGGCGTGGCGAGCACGTACTATACCGGTGCGCTGCAAACCGTCACCTATCCGATCAAGCGTTACAAATTCCAGGGGGCGCGCGCCTTCACGAATAAGCCCCCCTGCGGCCCGAAGCGCGGCCACGGCACGCCGCAGCCGCGCTTCGCGCTCGAGGTCCATCTCGACAAGATCGCCGAAGAACTGGGAATCGATCCGGCGGAGCTACGCCTCAAGCATCTGCAGCCCCCCGACTCGCTGACGGCGAACTACCTGCGCGTCGGCTCGATGGGCCTCGGCGAGTGCATCCGCAAGGTCACCGCGGGATCGGGATGGAGAGAGAAGTTCAAGCGTCTGCCGCGTGGCCGAGGGGTCGGCCTCGCCTGCTCGTCGTATCTGTCGGGCGCCGGCCTGCCGATCTACTGGAATCACATGCCGCACTCCGGCGTCCAGCTGAAGTGCGACCGGTCTGGGGGGATCACCGTCTTCTGCGGCTCGACCGACATCGGTCAGGGCTCCGACTCGATTCTCGGCCTTATCACCGCCGAGGTGCTGGGGGTCGACCCGTTCGACATTCGCATCGTGACCGCCGACACCGATCTCACACCCGTGGATCTCGGCAGCTACTCGTCGCGCGTCACGCTGATGAGCGGCAACGCGGCGCTGCAGGCGGCGGAACGGGCCCGCGAGATCATCCTGCCGCACGCCGCCCGCAAGCTCGACGTCCCGATGACCCGTATCGTGTTCGCCGATTCCAGAGTGTTCGATGTCGAGAATCCCGAGCACGGTATGAGCTTCGCCGAAGCGGTCCAGGCCGCCGAGAGCGCGGTCGGCACGGTGGGTACCGTCGGCTCGTACACGCCGCCCAAGAGCGCCGGCCGCTACCGCGGCGCGGGCGTCGGCCCCTCGCCCGCCTACTCCTACAGCGCCTGCGTCGCCGAAGTCGACGTCGATCCGGCGACCGGGATCGTTCGCGTCCCGACGATCTGGATCGCCCACGACGTGGGGCGCTGCATCAACGCCGCCACGGCGATCGGCCAGGTCGAGGGCTCCGTCTATATGGGTTTGGGCGAAGCGCTGATGGAGGAGATGACCTATCGCGAGAACCGCCAGGTGGTGCACAAGTTTCCCAGCCTGCTCGAGTACAAGAGTCCCACAACGCTCGAGATGTGCGACGTCATTACCTACATCGTCGAAGACCCCGATCCCAACGGCCCGTACGGTGCGAAGGAAGTCGGCCAGGGCCCGCTGCTCCCCGTGATGCCCGCCGTGGCGAACGCCGTGTACGACGCGGTCGGGGTGCGCATCGACGAGGTCCCGATCACACCCGAGAAGGTGCTGAAGGCGCTCAAGCACAAGCAGAAGGGGGAGACGCCGCGCTACGGTCCCACCACGTTTCCCGAGATTCCCTGGCCCGAGCCGACGCGGGTCCCGCCCCCCTGGGAAGGCGGCGACGGCAAGGCGCGTGATCAGGCCGCGACGCTCGCGGGTGGAGTGCGGGAGGAGCGACAGCACTGATCGCGACACGACTCGCGATCGTGGCGACGCTGGTGCTCGCCGCCCCGGTCACGGCGCAGACGTCGGACTCCGTGTCTGCCGAGCGACTCGCTGCGCGGGCGTGGTTCGCCGATGCGAAGTTCGGGCTGTTCATCCACTGGGGCGTCTACAGCGAGCTCGGCGCCGGCGAGTGGGTGATGCACAACCGCCAGATCGGCGTCCCCGCCTACGAGGCCCTCGCGAGCACATTCGATCCGACGAAGTTCGATGCCAAAGCCTGGGTGGCGCTCGCCCGCCGCGCCGGCGTCCGCTACATCACGATTACGTCGCGCCACCACGATGGCTTCTCGATGTTCAAGACGGCGGAGACGCCGTACAACATCGTCGACTGGACGCCGTTCAAGCGGGATCCGATGGCGGAGCTTGCCGAGGCGTGTCACGCCGCCGGGATCAAGCTCTTCTTCTACTACTCGCAGCTCGACTGGCACCACGCCGATTACTGGCCGCGCGGTGCCACGGCGTGGGACAACGGCCGCCCCGCGTCGGGCGACTGGAGCCGCTACCTGAAGTTCATGAACGCGCAGCTCACCGAGCTGCTCACGCACTACGGTGCGGTCGGCGGCATCTGGTTCGACGGCATGTGGGACAAGCCCGCTGCCGACTGGCAGCTCGATTCGACCTACGCCCTGATTCACCGGCTGCAGCCGGCGACGCTGATCATCCCGAACCACCACCAGCGGCCGCGCGCGGGGGAGGACGTCCAGACGTTCGAGCAGGACCTCCCCGGCGCCAACACCGCCGGGTTCAATACGAGCTATGTCAGCGGCAACCTGCCGCTCGAGACGTCGCTCACGATGAACGATTCCTGGGGCTTCAACATCACCGACACGAATTACAAGCCGGTGCGCGCGATCGTCGGCTATCTGGTGCGCGCGGCGGGGAACGGCGGCAACCTCCTCCTGAACGTGGGCCCACGGCCCGACGGCACGATCAGCCCCGAGTTCGCGGCGCGGCTCGACTCTCTGGGAGAGTGGCTCGGGACGTACGGCACGGCGATCTACGACACGCGCCGCGGGCCGGTTGGTCCACGCTCCTGGGGTGCCACGACGCGACGCGGCGACACCGTGTTCGTCCATGTGCTCGACTGGCCCGATGCACTGCTGGCGCTCCCACCGCTGGGCGCGCGGGTGCGGTCGGCGCACCTGTTGCACGGTGGCGCAGCGGTCCCGTACCAGCAGGCGGCTGCGGGCGTGACGCTGCAGCTGCCCCCAGCCGCGGGAGAGATCGACCGCGTCGTCGTGGTGATCACGGCCAGTCGCTGACACCGGCCTCCGAGAAGGGTGTGCGTCTCCGCCGTTCCTGAACGTCTCTCCTGGGCACCCCAACTGGAGAGACCATGCTCACCCACGCCGTCCGTCTGATCCTGGTTGCGACTACCGTCGTCGCGACCCCCCTTTCCGCCCCCGCCGGCGTCGGCCGCATCACCGGGCACGTCCGGGACGCCGCCGGCTCAGCGCTCGCCGGAGCCCGGGTCGTGGTCATCGGAACGACGTTCGCTGCCGCGACCGACGGCACCGGCGGCTACACGATTGAGACGGTCCCCGAGGGTGCCTATACGCTCCGGGCGATGTTCATCGGTTACACCGCGCTGGAAGTGCATGGTGTGCGCGTCAGGACAAACGGGACCGCGACGACCGATTTTGTGCTCCAGCCATCGACCGTGCACCTCGATGCGGTCGTCGCGACCGCGGCACCGGTGTCGGAAGCCAAGCGGGCGGCCCTCGGAGCCGCGCAGGCACCCGGCGCACTATACGACCAGGCCTATCGCCGGCAGCCCGAGCCTTGGAACACCGAGGAATACGGCCACAAGGACGAGAACCCGTTCCTCGCCGTGACGGCGCACGCGCTCTCGACGTTCTCGATCGACGTCGACCGCGCCTCCTACAGCAACGTCCGCCGTTTCCTGCTGGGCGGGCAGGCGCCCCCGGCCGACGCGGTGCGCATCGAAGAGCTGGTCAATTACTTCCCCTACGACTACGCGGGGCCCGTGGGCGACGATCCCGTGGCGATTCATACGGAGCTGGCGAACGCGCCCTGGAAGCGCGGGCACCAGCTGCTGCGCATCGGCCTTCAGGCGAAGCGCGTCGAGGTGGCCGGGCTTCCCGCCTCGAATCTCGTCTTCCTGATCGATGTCTCGGGGTCGATGGACGAGCCGAACAAGCTGCCGCTCGTGAAGTCGTCGCTTACGATGCTCGTCAATACACTGCGTCCCAAAGACCGCGTCGCCATCGTCGTCTACGCCGGCTCCGCCGGGTTGGTACTCCCTTCGACGTCCGGCGATCAGAAGTCCACGATCCTCGAGGCGATCGACCGGCTCGAGGCGGGTGGCAGCACGGCTGGCGGCGCGGGGATCAAGCGCGCCTACGACGAAGCGGTGACCAACTTCATCCGCGGCGGCAACAATCGCGTCATCCTCGCCACCGACGGCGACTTCAACGTCGGCGTGTCGAGCGACGGCGAGCTGATCCGGCTGATCGAGGACCGGCGCCGCACCGGTGTGTTCCTCACGGTCCTGGGGTTCGGCATGGGCAACCTGAAGGACTCGAAGATGGAGCAGCTCGCCGACCACGGGAATGGCAACTACGCCTACATCGACAACGCGCTCGAGGCGAAGAAGACGCTGGTGCACGAGATGGGCGGCACGCTCTACACCGTCGCCAAGGACGTGAAGATCCAGGTCGAGTTCAACCCCGCGGTCGTCCAGGCATACCGGCTGCTCGGCTACGAGAACCGGCTGCTCGCCGACGAGGACTTCAACGACGACACGAAGGACGCCGGCGAGATGGGATCAGGACACTCGGTGACGGCGCTGTACGAGATCATTCCGGCGGGAGCGCCCAACGATGGCACGATTCGGCGCCCGGACTCGCTGCGCTACCAGACGAACGTCGCGCCCCGCGTCCAGCTCGGTACCCGGGAGCTGGGGTTTGTCAAAGTCCGCTACAAAACCCCGGACGGTGACCGGAGCCGGCTGTTGTCGCAGCCGATCGCGGCGACAAGCAGCGAGACGATGTCGCCGGACTTCCGGTTCCAGCAGGCGGTGGCCGAGTTCGGCCTCTTGCTCAAGGGCTCGGCGTACCGCGGCTCGGCGAGCTTTGAGGACGTGATCGCAGCGGCGCGCGCGTCGCTGGGGCCCGACTCCGACGGGTACCGCGCGGAGTTCGTGCGACTCGCCGCGGCGGCGCAATCACTCGGCCTGGCCCGCGCGGAGGAGCCACGTTAAGGTAGGCGCATGCTGCGGCTGCCGACGTTCACATATCGACAACCGACGTCCCTCCGGGAGGCGCTCGCGATGAAAGCGGACGCCGGCCCGGAGGGATCGTATGTCGCCGGGGGGACGGACCTCTACCCGAACATGAAGCGGCGGCAGCAGGAGCCGAGAACCGTCATCTCGCTGATGGGGATACCGGAGCTGAAGGCGGTCGGGCGCTCGGGCGGTCAGGCGGACGGAATGACCGTCGGTACCTGCGTGACGCTGACGCAGTTGTCCGCCCACCCGCCCGTCCGCCTGACCGCCTACCATGCCGTCGCTGAGGCTGCCGAGCTCGTCTCCACTCCCCTGCTCCGCAACATGGGGACGCTGGGCGGGAATCTCTGCATCGACACCCGCTGCAACTACTACGATCAGTCGTACGAGTGGCGTAAGGCGATCGACTTCTGCATGAAGAAGGACGGCGCGATCTGCTGGGTGGCGCCGTCCAGCCCGCGCTGCTGGGCGGTCAGCTCGTCGGACGTGGCGCCGGTGATGGTGGCGATCGGCGCGGAGTACGTGCTGACGAGCACCTCTGGCGAGCGCGTCGTTCCCGCCGCCCGCTTCTACCACAACGACGGCATCAATTACCTCACGAAGCAACCCGACGAGATCCTCACCGCCGTGCGGCTCCCGAGCCCCGATGGCTGGGATGCCGTGTACCACAAGCTGCGCCGCCGCGGGTCGTTCGATTTTCCGGTGTTGGGCGTCGCCGCGTGGGTGCGGTGGGATGGTGTGAAGGTCGCCGATGCGCGCGTCGTCCTCGGAGGCGTGGCGAGTTATCCGCTGGAGATTGCCGAGGCGGGTGTGGCGCTCAGCGGATCAACGCTCGAGCCGGAAGCGATCGCCGCGGCGGCCGAAGCGGCGTTTCGCCCCGCCAAGCCCATGGACAACACCGATTTCGATCTCTCGTGGCGCAAGCAAATGACGCGGGTGTACGTGACACGGGCACTCGAGGAGCTGCGCGTGCGTCATTCGTAGTTGCCTGTGACCGACCTGGCCTCGAGGGAGTGTTAGCAGGAAGCGCGCTTCCTCGAGGCCCCTATCCGCAGGTCCGATCTCCCGTTCCTGATCGCCGTGTTGGCGGCGGCGCCCCCCGGCCAGCGGCCGTTCACCTTCCCCGCCGGCACCATCGTCCAGGTTCGATTCCTGGGGGCGGTGACGAGCGGGCGCGACACGGTAGGGACACCCGTCATCGCACAAACCTTCGGCGCGATGATCCACGGCAACTGCATGGTGGTCCCGCCCTTCGCGCGTATCAGCGGTCGCGTAGTGCGCTCGATCGGCGGCCGGCGGCTGGGGCGCGGCGGACAGCTCGAAATCCATTTCGACTCGCTCGAGATCCGTCCCGGCATCTGGCTACCGATCCACGCCACACTGGACACGCTCGAATACGCGCCAGCCGGGGCAATCCGGGATTCCGGGGTGTTACACGCCCGCGCCAGCCGCCTCCCGATCGTCGTCGCGGCGGCAGGCTCCGTTCTCGAGGTCCTCCCCGCGCCGCTGTTCGGTGGGTACTTGCTGGCTCGTCGCGGCGCGCGACCGTCGATTCTCTCGGGGGAAGTCGGCGCGATCCGCCTGGTCGAGCCCCTGATCGTCACCGATCCACCCGCGTGCGGTCCCGTCGCCACGCGGCAAGAGCTGCAAGAGCTGCCGACGCTGCCGCGGTTTCTGCCCTACGCACTCGACAAACACGGCCGGCGCACCGGCGACGCCATCAACTTGATCATTCTGGGGCGGGAGTGGCAGATCGACAGCGCCTTCCATCGGGCCGGTTGGGTGGCTGCCCACTCAGGCTCCCTCTGGGCGATCACGCGGGAGGTGACGGCCGCCGTCGTCTCACGGCCGGCCGTCGGCGCGCCGGTCAGCGCGCTGTATTTCGAGGGACGCAAAGAGGACCTCGCCTACGAACTCGCAGGACCGAACGCGCGCATCCGTCACCATGTGAGGATCTGGCTGCTCGACAGCCTAGACGGAGTGTGGGTCGCCGCTGCCACGAAGGACATCGGGCTGCGGGTCAAGCCGCTGCGCCATCTGATCACGCATCGCATCGACCCCGACGTGGATCACGAGCGTGACGTGATCACCGGCGCGCTCGCCGCCGAGGGATGCGCCGACCTGCCCGCCTATCTCCACCTGCCGGGGGCCGACACCGTGGGTCACACGGTCGACGGGCAGCACTTCGTCACGGATGCCCGGAGCGCGGTCCTACGAATGCGAGACTGCCCGCCGGTTCAGCGCATTGTCAGTTCGCCTTGACGGGGGCGACCTCCACCAGCCAGCGCACCGCATCGACGACCGCAAGCCGCAACAGCCCTTGCGGACCCGTCGCGGAATCGAGCACGGCCCGCGCCGAATCCTGCCAGGCCCTGGTCGGCACCACCGAGCCCCCGAAGCGGTCGAGCGCCGCGGTGCCCACTGCGGCGACCTTGGCGAGTGCGTCGGCGGCGGGGACACCGTCGCGCGCGAGCGGCTTGCGTACCGCGACGGCGTGTACCGCAGGCGCCAGCGCTTGCCACGCGGCGAAGGTCTGGCGCAGCGAATCGCGCAGCACCGCAGAGGTCCCCGAGTCCGCGACGAAACGCTCGACCATCGTCAGCGAGCCCCAGCGCGCCGGCGGATCGGGGCGGGCCGCGTCGATGAGGCGAGTCAGCGGGGTCTGCTGCGTCATCCCTTCCTGGAGGCGGTGGCGCTGCCCGAAGGTCACGGGTTGGGAGAGCGACACGAGCGCCATCATCGTCTGAAAGTCGGGACCGTTGCCGATCGACTGATGCAGCATGTGCGCCGCGTGCTCGTTGTGGCCCAGGCCGACCTCGGAGAGTCTGAGGCTCGTCACCGCGAGCCGCCGATACATGTCGTGCACATCCTTCACCGACGCGGGGGACCAGAGTTTCTCCGCCACGGCCGCGAGGCGCGGCCAGATGCGTGAATCGATCGTCTCCGGCCCGATGTGCTCTCCCCACATGCACGCCTCGCCCCCCACCAGGCGGGCCGCTTCCTCGGGGCTGAGACCGAGCGAGTCGGGGAGCGGGTCGACGTAATGGTCCTCGGCGCTCTCCATATGGTCGAGGTAGTAGGGAGCGGAAAGTATGGCCCGATGGCCGGCGCGGACGGTCTGCGGGAGGTACTCGAGACCACGCCACGACTGCACCATCGCCGTTTGCGGCAGGTCGGGGTTGAGGATTTCGTCCCACCCTACCATCCGCTTGCCGTGGTTGGTCAGGATACGGGACAGCCGCTGATTGAAGTAGGCCTGCAGGGCGGCATTGTCGGCGAGGTGGTGCAATTGCTTGAAGGCGCGGATCCTCGAGCTCGCGTTCCACTCAACGCCGTTGACCTCATCGCCCCCGACGTGCCAGTAGAGATCGGGGAACAGCGCCACCATCTCGCCGACGAAGGCGTCGATGAACTGGTAGACGACCTCGCGTGTCGGATCGAGCGTCGGATCGAACACCCCCCACGTCCGCTGTATCCGATAGGGGCCGCGTCCGCTGCCGTAGCGCGGGTACCCGACGAGCCACGCTGACGTGTGTCCCGGCATGTCGAACTCCGGGACGACGCGGATGCCGCGGTCGCGCGCGTACGCCACCACCTCACGCACCTGCACCTGGGTGTAGAAGAGGCCGTCGGAGCCGTCGAGCTGCAGCAGCGGAAAGCGTTTGCTCTCGACTCGGAAGCCCTGATCCTCCGAGAGGTGCCAGTGGAGAACGTTCAGCTTCACCGCCGCCATGCCGTCGAGGGTACGCTCGATGACGTCGACCGGTTCGAAGTGCCGCCCCGCGTCGACCAGCAGGCCGCGCCATGGGAAGCGCGGCGCATCGGCGATGGTGACCGCCGGAATGAAGAACCCGGCACTGTCCGCCGCCACGAGCTGGAGCAGCGTCTCGAACCCACGCAGCACCCCTACCACGGTTGGGGCGCGCAGCGCGGCTCGCGCCGGCGTCACCTCGAGCGTATAGGACTCGTCTTCGCTCTCCGTCTGGATCACCTCGCCCGCTCCCTGCGCCTGGACGACGAGCCGCGCGAGGCTCGAATCGTGCACGCTCGAGTCGCCGAGCGTGATCGCCGTGCGCCGCGCCAATCGGGTGAGCGTGCGTTTCACCGCCCGGTCGAGCCGCGCATCGTGGAATCCCGCCACGGCAACGCTGAATCCCGAGTCGAGGCGCAGCCGCCCCTGGCCGATTTCGAGCGACCGGGGCATGGGCATCAGGGGAGGTGCGGCCGGCGCCTGCTGCGCCGCCAGAGCCGGCACGAAGCCGGTGAGCACTATGAGGAGTCGGGTCATGGATTCCGAATGTAGCGCGCGGGCCCTATCTTAGCCGCCCCATGCACCTCAATACCGCGGACCTCGTCGTCATCGCCCTGTCGATCATCATCTCGTTCCTGCCGGCGCTGTTCTTCTGGCGCCGCGCCAGCTCCAGTACCACGGAGTTCTTTACCTCCGGGCGCGCGGCCCCCTGGTGGCTCGTGGGTATCTCGATGGTGGCGACGACGTTCAGTACCGACACGCCGAACCTCGTGACGAACTTCGTGCGCGATCAGGGCGTCGCCGAGAACTGGCTGTGGTGGTCATTCCTCCTGACCGGCATGGCGACGGTCTTTTTTTACGCCAAGATGTGGCGCCGCTCGGGCGTCCTGACGGACCTCGAGTTCTACGAGATCCGCTACTCGGGCCGTGCGGCGACGTTCGTGCGCGGCTTCCGCGCGGTCTATCTGGGGCTGTTTTTCAACTGCTTCATCATGGCGACGGTCAACCTCGCCGCCGCGAAGATCGCCAACATCCTGCTCGGCTGGCCGATGTACCGCACTCTGGCCTTCGCGTCGGTGATTACCATCTTCTTCGCGTCGGTATCAGGGCTCTGGGGCGTGCTCGTCACCGATTCTATTCAGTTCACCGTGACGATGACGGGCGCCTTCGCCGCTGCGTATTTCGCGCTGCAGCAGCCCGAGGTGGGTCACCTCTCCGGCCTCTTCGCCCGGGTGAACCCGCGGACCCTCGACTTCCTCCCCGACTTCTCCAACTGGTCGGTGGCGCTGTCGGTACTGGTCATTCCGCTCACGATCCAATGGTGGTCGGTCTGGTATCCGGGCGCCGAGCCCGGCGGCGGCAGTTACATCGCCCAGCGAATGCTCGCGTCCCGGACCGAGAAGGATGCCGTGGGCGGCACGCTGCTCTTCAACATCATGCACTACGCCCTGCGCCCCTGGCCCTGGGTGATCGTGGCGCTGGCGTCGACGCTCGTGTTCCCGCAGCTCTCGGACATCGCCCGCGCGTTCCCGAACGTCGACCCGAAGCTGATCGGCAACGACATCGCGTACCCCGCGATGCTGAAGTTTCTCCCCACGCCGTTCATCGGACTGATGCTCGCGGGGATGCTGGCGGCGTATCGCTCGACGATCGAGACGCACCTCAATTGGGGCACCTCGTACCTGGTGCACGATTTCTACCGCCGCTTTCTGAACCGCGGCGCGAGCGAGAAGCACTACGTGCTGATGGGACGCATCGTAACCGCGCTCCTCATGATCACCGCGGCGCTCACGACCTACGCCCTCGATACGGCCAAGGATGCCTTCACCCTCATCCTGTCGGTCGGCGCCGGCACGGGCCTGATCTACCTGCTGCGCTGGTTCTGGTGGCGCGTCAACGCCTGGAGCGAGGTCGCCGCGATGGCGAGCTCGTTCATCGTGGCCGTGGGATTCCAGATCGCCGCCAAGACGGGACATGCTGTGCCGGCGCATTGGTCGCTGATCGCGACAGTCGTGATCACGACGATCGTGTGGGTGACGGTGGCCTATAACACCACCCCGACCGATCGCCCCACGCTGGTAGCCTTCTACAAGCTTGTCCGGCCCGCGGGGCCGGGTTGGACGTCGGTGCGCGCCGAGGCCGGGGTGACGGCGTCGCCGGACAGCCTGCCCCTCCAGATGGTGGGGTGGATGTGCGGCTGCGCATTCATCTATTCCGGGCTCTTCGGAGTTGGCAGCCTGCTCTACGGCCGAACGTCGCTTGCCGTCTTCTGGGTCAGCGTGTTTGTGGTCAGCGGCGTGGCCCTGTTGCGGCTGATGCCGAAGATATGGAAGACCTAGCCGATGCCCCAGTCCGACCGGTTGGCCGCAATCGGGAATCTGCAAATCGCCGTTACGGCGTTCGAGCGGCAACTCGGCGCGCTGGAAGACGTCCCGACCGCGGGACTCGAGGAAGTCAAAACGGCCCTCGACGATCTCCGGCTGCGGATCTGGACCGTGCTGATGGCCCAGAACAGCGAGAACTCTCAGGAATACCTCGACCGTTTCCGGTTGCGCCGGGCGGCGGAGAATCTGCAGCTCCTCGCGTTCGACGTGGACGCGGGGCGACTCAAGCTGACCCCGAAGGAGGCCGCTGAGCTGCTGACGGCAATTGAAGAGATCGAGAAACGGCTGAGAAAAGTCGGGTGATGGAGGATGCTGGAGGATGGTGGAGGATGCTGGAGATCAACCAGATAGCGATTTGTAGAGTTGCCAGGTAAGAAACCGCGCGCGGCTTTGTTGATCATCGAGCTTGGCCCACTCGGTATCAGGTAGAAGACCCGCTTCCTTCGCAAATCGAAGGGCGTATCCCACCTCGGTAAGGGAAGCGAGCGAGATATCGAGGAATCGACGGAAGTCTCTGCGACTCTTGCGCGATGACCCCTCTACGATGTTGACTGCCGCGGAAAATGCCGCTCGCCGCGTTTGGCTCATTAGCCCGTAGCGCTCATCCGCTGGGTAGGACTTGGTAGCGCGATACACGTCAAGAGCGAGCCGGTGGCACTCCTGCCAAGCAAGAAGCCGTTCGTACGGCGCCATGACCAACCTTACTGGCCGAGGCGTCCAGTCTCGTCATCCTTCCAACGCAACGAGGGTCTTTCGAGCGCCTCCTCCACCTTCCTCCACCAACCTCCACCGTCCTCCACAACCTCCCTTCCGGCCCTTGCATTCCCCGGCTTTTGGGATAATTATGCATTATGCAAGATGGCAAGAAGCTGGTGGCCCTGGCGTTCTCCGGCGGCCTCGACACGTCCTATTGCGTCGCCCGCCTGACCGCGGACGGCTGGACGGTGCATACCGTCTGGGTCGACACCGGCGCCGCACAGGACTCCGATCGGCGCGCCATCGAAACCCAGGCCAAGGCGTGCGGCGCCGCGCAGCACCACGCCGTGGACGCCCGGGGCCCGGTGTTCGACCGCTTCGTCCGCTTCCTCATTCAGGGCAACGTGCTGCGCGGCGAGGTCTACCCGCTCTCCGTGGCCGCGGAGCGCACGCAGCAGGCGCTGTCGCTCGTCGAGGTCGCGCGCCGCATCGGCGCCACCGCCGTCGCCCACGGCTCCACCGGCGCCGGCAACGACCAGATCCGGTTCGACGTGGCGCTGCGCGTCCTGGCCCCCGACCTCGCCATCCTCACTCCCGTGCGCGACGCGACGCTCAC
>Ga0310811_10002669_pt1 | contig 22336 bp, 16 predicted proteins | sample YCmetagenome_FD_207642 | JGI IMG/M metagenome (GOLD analysis project Ga0310811, IMG submission 207642) | Soil microbial communities from experimental microcosm in Duke University, North Carolina, United States - YC | ecosystem: Engineered > Artificial ecosystem > Soil microcosm > Unclassified ...
ATGACCCTTTGTGTCAGGTTGGAAGCCCGGGCACATCTGTCCCAACCTGGGAACGACCAGCCGCCGAAGTCTTGCAGGATTCACCACAGAAAACTGCCGGAGAAGTGCCACGAGGCTATCTAAGTAATTTTATCATTCGCGGAATAGGGCAGATTCGCGTGGAAAGAGGGACCGGCTGCACTCTTTAACGAATCTCTGTCGAACGAGTCGTGAGCTTCCCAATGAAATCTCTCTTAACTTCGTGGCCGGTCCCGGGCTTGTCGGTGACCGTAATCGTCCCCTGGGGGGTTACCTCGATTTCCGGTTCAACGATGTCCTCGACCCAATATCGCTTTGAGGCCGAAACGTCCCCCGGGAGACTGAAGTTCGGCAAAGTGGATAAAGCCACATTGTGCGCCCGGCCGACTCCGGTTTCGAGCATGCCGCCGCACCAGACGGGAATGTTGTGGCCCTGGCACAGATCATGGACTGCGATGGCCTCGCTGAATCCACCGAGCCTGCCAACCTTGATATTGATTATTCTGCAGGCGCCGAGTTCAATCGCCTCTTCCGCGTCACGTCTCTGGCGGATGGATTCGTCGAGGCAAATGGCGGTTTTCAATTCCCTCTGCAGCTTGGAATGATGGTAGATGTCGTCGTCCCAAAGCGGCTGCTCGATCATCAGCAGATTGAAATCGTCGAACTTGCGAAGGTGCTCCAGATCGCCAGGACGGTAGGCGGAATTGGCGTCGCAGCTCAGAAGAATATCGGGCCAGCGCGCGCGGATCTTTTTCAGAACGTCTAAATCCCATCCCGGCTTCACCTTGATTTTGATTCGCTGATATCCGGCCGCCAGTTCGGTTTCGATTTTGTCTAACAACTGCTCGTGCGAATCCTGAATGCCAATGGAGACGCCGCACGCGATTTCTTTTCGCGTGCCGCCGAGCAGCTTCCATAAGGGCACTTGCCTTTGTTTTGCTTCAGCATCCCAAACGGCATTTTCGAGCGCGGCTTTCGCCATGTGATGACCGCGAACCTGCGACATCAAGGCGGCGGTGTCTTTGGCCTGCGAAATAGTTTTTCCGATCAGGGTAGGGGCAAGAAATTCAGTGATCGTTGCCCACGATGTCTCGATCCACTCATAGCTGAAGAAGGGACCCTCGCCAGCAACGCACTCGGCCCAGCCTTCGACACCTTCGCAATGCGCCGTCACCAGAAGGACACGCCGTTCTGTCGTCCGGCCGAAGCTGGTTTCGAAGAAATGCTTCAGGGGCATTCGCAGTTCGCGGAGCGTGATGGCTTCAATTTTCATGAAAGATCCAGCCAGTGTGGCACAGGCGGCCCGCCTGTGTGAACGCGAGCGAAGCTCGTTTCCAAACGTGCCAAACGAGGCTACCGCCCAGGATCACGAAACTGCTTTCTCCTGCTGCTTCGATTCCCGCCACAACTCTTCCATCTCTTCAAGCGTCGCCTGCTGAATCGTCCGCTCATTTTCCAACAGCCGCTCTTCTACCCACTGGAAACGCTTGCGAAACTTCCGGTTGGTCTTACGCAGCGCTGACTCTGGATCGACGGAGAGATATCGTGCAATATTCACGAGCACAAAGAATAAATCACCAACTTCTTCCTCGATCCGGCCCCTCAGCTCCTCCGGCACCTGCATAGTTCCGGATCCGGCTATCCCTCTAGCCTGTGGCTGAGGTGGCGCTGGGAGCTGCGCAATCTCGTCTTGCAGTTCGGTCGTTTCTTCCTGAAGCTTCTCAAACAAACCTCCGATCTCCGGCCAATCAAACCCCACATGCGCAGCTTTCGTGCTGAGTTTGCGGGCCTCCAGGAGCGCGGGCATAGCGGATGAAATTCCCGCGAGCACGGACTGCGGATCCTCAGCCTTTGCTGACTTGCCTCCGCCAGACTCCAGCCGATTCTTCTTCTCTTCGGCCTTCAGCGCTTCCCAGTTGCGCAGAACATCGGCGGAGGTTTGGGCGGTGACATCTCCGAACACATGCGGATGGCGATGAACCAGCTTGTTCGAGAGCCGATCGAGCACGTCGTCGATCGCGAAAAGTCCCTCCTCACTCGCCATCTGCGAATAAAACAGCACCTGCAGAAGCAGATCGCCGAGTTCGCCGCGCAATTCGTCCCAGTCGCGATTGTCGATGGCTTCGAGGACTTCGTAGGTTTCCTCAAGCGTGTACGGCTTGATGGAGTCAAAATTCTGCTCGCGGTCCCAGGGACAGCCGCCTGGCCCGCGGAGCCGCGCCATGATCGAAACTGCGCGTTCGAAGAGTTCGCCGGTATTAGGCATGGGTTCGAATGTAGAGACGTAGCTCGCTACGTCTTGCCGGTAGTGCCTCAAATTTACGGGTAATAACGAAAAGATGTTGCAAGCAACGTCTCTACATCTGATGTTTAAAGAACAGAATCCCCAGCGGCGGCAACGTCAGCGACAGCGAGTACGGTCTGCCATGCGCCGCGATCTCTTCCGCCTGCTTACCGCCTAGATTGCCCATTCCAGTCCCGGCGTATTCATGCGCGTCGCTGTTCAGCAGTTCATGCCAATACCCGTCAAACGGGACACCAATTCTGTAGTCCTCGCGGGGTATAGGTGTGAAATTACACACCACGAGAATCGTGTCTTCCGGCCGTTTTCCTTTGCGCAAAAGCGAGATGGTGCTGGCTGCGGTGTCGTTGCAATCCACCCACTCAAATCCTGCAGGATCGTTGTCTAATTCGTGCAGCGCAGGCTCAGTGCGATACACCCGATTGAGCTGCTCAATCCACTTCTGCACACCCGAGTGGAGGGGATACTGCAGCACGTGCCACTCCAGGCTCATGTCATGGCCCCATTCGCGTACCTGGCCGAATTCGTCGCCCATGAATAGCAGTTTCTTTCCCGGCTGGGCGAACATGTAGCCATACAATGCGCGCAGGTTCGCGAACTTCTGCCACTCGTCTCCCGGCATTTTGCCGACGATCGAACCTTTGCCATGGACCACTTCATCGTGCGAAAGCGGCAGCACAAAATTTTCTGAGAACCCGTAAAGCATGCGGAACGTCAACAGATTGTGATGGAATTGCCGATGAATGGGGTCGTGCGAAAAGTATGCGAGCGTGTCGTGCATCCAGCCCATGTCCCACTTCATGCCGAAGCCAAGGCCGCCCAGATACGTCGGTCGCGAAACCATGGGCCACGCGGTTGACTCCTCGGCGTACGTCTGAATGTCTGGATGCTCTTTGTACGTCTCATGGTTCAGTTGACGCAAGAATTCAATCGCATCCAGGTTCTCGCGGCCGCCATATTTGTTCGGAATCCACTCTCCCGCGCGTCGCGAGTAATCCAAATACAGCATGGAAGCGACGGCATCCACCCGCAAACCGTCGATGTGATATTTGTCGAGCCAGAACATGGCGCTTGAAAGCAGGAAACTCCTCACCTCGTTACGGCCGTAGTTGTAGATATAGGTGTTCCAGTCGGGATGGAATCCACTGCGCCAGTCGGCATGCTCGAACAAATGCGTCCCGTCGAAGTAGGCGAGGCCATGCGCATCAGAAGGGAAATGCGATGGCACCCAATCGAGAATCACGGCGATCCCGCGCTGGTGCAGGTAGTCAATGAAAAACATGAAATCCTGCGGCGTGCCGTACCGCGCGGTGGGGGCGAAATAGCCAGTCGTCTGATACCCCCATGAGGCGTAAAAAGGGTGCTCCATGATTGGCAACAATTCGACATGCGTGAAATTCATGCGCTGAAGGTAGTCGGCCAGCTTCGGCGCAATTTCGCGATAAGTCAGTGACCGATTGCCATCCTCCGGAACGCGCATCCACGAGCCAAGATGTACCTCATAGATCGAAATCGGCGATTGCAGCGATTGCTGCCCGCCGCGCGATCTCATCCAGTCCGCATCAGACCACTGATACTCCAAATCCCACACCACCGACGCCGTTCGCGGAGGCTGTTCGTGATACACGCCGAAAGGATCGGCTTTTTCAGCGACATAGTCGTGATTGTGAGAAACGATGTGAAACTTGTATAGCGAACCCGTGCCTACGTCCGGAACAAATGCCTCCCAGATTCCGGAACTGCCGCGTGGCTGCAACGCATGCGCATTGTGGTCCCAGTCATTGAAGCTGCCGACGACCGACACCTTGCGCGCGTTCGGCGCCCAGACGCTGAAAACTGTTCCCGGTTCGCCGTTGAACGTTGCCGCATGCGCGCCGAGGTGGTTGTAGGCGCGGTAATTGCGTCCTTCGTTGAATAGATAAAGGTCGTCAGCGGAAATAAGACTGACGTCATTGCGGACCGAAGCTACAGTTGGCGTCTTGGTATTCATCTTTTCATTCTGTAGAGACGTAGCTTGCTACGTCTGAATTCAGCAGTCAGGAAAAACTGTTTGCCACGGATTTTCACCGATTAGCACGGATGAACCTTTCGCATTGAAAAGCCGTGAGTATCCGTGTAAATCCGTGGCCATGATTTTGGCTGATGCTGAGTGCTGAATGCTGACCGCTTTTGTTATCCTGCACAAGATTCATTCTACTCAGGACTCCAGCCGCCCATGCCGGTTTTGCGCGTCGTAATTCTTTGGCACCAGCACCAGCCCTTCTACAAGGATCTTGTCACCGGCGAGTACCGTTTGCCCTGGGTCCGCCTGCACGCTTTAAAAGACTACTACGGGATGGTGAAACTGCTGGATGAGTTTCCCGACGTTCATCAAACTTTCAATCTGGTTCCGTCGCTGATCACGCAAATCCAAGACTATGCAGCTGGGACGGCGCAGGACCCGTTTCTCCGGGTGGCATCTCGACCAGCAAACGAGCTAAGTCAAGATGAACGATGTTTCGCATTGCAGTACTTGTTTCAAGCCAACCTGGATCACCTGATCCGCCGTTACCCGCGTTACGCTGAACTTTGGGATCGCTTTCAGGGTTCAGGCGGATCTCCGGAAAATGCAGAGAAATATTTTCAGCCTCAGGATTTCACCGACCTCCAGGTGCTTTCACAACTGGCATGGTTCGATGAGTTTTTTCTCAATGAGCTTGGGATTGCCGAACTGGTTCGCAAAGGCCGCGGCTATTCTCTGGAAGACCAGGCGTTCGTCATCGGGCAGCAGCGCGACCTGATCAAAAGAGTGCTCCCGGCTCACGCGGATGCTGCCAAACGAGGCGGTATCGAAATTTCCACTTCGGCTTTTTATCATCCCATCCTGCCGCTGGTCTGCGACACCAATCAAGGCGCTGCTTCCACGCCGGGCGTGCCGCTGCCGCAAAATCGATTTTGGCATCCAGAAGATGCGCGCGAGCAACTGAAGCGCGGCCTCGATTTGCACGGGGAAGTCTTTGGTCAGCGTCCGCGCGGCGTGTGGCCATCAGAGGGCAGCGTCTCCGAGGAAGTTTTCGCCATCGCAGCCGATCTCGGCGTGAAATGGATGGCGACCGACGAAGGCGTGCTTTCTCGAACACTCGGCATGTCATTCATGCGCGATGGCGACGGCCGTCTCCCCGATGTCTCCTCTGAGAAGCTTTACACGATCCATCGCTATGAGAACGCGCAGACCCGCATGCATCTTATCTTTCGTGACCATGCTATCTCCGACCTGATCGGATTCGTTTACTCCGGCATGCCCGCGCAGGAAGCTGCAGGGCATCTGATCCAAAACATCAAGGACGCTGCGTCGGCGGTTACATCGCGCGGCAAGGACGCGGTTTTCCCGATCATTCTCGATGGCGAGAATGCCTGGGAATACTTTCCCGAGTCTGGACGCGAATTCCTCCGCCGTTTTTACGACGCGTTGCAGAAAGATCCGGAAATCGAAGCACTAACGGTTTCCGAGGCGATCGAGCGCCATCGCGATGTGAATGTGTTGAACTCCCTTACTCCCGGTTCCTGGATCCACGCGAATTTCAACGTCTGGATCGGCGCTCCCGAAGACAACAAAGCTTGGGATTATCTGTACCACGCCCGTAATTTCTACGAGCAGGCGGCGCCGCATTGTTCAGAAGAGCAGCGCAAGCTTGCGCTCGAAGAACTGTTCATCGCCGAAGGCAGCGACTGGAACTGGTGGTACGGCCCTGAGCATCATTCGGCCAACGATCGCGAGTTCGACGAGCTCTACCGCAAGCATCTTTCGAATGTTTATCAGGCGCTGGGCGCAACCCCGCCCGACTATCTAGCCCAACCCATCATCGGCGGCATCGTGGAACCGAGCTTCACTCCGCAGACCAGTTACATTCATCCTAGGATCGACGGCGAGTTAGTTCGATACTTCGAGTGGATGGGCGCCGCGCACTACACGGCCGACCGCCGCTCCGGTGCCATGCACGGCAAAGTCTTCATGCTCGAGTCGGTGTATGCGGGAATTGATGAGCAGAACGTTTATGGCCGGATGGATTTTGCCGATCAGATTCCTGAGGGTCAGTTAGAAATTGTGGCAAATTTCGAGTCTTGGGCAGAAGGCTCGCCGCGGCCGCGGCGCACTTTACGGTTGAGCGCGGAGATAAGCAATAAAACAATCTCAAACTGGAGTGTGGCTGACGGCGGGGAATCGTTTCCGACCGAAGCCGCGGCCGCGGTGCTGAACCGTAACTTCGAGTTCAGGTTACCGCTTACCTGGCTTTATGCTCTGCCGCGCGAGTCGTCAGCCAACTCGTCAGACCCAGCCGCGACCAAGCTGCGCCTGCGCTTCAGCGTTTGGCAAAACAAACTTCCCGCGGACGCCCTTCCGGTTGAAGGATGGATTGAACTGCAACTACTGCCGGAAGACGAGTTAGTGGCGTTAGCGCAGTAAGCGAATGTGGTCTGAATGAGATCCGCACCAGGCGGATCGTCTGAGTTCCGTATCAGGGCATGACTTCAGTCGTGCCGCTTATATGGGTGACCAGGAGCTACGCGAGCGGGCAGCGAGCACTGGTCACCAGCCAATCGATGTTCATTTATAATTCTGTCTTCACCCAACAACATGGCTAAGAAATATGCAGGTATTGGTTACCTGACTGGGAGAGCTCTAACTTTCTCATCGAGCGGCCGCCGAGGTTACGTCCCGCTGCCGACTGAGGACGATCGTCATATCAGGAGGATGAAATCTATGAGCAACATTTCCGAAATCCGTGGCCGCCAAGTTCTCGACTCGCGCGGCAATCCCACCGTCGAAGCCGAAGTCTGGCTGATGGATGGCTCAGTAGGCCGCGCCATCGTCCCCAGCGGCGCCTCAACCGGCGAGCATGAAGCCGTCGAGCTTCGCGACGACGACAAAAGCACCTACGTTGGCAAAGGCGTGCTTAAGGCCGTCGAAAACGTAAACGGCGAGATCGCCGACGCCCTCGCGAACTTCGATGCAGCCGATCAGCGCGCGCTCGACCAGAAGATGATCGAGCTCGACGGCACAGAGAACAAAGGGCGCCTGGGCGCGAACGCCATCCTCGCGGTCTCGATGGCAACTGCTCGCGCAGCTGCTATCTGCTACGAGTTGCCACTCTACCGCTATCTCGGCGGCGCGGGCGCAAATACGCTTCCTACTCCAATGATGAACATCCTCAACGGCGGCGCTCACGCCGACAACAATGTGGACTTCCAGGAATTCATGGTCATGCCGGTCGGCGCGCCGTCGTTTTCGGAAGCCTTGCGGTGGGGAGTTGAAGTTTTTCATACCCTGAAGGGTGTTCTAAAGAAACGCGGATATAACACGGCTGTGGGTGACGAAGGTGGCTTCGCGCCATCGGTAAAGTCGAACGTGGAAGCAATTGAGGTCGTGCTCGAAGCCATTCAGCAGGCTGGATACAAGCCGGGCGAAGAGATTGCTGTTGCGCTCGACCCGGCTGCTAGCGAGTTTTTCCAGGATGGCAAATACGTCTTCAAGAAATCCGATAAGTCATCGAAGAGCTCTGATGACATGGTTCGCTTCTGGGCGAAGTGGGCGAACGACTATCCGATCGTCTCGCTCGAAGATGGCCTTGCCGAAAACGACTGGGAAGGCTGGGCGAACCTGACCAAAGAAATTGGCGGGAAAATTCAACTCGTCGGAGACGACTTATTCGTAACCAACGTTCAATTCCTGCAAGAGGGAATCGACAAGAACGTGGCTAATGCCATTCTGATCAAGGTCAATCAGATCGGCACCGTCAATGAAACCCTCGACGCCATCGATCTCGCCCGCCGCAACGGATACACCAGCATCATCTCCCACCGTTCCGGCGAAACCGAAGACACGTTCATCGCCGATCTTGCGGTGGCGACTGGCGCAGGCCAGATCAAGACGGGCTCGGCTTCCCGCACAGACCGCGTTGCAAAATACAACCAACTGCTGCGGATTGAGGAGGAGTTGGGTGGAGGGGCGAGGTTTCTGGGGTTGAAGGCGCTGAACTACAAAGGCTAGGCGTTAGGCACAGGAAACAACGGAGGTGACTGATGCACTTGTCAATCGAGCCGGTGACGAGTTGGCCGAGGACTCTGCTAGCTGCCGTGATCACGCTGGCTGTAATCGTCACAGCTGAAACGTTGGCGCACAAGCTCTCGTCGCGCGAGCCGAGGCTAGCCTACGTCCCTTCGGAGTCATTGCCCTTTAACGGTGGTGGAAAAAACGTCGGGATCTATCAAATAGACGTAACGAATGAGGGAGATGCTGCCGCGGACGCTCTGACTGGTTCGATGCGAATACTTGGAGCAACCATCGACAACGAACGAGTATCCGCCCCTGGTGCGTTGCCGGTCGATGCCAAAGCCGAGGGCGATACCGTGTACTTATCAGCGCCTAGCCTAAACCCGACCGAGACGATCCATGTCTCCATTCTGGCTAGCTCCACGACGCCTCTGCCCATCGAACCTGATGTATCCGTAAGGGCAACAGGAGTCTCTGCTTTTCGGCGAGTGCGCGGTACTTCTGCTCCACCTCGATTCTCCCTGCTTCCGGTCCTGGCGACAGCGACGACGTCCCTCGCTTTAATGTTAGCCCTCCAATTTGCATTTCGTCGGCGGGCCAACGTTGACTATGTTGCGTCGCGGGGAAATTGGCCTCGCAGGGACGAAGGCCTGTCAGGATCTAGAAAAGTTAAACTCCAGTGTCACTAAGATGGCCGACGGGGATCTCACTATCCAATCGCGCCCAGGTATCGCCGCTAGGGTCGACGGGTTGCTTCAGGCATTCAGCGATCTTGCTAAGGCACAACAGCCCGAATTCAAGGCGGGCCCCGGCTAATGCGTATAATCCCGATTATGGATAGGGTCGAAAGTAAAATCGTTTTTACCTTTCGAGAATCTCTCGAAGGCGGCTACGAAGCCCAGGCGATCGGCCACTCCATATTCACCCAAGCCGCAACGATGGAAGAGCTAGAAGCCAATGTGAAGCACGCGGTGGCGTGCCATTTCGCCGAAATAGAGCTCGTGCCTGAGATTCATCTCATCAAGGCAGCACCGCCGACTCGGGTATTCGGTTCCGCAAAAGGTGAATTCGCAGTCCCGGACGATTTCAACGATCCCGACCCTGAGATCGAAGATATGTTCTATAACAGTCGTCTTTTTCCAGAATGACGGCGGCTCGAACAGTTCAATCCGCGTCATCCGCGTAAATCCGTAGCGAAGAAGTTCAGATTTTGAAGGCTACCAGCCAGGAGCAAGAAGCTTGACCCCCAAACCACTCATCCTCATTATCCTCGACGGCTGGGGCTATCGCGCCGAAACCAAAGCTAACGCCATCGCATTGGCACGCAAGCCGACTTACGACCGCCTGCTGCGTGAATATCCGAATACGCTGATTCAAACCAGCGGACCCTACGTCGGACTGCCTGAAGGCCAGATGGGCAACAGCGAGGTTGGCCACCTGAACATCGGCGCAGGCCGCATCGTGCATATGGACTCCACTCGCATCGAGCTGATGATCCAGAACGGTGACTTCTTCAAGCATCCAGTTCTGCTCAACGCTATGAAGAGCGCACGCACCGGTGGGCGCCAGCTTCATCTGTTCGGTCTGGTTTCAGACGGCGGCGTGCACTCTTATCAAACTCATCTTCACGCGCTACTCAAGATGGCAAAGCAGAATGGAGTAGAGCGCGTCTTCGTCCACGCTTTCATGGATGGGCGCGATACGCTGCCAACGAACGGCGCCGGATATATCGAGCACCTTCAGCAGGCCATGCGCGAATACAACACCGGGAAAATCGCGACCGTGAGCGGCCGCTACTATGCGATGGATCGCGACCGGCGGTGGGAGCGCATCGCGAAGGCCTATAGCGCGATGGTTCTTGGTGAAGCCGAAGGCGGCAAGTACACAGACGCGGTGCAGGGAATGAAAGAGTCCTACAACAAAGGCGTAACCGATGAATTCGTCGTGCCGTTCGTTGTGACTGACAAAAACGCGGGCGAGGGCGCCCGCGCCACATCCGGCAAAGCCACATCCACCATTCGCGACGAAGACTCTTGCATCTGCTTCAACTTTCGAGCCGATCGCGTGCGCCAGATCAGCCGCGCTCTCTGCCGCAACAGCGGCTTGAATGAGCAAGGTGGCCGTGATCTGCAAGGCGCAGACGACCTCGACACAACCATCCCACCAGATCGCGTTCCCAAGAACCTGCACTACGTCTGCATGACGCAGTACGACAAGAAATTCAGCTTGCCGGTCGTGATTTCGCCTGAATCTCTCGACAACATTCTGGCCAACGTTATGGGCCAGATGAACATGCGCAACCTGCGCGTGGCCGAAACCGAGAAGTACGCGCACGTCACATACTTTTTCAATGGAGGCATCGAGCAGCCATTTCCCGGCGAGGATCGCGCGCTTGTGGCATCCCCGAAAGTCGCCACCTACGATCTCAAGCCTGAAATGAGCGCGGCGGGAATCGCTGACACCGTGGTGAAAGCCGTTGAAGACGGGACCTTCGACGTCATCGTTGTGAACTTCGCCAATGCCGACATGGTCGGCCACTCCGGCAAGCTCGAACCGACGATCAAAGCTGTCGAAACCGTTGACGCCTGCCTCGGTCGGATCGAGCTTGTCGTGCGCGCGAAAGGGGGCGCCATGCTCATCACCGCCGACCACGGCAACGCCGAAATGATGGTCGATCCGGTCAGCGGCGGCCCGCACACCTATCACACTACGAACCCGGTGCCGTTTATCGTGATTGCAGAGAATGCCAAGCAGCTCAAACTTAAGTCAGGCGGATCCTTGCGTGACATCTCCCCGACAATCCTCGGCATGCTCGGGCTGCCTGAACCGAAAGAGATGACAGGCACCGATTTGCGGATCAAAATGGGTTGAGATTTAGGCAGAGGCCATGTGGCACAGGCGGCCCGCCTGTGCAAGGCCCGCGAAGTCAAACTCAAGATGGCTGAACCTGACGTGATGCGCACAGGCGGGCCGCCTGTGCCACACGTTCTCAGCAGGGAAAGTTAGCATTCATGCGTAAACTTCTGATCGGGACTGCCAATCTTGACATCTGGATCGCTCCCGACTGGTTTTCCGAACGGCTTCGTGCCGATTTCCCGCAGTTCGAGATAGTGCGCCTGAAGCAGCTTGGCGAACTCGACCGTGAGATCGTTGACGCCGAAGTTGCAATGACGGTCATGTTGCGACCTGAACAGTTTCGGGCCGCGAAGAAATTGCGTTGGGTGCATTCCTCGGCTGCCGCGATTCATCAGTTGCTTTTCCCTGAGCTCGTAAACAGCGATGTGCTTCTCACCAATGGCCGCGACGTGCACGGCCCCGCGGTCGCCGAACAAGCCATGGGAATGATTTTTGCGTTAGCCAAGCGAATCCCGCAGGATGTTCGCTTTCAGCAGCAGAGAGTCTGGGGACAGATGACCATTTGGCGCGAATATTCCGGGCCGCAGGAACTGGCCGGACTCACTCTCGGGATAGTCGGTCTCGGAGCAATAGGCCGCAACCTGGCACAGCACGCGGCTTGCTTCGGCATGAAAGTCGTGGTTGTTCGCGAGCATACCGATCTGCCTAAGCCGGAATTTGTGCAACAGGCATTTCCACCGTCGCAGCTGAACGCAATGCTGGCGGTTGCGGACTACGTGGTGATTGCCGCGCCGGTCACGCCATCCACGCACGCGATGATCAGTCGTGAGCAGCTCGCAGCCATGAAACCGAGCGCATTTCTGCTTAACGTCAGTCGCGGAGTTCTGGTTGATGAGCCAGCGCTCATCGAGGCCCTTCAGCATGGCAAGATTGCCGGCGCCGGGCTCGATGTTTTTGAGAAAGAGCCCCTGCCCGATGATTCGCCGCTTTGGAGCATGGAAAACGTGCTTATTACGCCGCACACGGCTGGGATGAACGCCAAAATGTGGGAACAGCAATTCGATTTGTTTTCAGAAAACATCCGCCGATATCTTGCCAGCCAGCCACTCCTCGCGCTCGTGGATAAGAAAGCGGGATACTGAATAATCGGGTAATCGGGCCATTGGGCGATCTGTTCTTCTTTGCGCTCTTTGCGATTCCTTTGCGAACTTTGCGGTTAAGCTTTTGACGTTTGACAAGAACGCGCACAGGACGATGATCCGATTTCCCGTGCTATCCTCCACCTGTCAGCCATGCGCATTCTCACTCGCTACATCCTCGGCGAAGTCACGTCGCACGCGCTGATCGGCACTGCCATCTTCACGTTCATCATATACACGAAAGAACTCGGCCAGATTCTCGAACTTGTGGTTCGCAATAGCGCGCCGCTGCCAAGTGCTATTCAGCTGTTCATCCTGATCATTCCCGAAGCGCTCACCATCACATTGCCGGCCGGCGTCCTCATTGGGATCCTGATTGGACTAAGCCGCCTCGCCGCCGACAGCGAAATCACTGCGATGAAAGCAAGCGGCATCGGCGTGTGGCATTTTTTGCGCGTACTCTCGTTTTTCTTTGTGACCGCGTGGCTGCTGGCGCTTGCAAACAGCGTCTACCTGGCACCCCGCTCACAACAGGCACTGGTCCAACTTCAGGACCAACTCAAAGGTTCTCAGGTTTCTTTCCAGGTGCAACCGCGGGTGTTTTACGAAGGTTTCCCCAAGATGGTGCTCTACGTCCACGACGTGAAGAGCGCTCAGGGCGCGGCTATCTGGAAGGGCGTCTTTCTTGCGGACATCAGCAATCCCTCCGCCCCGCGAGTGACGCTGGCGGAGAAGGGAATTCTGGTCAGCGAGAGCCGGAACACGCTGCACCTGCATTTGATCAACGGTTCGGCGCACGACTTTGATCCCTCGAAGCCCGATCAATATCAAATCTCCACGTTTCAGGAAACCGATCTGCCGATTCCGCTTCCTGAAGGCAGCGCGGCCAAAGAACTGCAGCAGGCATCGATTCCACAAGTGCCAACGCTCCAGTTGCCTTTGATCGCAAGAACAAGAAAAAGCCCCGAGGTGGCGCGCTGGTATTGGATCGAATTCCACCGCCGCTTCGCTTTGCCGACGGCTTGCATTGTCCTGGCCTTAGTAGGATTTCCGCTCGGGCTTTCTGCCAAAAAAGGCGGGAAGTCTGCGGGATTCGTGCTGACCATCATTTTGGTGTTCGCGTATTACTTCGTCTCGCTATTCGGGCTTTCGCTGGCACGCCAAGGCAAAGTGTCACCTGGTCTCGGAGTCTGGCTTGCCGATATTGTCTTCCTTGTGCTCGGCGCATTCTTGCTCTGGCGCTCAGAGCGACGGCCATTTGAGATTGCGGCCATGAAGACCAACTGGGCATCGCTGAAAGCGAAATTTCATCGCGGAACACTTCTTCTTCCGGGCACGCCGACGGAAAACGCCTTTGAGCGCGCGGTTACCCGCACCCGCGTTTTCCGAGCGAGCTTTCCCATGATCCTCGACGACTACGTCATGCGCGATTTTGTGCTGAACTTCGGGCTGGTCGTCGGATCGCTGCTCGTCCTGTCTCTGATCTTCACGGTTTTCGAGCTTCTAGGAGACATTCTCCGCAATCAGGTTCCGCCCTGGATCGTGGGGGCGTATCTGGTGAACGTCACTCCCTATTTTCTTTACAACACCGCGCAGTATGGGGTGCTGCTCGCGGTCTTGATCACTCTCGGCCTGATGGAGCGTTCCAACGAAGTCACCGCGCTCAAAGCAACAGGGACGAGCATTTATCGGGTGATTGTGCCGGTTCTTCTCACTGCGAGCCTGGTCTCCGGCGCACTCTTCCTTTCCGATCAGTTTTACTTGCCGCACGCAAATAAGCGCCAGGATGAACTGCTGAATAGAATCAAAGGCCGCCCGGCGCAAACCTATCTGAACCCGTCCCGTAAGTGGATCTTCGGGCAGCATGGCACCATTTACTACTATCAGGTCTTCGATTCGGACCGGAACCAGTTCGGTGATCTCTCCGTTTTTCAGTTCAATCCCACTACCTTTCAGCTTGTGAACCGCATCTACGCCGATCGCAGCCAGTGGGACGACAAACTCAACCGCTGGGTGTGCGCGCAAGGCTGGCAGCGCATGTTTCAAAACTCTGCGATTGAGGACTATAAAAAATTCGACGTTTCAACCTTTAATGTTCTCTCCGAGCAACCGGCTTACTTCAAGAAGGAAGTAAAGCAATCGCTGGAGATGAATTACGAGCAGTTGAGCCGCTATATTCACGATCTGCAGCAGAGCGGCTTCGAGGTGGTCAGGCTGAAAGTGCAGCTCTACAAAAAACTGGCGTTCCCGATTATCACGTTCGTCATGGCGGTTCTTGCCATTCCCTTCGCGCTCTCAGCAGGGAAGCGCGGCGCGGTCGCCGGAGTCGCCACTGCCATCGGTGTGGCGGTCGTTTATTCCCTCGTTTCCGGGTTGTTCGAAGCTATGGGGAACATCAGTCAGTTGCCGCCGGTGCTAGCCGCCTGGGCGCCGGATGTGATCTTTGCTTTAGTGGGTGGATATTTGATTTTGAAAGTGCCCACGTGAAATGCAGTTGCGGAATCAGATCGCGATATGAGACCTGCTGACATGACAAAAGCGCTTTCTCCGTCTTTGGCGATCGCCATCTTTTGGATCTCTGCGTTCTCCCAGGCGCAGCAGCCAGTCAGCCCAGGCCTTGCGTCTGCTGAGCCGTCGCACATGCGGGAACTCGAGTGGAATACCTATCTTGACAAGGTACAGGGCGCATGGATGGGGAAGATGATCGGCGTCACCTTCGGCCAGCCATGGGAGTTCAACTACTTGGGCGCTCCCATCGGATTCGACATCAGCGATTGGCCGCTTTCGGCAAGCAGGATGAAAGAGTATCGCCTCCACGCCGATAATAAGCGCGATTACGAAGATCCAGTCACTCGGGAGGCCGATAGCAACAAGATCATCATCAACAAGGAATTTGTCGAGGCTTCTGAAAAAGAACACCCAAGCTTCGGCGTTCCGGATAACGACGATATCTACATCAATATTCTCTTTCTTTATTGCCTGCGTCACTACGGTATTGAGGTGGACCCGGTTACCGTCGCCCACGAATGGGACAAGAAGATTCGCCGCGTATGGCATGCGAACGAGGCCGGGCTGGCAAATATCCGCAAGGGAATATTGCCGCCCGATTCCGGAAACCCGCGCAACAATTTGCACGCCGACGATATTGATTTCCAGATCGAGTCCGACGTTTTTGGCATGATCGCTCCGGGAATGCCTCAGGTCTCCAACCGGTACGGTGAACGCATGGGGCACATTATGAATTACGGAGACGGCGTCTACGGCGGCATGTTCGTTTCCGCTATGTATACGCAAGCGTTCTTCGCAAAAAACATACGGGAAGTAGTAGAAAACGGTTTGAGAGCAATCCCGGCGCAAAGTCTGTACGCGCGGGCTATTCACGATGTCATCGCATGGCATGACCAGTATCCCAACGACTGGCTCAAGACCTGGCACCTGGTTCAGGCAAAGTGGGGCGAGGTGGACCATTGCCCAGACGGATACAAGAAACCTTTCAACATCGATGCCAAGCTGAACGGCGCATACGTGGTCATGGGCCTGCTCTATGGCGATGGCGATTGGTATAAGACGCTAAACTACGCGACTCGCGCAGGCCAGGACGCGGACTGCAATCCCGCCAATGCGGCAGGCATTCTTGGAACTCTGATCGGCGCCCACGCGATTCCCGCGCAATACAGCGAACCAGTCCACAATACCTACTGGAATAAAACCCTGTCCGGCCTCCCAGATTCATACGAGGTCGATGTGCTTGCCGAGGACACCGCCCAGATCGGACTCAAGATTGTGCTGGCGAACGGAGGAGAGGTCATATCTAGGTTCGGCAGGATGGTTCTGCGGATTCCCTGGCAGGACGCAATCCCGCCATCTACTCTTGAGCAGGTGAAGTGGGACGGAGATAAGCCCGTCTTCTAGCTCAATTCGAGAGGCGCCAAACGCAACCTTGTGCTTAAACCCTCGCCCCTCGATGGCGTTCCACAGTACTCCACGTCTTGTCCTCTGCGTGGCAGATGTTTTCCAGCAAACAATCCGCGCACTTCGGCGATCGCGCAAAGCACAGCTTGCGTCCATGCCAGATGATCTGATGCGAAAACAAGGTCCATCTCTCGCGGGGGATTATTTTCATCAAGTCTTGTTCGATGCTTTTGGGCTCGTCGTTCTTCGTCAGCTCCAGCCGCCGCGAAATGCGGTGGACGTGGGTGTCAACTACGACTCCTTCGTTCTTCTTGAACCATGTGCCCAGTACGACATTCGCGGTTTTGCGTGCGACTCCGGGAACCTTGAGCAGATCGTCCATGTTTTCCGGAACGCTGCCGCCGAAATCGTTCACGATCATCTTCGCCGCGCCGACGACTGACTTCGATTTATTCCGGAAGAACCCGGTCGAGCGAATGCCTGGTTCAAGCTGTTCTGGTTCCAGCTTCGCGAAATCCTGCACCGTCGGATATTTCCTGAACAGCTCCGGCGTGACCATGTTCACACGCACATCCGTGGACTGTGCCGAGAGAATCGTCGCTACGAGCAGCTCCCAGGCGGTGCGATGAGTCAGTGCGCAGGTGACCTCAGGATAGAGCTGATCGAGCCGCTTCAGAATTTCTGAAACCCGTTCGTGCGAAATCGGATTGTAGCTTTTGGCCTTGGTTGCCGAGCGGGGAGCAGTCAAAGCACCTGCATTCAGCGGTGCCGGAACTTTTCGCGCGTTCTTACTTGACAACAATTTTGCGGCGATTTGTTTTCTGGGAACTGCGTCCTGCCGCCCAGTTCTGGCCGGCCGCCTGGGCGTGACTCCTCGTGCCATTTCCTCTCCTCGGACTGCATCTTAGCATCGGCACAGATTGTGTAGCACAGCCGGCTCGGCTGTGCACCGGAGATGCCGGTGCACCAGAGTGCTGTGCACCGGAGATCAGGACACAGGCGAGCCGCCTGTGCCACACGAGCTAATACCTTAGCCACAACTTCCGACCCCCTCATTCCGCTACAATCGTCTCAGCCGGGTGACCCTCCCGTGTCGCACCGCATCCAAATCAGTATCCCTGGGGTTTTTATGAGTCACCTGTTGCGCACCAGCTTGAGTGTTGCTTTGCTCTCCGCGATTGCGGTGGCCGCGCCGCTGCCTTCGTCGGTGCGGCCAGCCATCCCTTCCGAGGTGCAGCAGCTCATCTGCGTCGACTACCGCTCGGTCAAGAACTCTGACACCGCGCAACAGCTGAAGAACCAGCTCTTCCCAGATCAGCTTAAGCAATTTGAAGTGGCCTTGAGAGGCGCTGGAATCGATCCTGATCGCGATGTTGATGAACTTGCCTTCATTTCATATCGCAGCCCAAAGGGAGCCATCGAGATTGTGGGTGCAGCTCAGGGTGTATTCGGCACCAAAACCGTGCTGCGCAAGCTCAAACTCAAGAAAATCAAACCGGCGAAGTATCACGATTCCGATCTTTATCCCATGAACACGGGCATGGAGATGACCTTCATTGACGAAACCACGCTGTTGTTCGGCGACGGCCCTGCGCTTCGTGGAGCGCTCGATGCCCGCGATGGCTATGCGCAAACTTTGGATTCGAACCCCGACATGGCGAACATGATCAGCGATGTGGAGTCTGGCTCTGTATGGAGCGTGCTCGATCAGAAGGGCACGCAGAACATGATGCTCTCAGCGCTCGGCGATGCCTCTAAGATCGGAGAGTACGACACGGTAAAGAAGCACATCCTCGGATCGCGCTACACCATGAATTTCACAAACGGAGTCAACTTCGATCTCGACGTGCTGACGTCGGATTCGGTCACCGCGGCAACGCTTTCTTCGCTGGTGAAAATGGGCGTGCTCTACAAGAAAATGACAGCCAGTTCAGTAGAGAAGGCCGCCCTGGAAGATGTTTCCGTGAACTCCGACAGCGCCAAGCTGCAAATGCACTTCAAGGCCGACGACAAGCAGTTCCAGTCACTGATTCACACCAGCCTGTTCGCAGCGGTCTCGCGATGAAGCCTCTGTGAAACTCTGTGTGGACCTTTGTGTCCTCTGTGGTTAGATTTTAGTTTGGAAGCGCGAAAAGGCTAAACCACAGAGGACACCCAGGTTCACAGAAGAACGCCACAGAGGCCTATTCTCCGCGTTTCTTCTTGACCCAGCCTTCCTTCACAACCTGCTTCGATCTCCCTATCGCCAGCGACTCCGCCGGCACATCTTCCGTAATGCAGGATGCCGCGCCCACGTACGCGCCCTTGCCCAGCTTCACCGGCGCGACCAGCGTTGAATCACTGCCTACGAAGACGCCGTCTTCAATTGTTGTCTTATGCTTATGCACTCCGTCGTAGTTGCACGTGATCGTCCCCGCGCCGATGTTCACGCCGGAGCCAATCTCAGCGTCCCCTAAATACGTGAGATGGTTCGCCTTTGAACCCTCACCGAGTTTGACCTTCTTGGTCTCCACGAAGTTGCCAACATGCGCGCCTTCTCCGATTTCGCTCCCGGGACGCAGATGCGAATAAGGTCCTAACAGCGCGCCACTGGCCACTTGCGCCTCGTCCAGAACGCATCCCGGCCGAATCATTACGCCATCGCCGATCAGCGAATTTTGTACGATTGAATACGACCGGATCCTGCAATCTGAGCCAATTTTCGTTTTTCCCAGCAATTGCACGAACGGTTCGATCGTCGTATCTGGGCCAATTTCGACATCCGAGTCAATCACGCAACTTGCCGGATTAAAAATCGTAACCCCTAGCGCCATCAGCTCCCGGCACTTTTCTGCCCGCATCTTCTGATCCAGTTCCACCAGTTCCGCGCGCGTGTTGCTGCCAAGGATTTCTGAAGGGTTTTCGGTCTCGACAGCCACAACTTTCTGCTTCGCGTGCCGCAGAACCGCAGCCATATCCGTCAGGTAATACTCGCCGTGCGGATTGTCGGTTTTCAGTTCATCAATATGCTCGAACAGCGCCTTCACTGAAAATGCGTAGAATCCTGAATTGATCTCGCGAATCGTTTGCTGCGCCGGTGTACAGGATTTCTCCTCGACGATTGCCTTTACTTCATCACTCTTTGGCCCAGCCCGAATGATTCGGCCGTAGCCCGTCGGATCCTCCAGCTTCGCGCTCAGCAGCGTCATTGCGGCCTGATTCCGACGATGGAACTCCAGCAATTTGCCAATGGTCGCCGACGTAATCAGCGGCGCGTCGCCTGAGAGCACGAGCACGGTTTCGTAGCCACGCAGAGCATCTCGCGCGCACATCAAAGCGTGTCCCGTCCCGCGTTGCGGTTCCTGGCGAACGAACCCGACTCCAGTTCCGCCGACCGTTTTTTGAACTAGATCAGCCTCGTGCCCGACGATCGCATATATATTCTGCGGAGCGACGACCTTGCTGGCAGCGGAAATTACGTGCGCCAGCAACGGCTTTCCCCCAACTTCATGCAAGACTTTGGGGTGTTTGGACTTGAGCCGAGTACCCTTGCCGGCCGCCATGATCGCTATGGCAACGGAATGTGTCTGTTTGAAGTCAGTCATTGACCTCTCAATATACCTTGCAGCGGTGGTTGATCCGCGAGCGGTGAGCCGTGAGCTGCGAGCGGGCGAGCAAACCAGCTTCTCGGAACGCTCATAGCTCACTGCTCGATGCTCGGAGCCGACTAGTTATCCACAATGCAAAGTACGCGTAAGCTACTGGATTTTATGCGAGTTCGAAGCTTTTGATGGTGTGAGGCATCCGGGTTATCAACATAAAATTTTGTGCAATGTTTTTCCTACTCTGCTAGCATCGGGCGCAATAGCAGTGCCAAATCCTTGAGGAAATTCAAGTATTTAGGGCAGTAAGCGTCCCTGTACTGTGGTACGGCACCTGCAACGAAAGTTGTAGCCTCTCCCCTGCAGTCAATGGGGCTAACTGTACAGGAGAGCACTTTGAAGTACTCACGTCGCCGGGCGCGAAGCCGTAGAAGGGGAAGTGTAAGGTTTGTCGGCGTCGCCATTCGTAGCATCGGCTTTCTCACCCTCATAGCTTGCAGCATCGCGGTGGTTCGCTGGATATCTTCCTACCAGGAGGGCAGCGGGCGGGCAAACGCCTATCCTACGAGCGCCATGACGCGCGCCGGATTTCAGCCTCAAGCCATCCAAACCCGTAACCGCCGAGTCGTTTATCCATACTCAGTGGTTCCGGGCGGTGTGACCTCTGCGGCCGAGCTGCGCGAATCTGCCGATCACGATTCCACCGTCGGCGATCACTACCGCGGATTCGACTACAGCCATGCGCGCATAGTCGAGGTGAATGCGCCTCGGCTGGTTTACCTCTCATATCGCCGCCACAACAAAGTTTATTGGACCCGCAAACAGGCCAGCCTGCGCAAAGGCGAGAAGCTGCTGACGGATGGCAAGATTACCGCCCGCACCCGCTGCGGCAACCAGGTATCTGTCCTGCCGCAGGCGCAGACCGCGCCCGACGAGCCCACAATTGCCGAGTTGGATCGCCCAGACGCAGTTGCCAGTGGCATGCAATCGTTCCCATCAAATTTCGATTCCAGCCTGTTGCAGCTTGACCCAGGGCTTCCGCTTGGCCCATCGTCTCCAGGCGCGGGTGGGTTTCCTGTTGGAGGCACGCCTCCGGGCAGTTTCATCCCGCTTCCGATTGGCGGCGTGCCAGGTACGCCGATCTCCAGCGGCTGTGTTCCTAAGCCCGACAAGCCCTGCACCAATCCGCCTCCACCGCCACCCCCACCGCCTCCGCCGCCCCCGCCTCCAACTGTGCCGGAGCCGGGCACTGTTATCCTTGTCGCCTCGGGAGCCTTGGGAATTGCGGCGCGGTTTCGCAAGCGAAGCTGATACGCATTTCCAGGCCGGGTGATGTCCAGCCCATTTGCACCGTTGGTTCTAGTACCAAAGTGCGAATCCACAACGCCGCTGCGCTGCTAGAATCCGCTCAGAATCATGCATTCCTCCCCTTATCTGCGTGGCCTTTGCGTTCTCGTGCTTTTGTCGCCATTGGCGCACGCCCGTCAGGGTACGGTTGCCAAAGTCGCGATCGTCAGCAAGGAACCATTCCAACTTCAAATTCAGACCAACGCAACCTCGGCACCGCAGGCGCAGATCGTTACGTCGCCTGAGCGTCTGGTCGTGGATATACCAAACGCTTTGCCTGGGCCTGAACTTCGTGGCATCCCGATCAGGTCCGGCGAGGTTCGCGGCGTACGTGTGAGTCTTTTTTCGACAGAACCTCCTGTCACCCGGATCGTGGTTGATCTCAATCAGCCGCAATGGTATCGGGTCACGCCCAACAGTTCAGGATTGCTGGTGAGCCTGGGTTCTTCCGAAACGCCGGTTGATACACAATCAACCATTGGGTGGGTCAGCACCCGCGGGCCGGTTGAAGTGCGCTCCGCGAGCGCCCACGTTGGCTCCGTCGTGGCTGTTCGCCCCGCTGCTGTTTCGAAACCAGCTCGCAAGGGCCTGAGCATTGAATTTTCAAATGGCCAGATGACAATCCACTCCGGCGGCGCGACGCTTTCTGAAATTCTTTATCAGATCCAGAAAGTGACCGGCGCCGAGATCGCCATTCCAGCTGGCACTGAACTCGACAAAGTCGCAGCCGACTTTGGTCCTGGCACGCCGAGCGAAGTTCTCGGCCAACTACTGAATGGATCGGGATTAAATTTCGTGGTGGTTGGACAAGAATCGAACCCGAACCTTCTGCGCAGCGTCATTCTGACCAGAAAATTAGACGTGGCCGAAGCGCCGCCGATGGGCGGAAACCCTGCTCAGGCAGCGGCTGACAATGGCGACAACGAATTTCAAGAGGTCCCGCCCGAGGCCATCGCACAGCAAAATGGCCAGCCCATTGAGCAGCCGTTGCCACCAGATCAGAACGCTCAGGCTGATCAGAACGCGCAACCCGATCCCAACGTTGTGCCTGGCCAGCAGCAGAACCCCGCTGGCGGCCCTCCGCCTGATCCGCCGCCGACTTACTAGCAACTTAGCATTCAGCCAGGTGAGACTAGGCTGGCTCCAATAA
>Ga0310811_10002671_pt1 | contig 22313 bp, 18 predicted proteins | sample YCmetagenome_FD_207642 | JGI IMG/M metagenome (GOLD analysis project Ga0310811, IMG submission 207642) | Soil microbial communities from experimental microcosm in Duke University, North Carolina, United States - YC | ecosystem: Engineered > Artificial ecosystem > Soil microcosm > Unclassified ...
CTCACCTTTGCGCTCCTCAGGTTGACGCCAGTTAGCCGTAGTTCCCATTTTTATAGAGTTTGCATCCAAGAAAGTACAAACCCTTTCAACGTAGTTTGTACGTGAGATTCGTTTCAACTATATGTATGAGACGCCTTGCAACAAATGGTGGAAATGATCGTTCCCGTATGTTAATAATTGCTATACCCAAGCGCCCGATCGTGCAACTTACCGGGATATGGCTCTGGGCGTACGGAGGGAAGCGTGCCATGTCCAGCTCTCATGCATTGAAGCAAGGTGCTCGTCTACTTCTTGTGGACGATAGCCCTGCGGATCTAAGGCTGCTGGTGCAGCTGCTGAATCAAGAGAACTTCAAGCTTATGGTCGCGCTCGATGGAAAGCAGGCATATGAGCGTGCCATGGCACAGCCTGCACCGGATGCGATCCTACTGGATGTATCCATGCCCCGCATGGACGGATATGCGACATGCCGCCTGCTGAAAGGTAATCCTTCCACCGCGCACATTCCGGTGATCTTCGTCACCGCCTCGGCTGGCTTGGATGAACGCCTCACAGGATTCAACGTTGGCGCGGCGGATTATGTGCTCAAGCCCTACAACCCCGAAGAGGTTCTGGCTCGCGTTCGAGTACAGCTTCAAATAGCCGAGCGCACCGGGACGCGCATTCCTGGACAGAGCATCGCGCTGGATCATCTGCAGACCCCTCCGATCGCTGCGGCGTTGTGGCCCAAGTCATCGTCGGGTTCACTGTCCAACGAACAGGCCATCGTCAACACGACCACTCAGTATCTTTCGGATCATCTTTCCGACGCACCGTCCCAGAAGCACCTGGCACGATTGATTGGCGTGAATGAGAAACGTCTGACAAATGCCTTTCGCACTCTGCTAGGCAAGACGATCCACGATTACCTGCGAGATCAGCGCATGGAAAGGGCGCGCACATTGCTGCAGGATTGCTCATTGACGGTGGCGGAAATCGCCGACCAGCTGGGCTTTTCCAGTCCGGCCAATTTCGCATCCGCGTTTCGTCGGCAACTCGGCTGTAGTCCCGTTGCATTTCGACGACGCGTTGTCGGCCCTGCCGCCTCCCGGATCAAACGGCCTGGCGGTATACCAAAGTCGACGAGCGGTATTTTTCAAAAAATATGAGCAGGTTTTTAAAGGCACGCTGGTCGTGCATTCCTTAGGATGGTCATGACGCTTCTCATCGCAAACGCCGGTCTGGCGCGCAAGCGCGTGAAGCCTGTCCACATAAGGAGATGACGTGAGCCATCCCATAATGCCCGAATCGCGCATCGCACCCAGCCTGGATCCCACTGCACTGAACAGTTCATCGGGCGCCATCCAACGAAATGTCCTGCCACCCTCCTACAGAAGGCCATCGCATGTGCTGATCGTCTCGGATGACGCCTCGGAATTGCGCGCCACTACCGATTTTCTACGCAACCAGCTATTTCGAGTGACGCTGGCTTCGGGATGGCAAGGCTATTATCACGCCCAGGCGTGGCGCCCCGATATCATCTTTCTGGACGGGGCAATGCACGACATGGATCCGTTCATGATGGGGCGGCTGTTGATGCAGACGCCGGACACGCAATCCATTCCACTGATTTTCCTGTTGGATCAGGAACGCCAGGCAGCCAGCCGCGAAGCATTCTCCCTTGGGGCAATCGACTGTATCACCAAGCCCATTTATCCCGAGGAGCTGCTTGCGCGCATATCCGTGCATCTGCGCCGCACCCCGAAGCGGGATACGGATGCCATACAACGCTCGCGCACACCCGCTGCCGAGGAGCTGCTGCTGCGCAATGCCTTGAACGCGATCGCGCATGACGTCGGAAGCATCCACACCGTGCGTCAACTGGCTCGGCAAGTTGGAACCAACGAGCGAAAGCTTTCTGCACTGTTCAAGGCCAAGATGGGGAAATCGGCGCACAAGGTGATCTTTGGCCAGAAAATGGAAACGGCCCGCCGCCTGCTCGCACAGACCGGCATGCCTATTCGCGAAGTCGCCAATCATGTCGGTTTTCACAGCGTCTGCAACTTTTCTGTCGCATTCCATCGGGACCAGGGCGTAACGCCCTCCGGATATCGGCGGCAGGCGCGCACAACCGACGACGGCGAATTCGGACCGGAAGCGGACGAAACAGGCGTAGGGAAACACGACACCATCGAAGACGAGGACTCCGCATCCGCTTGACCCCCGATCGCGGGCGTGGATTGTTTACGCGCCACGGCCGGACCTGTATGTCCATGCTCGGTCACATTGCACTTTGCTAACAACAGATCAAGACGGAACGTTTTAACGAACCTTCCACCGGTGCGGAGCGAAACTTATGGATACCGCTACGGGCATCATCGCCGCCCGTTCCGAAGCCGCGCGTCGCAAAGGCGCGTTCCTTTGTCCATTCGTTCCGTGTCGGATCGACATGGTCACGCTTTATAAAAGCGCTTGTCGTAAATGATACGAGTCATACTTGCCGACGACCATCCTGTAGTTCTGCTCGGCATGAAGAATGCGCTGGAGACAGCCAGCGATATACGCGTTGTTGCCACGGCAGACTCACCGGACAGTCTATTTTCTTGCCTGACCAGGGAGCCCTGCGACGTCCTTGTGACGGACTTTTCCATGCCGGGTGCGCAGCACCCTGACGGACTGGCGATGCTGCTCAGGCTGAAGGAGAATTTTCCACACCTGCGCATCGTGGTCCTGACCAAGATGGCATCGCCCGCGTTGATGTCCCCTATCCTTCAGGCTGGCGCGCTGGCGCTGGTCGAAAAAAGCGCCGCCGTGAAGGAAATCACAACAGCGGTACAACGCGCGGCCAGTGGTCGCACCTACGTGACGGAAAATGTGCAACGCGAATTTGCCGCCCTGGGAGTTCCAAGAACGCAGGTGGCGGAACCCGCACATTTGTCTCCGCGAGAAACGGAGGTCGTCCGGCTGTTCGCCCAGGGGTATAGCAACAACCAGATCGCTGAAATCCTGGGCGTTAGCGCAAAGACGACCAGCCGACAAAAAATGGATGCCATGCGCAAGTTGGCGGCACGCAATGACGCCGAACTTTATGCACACGCGCGCGATATGGGGTTGATATAGCGGTCACGCACGCAAGCTGCTTCCGTGCGGTGCCGCCTTGGCATTCAAGGTGGAGGGCGCTGGGCTGATGTGGCCAATCGTGGCGAGCTTGCCTCGCCACGTAAAGGACAGATTGGCCATGCTTTCGACGACACGGCGCAATTGACAGACATTCGCGTCCACGAGTTCGAGACGTCGCGTCAGCAGGATTTCTCCTGGGCGGTCATCCAGCGACAAGGCGGCGCCGTCGGTTTCATGGCCAAAGGCGTTCGCCAATAGCATGTAGCGATACAGGGTCAGCCGCTGTTCCGTTTCGGCGGGTTCTTTTCCGACGACCGCGTACACGTGAAGCGTGTCCTGGCAATCATCGTGTTCCAGGGTTACGGTGACATCGTTGTCGAATATTAAATCGACGGTTCCGCATTCACCCAAGGCGAGCGGGACGCCGCTTTCGTCTCCGAATTCCGCGATGAGCTTATGCGCATCCATCTGAGACTCCGTCGGGCGATACCTTATTCATGAGAAACCTCGGCATATCATGGGACCGATCTGTGTCAATGCCTTGGGTATGGTTCCGGAACAGACGCCATGGTCAATCCGTTTCAAGGAAAGGCACGGTGTATTCATTCGCGAGATGTGGCATTCCCATTTCCGCCGCGTCTTCGCGTTCGCACACAGCGCGCGCCGCCAGAAGATCACGGATCAACAACGGAGGCTCTTCTTCGATATCCGCGGGGCACTGGCGCACCATTTGTTCCGCGTACAGGGGAACGCCCCGCGCCTTTTCGACGATGCGGCGGCGCACCTTGGTGGAGAGTCGCCGGTCCTTTCCGCGGAAACTGACCAATTGCACCATTGCGTCGCGACGCAATGGCGGCATTGTGATGGTTTCATCTATCGGCATACTCAGGGTCATGGCGCGTCCGCAAAGCAGAACCATGACGGGATCCCGGCGACGATGCTGGAGCAGCGCGGATAGCAAGGACCGCGTCGTAGCGTCGGCCCACTGGGCGTCATCGACCAGAATCAACAGAGGCTGGCTGGGCGCATCGCCTTCGAGCAGCAGATTCGAGAGTGGAGCAACAAGCGCGCCGGGATCCGTTTCGTCAGGTGCGGAGGACGTCGCGCCGCCACGCTGGCCGACGAAGTAATTCACCAGCATCGCACTGGTTGCCTTATCGAGGCCGACGCGATAGCCGAGGGACTCGATCGCGCGTGCATAGCCGAGTTCGGCGTCATCGGCGGCGCTGGTGCCCGGACCATCCTGTACGGCCAGGCGCGCAAGAAAATATTCATGGAACGGATGCAGGGCGATCTGCCGATTCTCCTGGTCGCAGCGCAGAAATGTGGCCGCGCCGCCTCCGCGTCGCACATATTCCGCGAATACCTGGGCCAGCAAGGATTTGCCGATACCCTGCTCACCGCGGAGATACATGACATGTGGCCGTTCGTTCTTGCGCAGGCTGTTCCAGCGACGAACCAGAATATCGAATTCCGTCGTCCTGCCGAACATGCGGTGCACCGTGATGGCCTGGGACTGCCCTTCCAGCACGCCGACGTGCAGACCGTAACGCTCGTCGGAGCGCACCCTGAAGCGATCGCTGAGACGCGACTGCGCGGCATCGGTAAGCAGGGTTTCACCGGATTCGGCGAGATAGGCCAGACGCAATGCCCGTTGCCCGACCAGCATCATGGGAAGCGTGCCATTGTCCGCTGGGACGCGGGCCAGTTCGGCGTGTATTCCCATGCCCAGCGATACGTGCGGCGATATCGCGCAGCGCTGGATATAACACGCAAGGCGAGCCGCGGATTCCGTCGGACGCTCATTCAGCGTGGGGTAGCCGAACAGGATCGCGAGATTGCCATCGGCCCCAAGGCAGACCCGCCTCCCGGCCGCCTGGGCCACGCGAACCAGGCGTTGGCGCGCGGCCTGAACCCGGTCGATGGTTTCTTCTCCCGGCACGCCATCGCCGTCGTGGCCGATAGCGACCGCCAGCACGGCGAGCGGACGCGCGTCATCGTGGATCGACGACAAGGCATGCACGGCGCGATCGTTCGATGCGGAGACGTCAAGGATGGAACGCGTTTCCAGCGACGGAGTCGTGCCGTAGTATTCACCCATGACCGCGACACAATGCTCGTACGCTTTCATTGCCGATTCACGGCGCCCGGTGTCGCGCAGCAGCCTGATCAGGTCGCGGTGTGCGTGCTCATCGCCCGGATGGACCTGCACCCATTGGCGCGCACTGGCAAGCGCATCCTGGATTGCATCGCCGGTGCACAAATGCGCGATATATGCCTGACGGCATTGCGATACTTCCTGCGACAGCCGCGATTGCCAGCTCATGCGCCATGCGGACAGCGCCGCATTGACCGGCGTCACCATGTGTTCGAGTAGATCGCCGCGGTCGTGACTGAGCCGTTCTTCCAGCGTAAGTCGCGCATAGGGGCCGATTCCGCACAGTGCGAGAACGTCCACCGAGACCAGGCTCTGATCGAGTGCCAGCATGCTGGATGTCGACAGGATGGCTTTTTCCAGGGGACCAAGCACGTGGCGCAGGACGCACAGCGCATGACGCAGATTGGCGCGTGCGCCAGACGCACAATTCGGCCAGAGCAGTTCGGCCAGCGCAGCCCGCGATTGCTTCTTGTCAAGGGACAAGGCAAGCATCGCGAGCAACAATTTCGGTTTGCCGTAGGCGATCAACGGCGTTTTATCCACGCCGTCGACAATCAGCTGGAACTCGCCAAGCAGGCAGATGCGAACGGGCCGGTTCAGAATTTGAGACATAGCTACTCAGGCCGACCGAATGCATCGAACGACCATACGCGTGAGGTTGGCGGCGCCATCCGGGCACCGAGGCAGAGGGGTCAGGGTGATACCCACGGTAACGACCGGGCGTGTGGGCGCGCGGAATCGTGATTGTTGGCATGCGACAAACGGGCCAACCTGGTCACCGAGGTAACGGGTGGTCGCCTTGCGGAGACCTGGAACGTGGAAATCCACGCATGGAATCAGCGTGGATTGCCAGTCAGTCGCCCCGACACCTTAATGCGTTGAAGTCTAGGCGGTGCGTGGGGCCGGAAAAATAGGAAATTTCTGAGCCCCGCATTTAGAGGAAGTTACTGTTTTACAGGCGCGCCGCGCTAGGGCTTTCCGAAGCGTTTGTACCAAAGCTCGATGAAGGACTCGGCGGCTGGCGATAGCGAATGTTCGGCACGCCTGATCAGGCTGACATCGCGCGTAACGATGGGAGTTTCCAGCCTGCGCGCCACCAGGTCCGGATGCGGAAACGACGCCAGCAGGATGCCCGGAAATATCGCTATCCCGAGACCTGCCTGCGCCATCGAAAGCCCGGTCGTCATATAGGACACTTCGTATTGCACCGACTTGCGCACGCCCAGCGTGAACAGGGCTTCATCGATCAGGCTGCGTATGCCGCTGTTTGCCTTGACGGCGATCCACGGATACGTCAACGCGTCTTCCCAGGTCAGGCGCCGCTTGCGTGCCAGCTTCGAGTCCTTGCGGCAGATCGCGCACAAGGAGTCTCGCGCCAGGCATTGCGAAATCAATCCTTCCGCGGTCTCGTTGACCGTGCCTATGCTGAACTCGACGTCGCCCGACAAGGTCGGAGCAGTCAGTCGATCGGGCGCGGCATCATCGATCGACACCTCAATATTCGGATATAGCGAGCGGTACTCGGCAAGCAAGACCGGCACGAACGCGCTGGCGATCGATGGCGTCGCCGCGAAACGCAGATGACCGCGTTCGCGACCCGCCAGTTCCTTGACGCTGGACTTCAGCGAGTCCAGGTCGCGCAACATGCGTTCGACGGTGGGCAGGATTTCCTGCGCTGCCACCGTGGGCCGCAGGGAGCGCGACGTGCGATCGAACAGACGCATGCCCAACGATTCCTCCAGCTGGCGGATCAATACGCTGACGGCCGGCTGGGTCACGAACATTTCCTCGGCGGCGCGTGTCAGCACGCCATACCGGCAGGCGAGCGTAAAGGCCTGTAGCTGCTTGATCGTCGGATTCATAAAGTTACTTTATGGAGCCATTGAATTTATTCGATTGTTTTCATGACTATAGCGCCCTACATTTCGGGGTCACAACGTCAAACAATGATCGGAACTCCGGCGTCGGCCCTGGTCGACTCACGCGGTCCGGCGGCCAGCCGGACCGGTACGCGCGGGACGGGCCCGTCCTGCCGGAGAAATAACGAGGACTAGGGGACATACATGCAGACTGGCGGATCGGGCAGCAATTGGCGGGGCGCGGTGGCGTCCACGCTGGGCAACGTGTTGGAATGGTATGACTTCGTGGTGTTCGGCTTTCTGTCGATCATCATCGCGAAGCAGTTCTTTCCCAGCGACAGCGAGTACGCCGCGCTGATGCTGACCACCGCCACCTTCGGCGCCGGCTTTGTGGTGCGGCCGCTGGGCGGCATACTCCTGGGCTGGTATGCGGACCGCAAGGGCCGCAAAGCGGGTCTGACACTGGTCATCGCCCTGATGACGGTGGCGGCGGCGATGATCGCCTTCACGCCCAGTTTCCATCAGATCGGCTTGCTGGCTCCGGCCATCGTGCTGTGCGCCCGACTGTTGCAGGGCATTTCCGCGGGCGGCGAGTTCGGCACCGCGACCGCCATGCTGATCGAATACGCACCCAAGGGCCGGCGCAATTTCTACGGCAGCTGGCAGATGTTCGCGCAAGCGCTGGGCGCCCTGCTGGCGGTAGCCATGGGCTCCGCGCTGACGCACATCTTCACGCAAGAAGCACTGAATTCATGGGCCTGGCGGATTCCCTTCCTGTTCGGCCTGCTGATAGGGCCGGTAGGCTTCTACATCCGCCGCAACCTGCCCGAAACCGAAGCATTCCAGAAGCTGGACAAGCGGGTGAAGGTGTCCCTGGGACAGGTGTTTTCGCGATACCCCAAGGAACTGTTCATCGCGATGGGGCTGAGCTCGGCGCTGAACGTGATGTCCTATGTGATCATCACCTACCTGCCCATTTATGCGGTGCAGAACCTGCACATGCCGGTGACGCTGCCGTTCAACGTACTGTTGGCGAGCGTCCTGCTGCGCGTCCTGACCATTCCGCTGTTTGGCCTGCTGGCCGACCGTATCGGCGGCCGGCGCATGATTATCGTCGCCCTGGTGCTGTTCCTGATCGTGCTGTATCCGGCCTATTACTGGATCAACCAGGCACCGTCGCTGCTTTCCATTATGACGGTCGAACTGGTATTCGCCCTGCTGATCGGCGCCTCCAACAGCCCCATTCCAACGCTGACGGCCTCGCTGTTTCCGACCGAGGTGCGTTCGACCGGACTGGCCATCGCCTACAACATCTCGGCGTCGATCTTCGGCGGCTTTTCTCCTTTCATACTGACGTGGCTGCTGCACACGACGGGAAATTCCCTGATGCCCGCCCACTATTGCGCCGTCTTCTTTGTCTTGGGCCTGCTGGCCGCGATCTTTATCCGCCCGCGGGAAGCGGTCGCCGAGGACCCAAGCGTGATTTCTTACCAGGAGGCAACACATGCCGGTCATTGATGTACACACCCACGCCTTTACACACAAGTGGCTTGAGCTGGTCAAGCAGAAAGGGGGTGTCTACAACATCCAGACCCGCCCGGACGGGCAGCAGGAAATTTTTCGCGGCAACACGCCGGTCGTGATCCCGCAGAAAGGCCATTTCGACTACGAGATGCGCATCAAGCACATGGACGAGACCGGCATCGATATTTCGGTCGTTTCGTTGACCTGCCCGAACGTGTACTGGGGCGATGAAGCGACCAGCCTGCAGGCCGCGCGCGAATCCAACGACACGATGGCGCAGGCGCAGAAAGACTATCCGGGCCGCATCCGCTGGTTTACCTCCTTGCCGTGGCAGTATCCGCAAGCAGCGGTGGAAGAGTTGAAGCGCACCTGCGACAACGGCGCGGTGGGCGTGATGGTATTGGCCAATATCGACGGACGCAGCCTGACCGATCCCATGTACGCGCCGATCTGGGCGGAGATCGACCGGAGGTCTCTGCCGGTGCTGGTGCACCCCACCGATCCGCCGGGTGCGGAACAGATGGACATGACCAAATTCGACCTGAGCTGGTCGGTCGGATTCATGTTCGATACCACGCTGGCGATCACGCGCATGATCTTCGAAGGATTCTTCGACCAATACCCGAACCTGAAGATCATCGCATCGCACGCCGGCGGCACTTTGCCCTATCTGGCAGGACGCTTCGAGAAAGGCGACGAAGTCGAAATCCCCCAGCGGCGCAAGATGCAGCGCAAGCCGATCGACTACCTGCGCCATATCTATTACGACTGCATCTGCTACAGCCCCAAGACCCTGGAATTCCTGGTGTCGGTGGTTGGCGCGGACCAGGTGATGTTCGGCACCGATTGGCCGCACCAGGTGCATGACACCAAGGGCGCGTTCGCGAATACGGCCGCCTTGCCGCGGGCTCAGTGTGACGCGGTGCGTGGCGGCAACGCGCTGAGGGTATTCGGCCTGTAAGGGGTCGTGCGCTGAGTGGTGTGGTGCGCGGTATGGCCGATCAGGCCAATTCCGGCACCGCCGCCACCAGCCGCTGCGTATAGGGATGGCGCGGCTGCGTCAGCACATCGTCCGCGGGCCCGCTTTCGACCAGCTCCCCCTGGCACATGACCGCCACGCGGTCCGCGAATGCGCGCGCGATGGAAATATCGTGGGTGATCATCAGATAGGCAACGCCGTGATCGCGCTGGATGTCCAGCATCAGGTTGAGCACCTGCCCGCGGATGGAGACGTCGGCGCCGGAGAGCGGCTCATCGGCGATGATCAGCTTGGGGTCCAGGGCCAGTGAGCGCGCGATCGATACGCGCTGGCGCTGGCCGCCGCTGAGCTGATGCGGGTAGCGGTCCAGGAACGATGCCGCCGGCTGCAGGCCAACACCTTGCAGCAGCTCGATGCAGCGCGCGTTCTTGTCGCCACGGTATTGCCACAGCGCCTGCGCCAGCAGTTCACGCACGGTGCGGCGGGGATTGAGCGAGGCAGTCGGATCCTGGAATATCGGCTGCATGGCGGTACGCAGTGTGCGGAATTCCCGCGGAGCCAGACCGGTCAGATCGTGGCCGTCGAAGACTATGCGCCCGCTGTCTGGTGCCAGCAGGCCCAACGCCATCCGTCCCAACGTCGACTTCCCGGAGCCGCTTTCGCCGACCAACGCGACGATTTCGCCTCGTCCGACTGTCAGGCTCAGGGATTTCACCGCCTGCTGCGTGCGGCCACCGGTGTGGAATGTCTTGCTGACCTGGTCCAGCAACAGGAGCGCGGAGGACTCGGCGCCGGCTTGCACGGGGTGGTCTGTCATGGAGAAGCGGGCCTCAGTACGTGGAAGTCGAATACTCGCCTTCGATGGTCTCGAAACGGCCTTCGCTGTTGCGCGCGGCCTTGGCGGCCTTGATCAATCCGGCCGTATAGGGATGCGAGGGCAACGCGAACACCGCGCGCGTTTCGCCCGATTCGACGACGCGGCTGCGGAACATGACGTAGACCCGTTCGCACTCTTCCCAAACCACGCCCAGGTCATGGCTGATGAACAGGATGGCCATGTTCAGCTCGCGGCGCAGGTCACGCAGCAGCGCCAGGATCTCGGCCTGGGTGGTCACGTCCAGCGCCGTGGTCGGTTCATCGGCAATCAGCAATTTGGGACGACAACCCAGCGCGATGGCCAGGAGCACGCGCTGGCGCATGCCGCCCGACAGCTCGTGAGGGTAGGCCTTGCGGGCGGACGCCGGCAGGCGTACCAATTGCAGCAATTCCTCGACGCGCGCCGTAACGTCGCGCGCCGCGGGGTCGTGGCGGCGCACGCTTTCCGCAATCTGCGCGCCCACGCGCCGTACGGGGTTCAGAAAACTAAGGGGATCCTGGAACACCATGGCGATCGGATGGCCGCGCAGGCGCTCCCATTGTCGGGGCGCCAGCCGGGTCACATCCTGGCCTTCGATCAGGATGCGGCCGCTCTGGACGCGGCCGATGTTCTCGGGCAGCAGGCCCAGCATCGCGCGCGCGAACGTCGACTTGCCTGAGCCGGACTCTCCCACCAGGGCCACGGATTCGCCCGGACCGACCGTTACGGAGACGTCCTGCACCGCCAGCGTGGTACCCGCGCGCGTGCGGTATTCGATGCACAGTCCTTCGGTCTGCAGCAGCGATACGGCGCTTTCGGAAGCGTGTGGATGTGGATTCACGGCTTATCTCCTGTTGCGCGGGTTGAATACCGCGCCCACCGCATCGCCGAAGACATTGAACGCCAGTACGGTCAGGAAAATCGCAATGCCGGGAAAGAACGACAGCCACCAGGCATTGAACAGCATGCGTTGGCCGCTATTGAGCATACGGCCCCAGCTGACCAGCTCCGCGCTGGTAAGGCCCAGAAAACTGAGCGCTGCTTCCAGCAGAATGGCCTGCCCGACGATCAGCGTTCCCACGGCCAGCACGGGCGACACGGCATTGGGGATGACTTCTCCAAACAACACCTTGTGTTCCGGGATACCCATGCAGCGAACCGCGTCGACGAATTCCAGCTGTTTGACGCGCATGACTTCGCCGCGCATCACGCGCGCGACCTGGGGCCACGATAGCAAGCCCACGATCAGCACGATCTGCGGCAGTCCCGGCCCCGACATGGCGACGATGACGGCGGCCAGGATAAAGCTGGGTACGACCTGGAAGAACTCGGCGACCCGCATGATGAACGTATCAAGCCAGCCGCCGTAGAAGCCCGAAACCGCGCCGATCAGGATACCCAGGAAGGTGGCGACCAGGGCCGCGAAAAAGCCTACCGTCAGGGAAATCCGTATGCCATAGAGCACGCCGGCCAACACGCTGCGTCCCAGGTCGTCGGTACCCATCAGGTATTGGGCCGATGGCGGCAGCAGCGCGTCATTGCTGAGGGTGTGCGGGTCCAGGCCCGGCACGAAGCCGACCAGCACGCCCGCCAGCGCCAGCGCCACGATGAACCCGAAGGCAATGAGACCGCTGCGCTGGGATGCGATATCGGAAAGAAACTTGCGCATGATCAATGAAGCGTCCGGACGCGCGGATCGAGATAGGCATACAGCAGATCCGTCAGCAGATTGACGATCACCACGGAAACCGCCGTGACCAGGAAAATGCCCTGCAGCACGGGATAGTCGCGGTTGGCGATCGATGTAATGAACAGATTGCCCATGCCGGGCCACGCGAACACGGTTTCAACCAGGATGGCGCCCGTCAATGACTGGCCAAAGTTGTAGCCGATGACCGTCACGACCGGGATCATCGCGTTGGGCAGTACGTGGTGCCACAGGATGTAGCGCTTGGACAGCCCCTTGGCCTTGGCGGTGAGCACGTAGTCGTGATGCAGCGCTTCGATCACGCTGGCGCGCGCCACGCGGGCCACCACGGCCAGGTAGTAGATCGTGACGCTGAGCGCGGGCAGCACCAGGTGCCAGGCCACGTCCAGCCATGCGCCAAAGCCTTGCGCGCTACCGCGCATGTCGCGCATGCCACTGACCGGCAACCAGCCGAGCTGGATGGCGAACACGATGACCAGCATCTGTCCCAACCAGAAAATCGGCACCGAATAGCCGAACAGGCTGATCGCGGTCAGCGCGCCGTCCTGCGCGCTGCCGGCACGCGGCGCGGCGGTAACCCCGAGCGCCACCCCGAGCACGGCGGACAAGAACAGAGCGGGCAGCATCAGCAGCAGCGTCGGTCCCAGGCGCGCCAGGATCAGATCAAGCACCGGCATGCGATTGGCGAACGAAAAACCCAGATCGCCGCGGACCAGATGTTGCAGGTAGAGCCACAGCTGCGTCAGCAAGGGCTGATCGAGGCCGAAGTCGGCGCGCATCTTCTCCGCATAGCCTGGCGGAACCGGGAAATCACCCAGCAGCGCGTGCAAGGGATCGCCCGGCACCAGATGCACGATCAGGAAATTCAGGATCAGTATGCACAGTACGATCACGATCCCCCAGGCCAGGCGGGAAACGATATAACCCCGCATCAGGCGCGCTCCGCGGCGGGCGCAAGCAGCCGGGCCACATCCGCGAAATCGGCGGCATTTTCCAGCGCCAGCACCGCGTCGATGAAGGCGTCCGCATTGCGCGCGCCTATCGCGGGTTCAAGCAGCAGCCGTGCCTTGTGCACGATTTCCTGTTCGGTCAGCGGATTTGCGGGCGCGCCCTTGGCGTGGGGAATGTCCAGCAGGCGGCGGTCGCCATCGGCGAAGACAATCTCCAGCGAGGGATAGTCCGCGGGCGTCAGCACGCGATCGGCATGGATTTCAGTCAAGGCCATCAGCCGCTGGATCTCGGCATCGCCGGTGCGGAAGGGCTGGAACTGGTCCAGGGTGCAGCGGCCGCTTTGCGCGGCCACCGCCAGGCAGTACGGCGCGCTGAACTGCGCTTCAAGCAGGTTGCGGATGTCGGTGCGGCTGAACTGGCGCTGGGTCTGCGCATTGCCATGCACCACCATCGAGCGGATCGCGCTGCTGTCGCCGCCGCGTTCGCGCATGATCCGCAGCGCGGCATCGACGGCCGAGTGCAGCGTGCGGCAGCAGGCGTGCGGCTTGATGCCTGAACGCAGGATGTGAAAGTCCTGGCCCAGGCCGGCCACGGCGCGCTCGGGCGTGGCATGGCCCGCGGCATAGGTGGGATAGAAACCACCCCACTCCGCCTCCAGGATCTGGCCGGGGCCGGTCAGGCCGGACTGCGCAAGCAAGGCGGCGCTGACACCGGTTTCGGACGCCTTGCCTGGATGGAAACGCTTGACCAGCGCGCCATCGGCCAGGAAAGCCCAGACGCCGCCCGTGAAAGTACCGGCAATGCCAAGTGCGTGGGTGAACGGGCCGGCCGGTAGATTCAGCAGGCGGGCTGCCGCCGCGGCCGCGCCGAAACTGCCGCAAGTACCCGTGGAATGCCAGCCGCGCTCGTTGTGCGGACGGTAGCCGCCAGCGCCGTCGAGCAGGCGCGACGCCAGATCGTAACCGGCAACGATGGCGAGAATGACGTCGCGGCCGCTGACCTGACGGCCATGTGCCAGCGCCCAGACGGCGGGCACCACGACGGCGCCCGAATGGCCGCACCCGCCGAAATCGTCGAGCTCCAGCGCGTGCGCCGCGGTGCCGTTGACCAGCGCCGCGGCGGCCGGCGCAGCCTTGTCGGTGCGGCCCCAGAGCGCGACGTGGCCCGTGCCGCTGGCCGCCGCCGCGCCCGCCGCGACGGAATCGACGACTTCCGTATGGCCGCCCGCGACGCCGGCGGCCACCGTGTCAAGGAAAAAGAACCTGGCCGCGCGCGCCACCTCGGCGGGCAGATCGTCATATCTGGCCGACGCCCAATACCCCGCCAGGCGCGCGCTAAGCGTTGCCTGCGTATCCATTACTTGCCCAGCCACACGCTACCCCACCATTGTTGGTTGGCGGCCTGCCACATGCCATGCAACCGGGTCGTGGCGACCGCGTACTGTGGCTGCTGGTGCAGATTGAGTACCGGCATGTCACGCGCCAGGATTTCCTGGATCTGGTCATAGATGCGCTTGCGTTCGGCCTGGTCATGCGCGTCGCGCCCCTGATCGAACAGCTTGTCGATTTCGGGATTTGAATATTGCGATGCGTTGTTGAAGGTCGTGCCCTTGTTGATCGAGCTCGTGACATAGGTGCGCGCGATGCCCAACGCCGGATCGCCCAGCGTGGTGTAGGTCTGCAGCGTGGCATCGAAGTCGTAGTCGGAATAAACGCGCTTGAGAATCACGGGCCGTTCCGCGCCCTGCAGTTCGACCTTTACGCCGACAGCTTCCCAGAAACGCTGCAAGGCCTGCGCGGCCTGCTGGAATTCGGGCTTGCCCGTCTCGAACAACAGGCGGATGGTGAAACGCTTGCCGTCGGGGCCTGCCTTGGCGCCCGCTTCGTCCAGCATCTTGGCCGCCTTGGCCGGATCGTAGGGGAACATCTTGTCGTAATCGATGTCCTGGTCGTAGGCCCACAAACGCGTGTCGAATGCGCTCTTGGGAATGCCGCCCAGGCCGAAGAAAACCTTTTCGTGCAGGAATTTGCGATCCATCGCAACGTACAGCGCGTGGCGTACCTCGGGCTTGGCCAGTTCCGGCTGCTTCGTGTTCAAGATGATGATGTCGCTGCCGGGATAGCTGACTTCCTCGGCGCTGAATTGCTTGGGTTGGCTGAGCACCATCTGCACGGAACTGAGCGGCATGTAATCGGGCACGATGTAATCGACCTCGCCGGCACGCAGCGCCAGGATGCGCGACGACGTGTCGGGCATGATCTTGACGATCAGGCGGTCCAGGTAGGGTTCGCCTTTGTCCTTGCGCCAGTAGTCGTCGTTGCGCACCAGTTCGACGTGGTCGCCGCGCACCCATTCCTTGAACTTGAATGGGCCGTTGCCGACGGGATTGGTCAGCACGGCCGGATTCTTGGTGATATCGGTGCCCCGCAGGATGTGCGCCGGCATGATGGCCGCGTTCTGTTCGCAGGCCAGCGAAAACAGGAAGGGCCCGAACGGTTTCTTCAGGTGGATGACCACGCTCTTGGGCGTGGGGGTATCGATACTGTCGATGAAGCGGCCAGCAGCATCAAAGCGGGGACCATACTTGCTGCTGATTTCCAGCAAGGTGAACTTGACGTCGTCCGACGTGACCGGCTGGCCGTCGTGCCATTTGGCATCTTCCAACTGGAACGTGTAGGTCAGGCCATCCGGCGAAATCACCCAGGACTTGGCCAGGCTGGGAACGATCTCGAAACCCTTCTTGAAACGCACCAGCGCGTCGTAGACCTGACAGGCGACGGCGACGTCCGGCACGGAGCTGGTGGTGTCGGGACTCAGGCTGAGCGGATCGGTGCCCAGGACCATGATGGCCGTGCCGCCGCGCACGGGCTTTTCATCGGCCGCATGGACGGGAGCAGCCGCCAGCATCGCGCCGAACGCGGCGGCGAGCAGGCCCGTGCTCGCCTTGGACAATAGGGTGGATTTCATCGGGGTTTCCCTTGTGTTGTTTATCGCCACGCGCCGGCCGGCAATGCGGCCGGAACGGGGCTCAGCGCGCCGTACGCCCGACCAGGGCAATCGTCCGCAGCATTTCGTTGGTCAGGATCATGACGCCTTCGTCGGCGCCGATGCCGGGCTTGGACAGCATGAAATCCGGCCCGGTAGCCAGGCCCACCTGCGCGCAAATGCGCGCCGACAGGTCCGTCTCGTTGGCGGTTCCGCCCAGGCAGCAACCCACGCCGTGCGACTTGCAATACAGCACGGCTTCGATGCTGTTGTTGATGCCACCGAGGTCGGGCGTTTTGATCTGGATGTAATCCACCGCCTGCGCGTCGACGAAGAGGCGGACGTCTTCCAGCGTGTTGCACCATTCATCGGCGATCACACCGATCTTGATGCCACGCTGTTTCAAGCCTGCACGCAGACGCGAGAAGAGTTCGAGCTGGCCGGCTTGCGTATCGGCGATAACGGGCGTTTCGATCAGGAAATCGAAAGGTTCGACCGCGGCCTTGACGCTACCCAGGAAGTCGCACACCGCATCCATGTCGTCGCCAAACAGGTCGCCCAGGGTGCCATACACATCCAGGTGTATGCGCGGCTTGTAGCCCGTGGCGCCGATGGCCTTGATGCGGTCGGCCACTTCCCGGGCGTAATTCAGCATGACGCTGCCGCCGGGCCCCAGGTCGCGAGCGGTGGTGAACGAGCCGTGCGGCATCATCGCGACCTTTTTGATGATCATGCGGTCCAACTGGAGCATATCGCCGCGATGGCAGGAAGCGAGAATATCGACGGGCTCGGTACGGATGGTCGAACCGTATTCCCGGCTGACGATTTCGGCAATGGTGCAGCGCGCCGCCACGGCGGCGGCAGCCAGCAGCGCCTGCGTAATGCCGTAGCGCAACGCCGTGTGCAGGCGCTTGCCGTCGAACAGCTTGCGGTCGATTTCTTCCGCACCGGCGCGGAAGGTGGCGATATCGCGGCCCACCAGCCAATCGCGGATGGCCGATTCGAGCAGCGGCAGATGCTCGGCAGGCACGAACAGGGGATCGCGCCCCGCCAGTCCGGAGAAAATCACATCGGCGCATTCACCGGTGGCAACGGAGCCGTCTTCCAGTACCAGCATGACCGAAATAATGTGACCGGCCTGCACGATTTCGGTATAGCCAGGGGTAATCGGCTTGCCGTCGTACACCGTCCCATTGGGCTTGGCACCGGCCTTGACCGCGGCCAGATCCTTGTTGAAATAGCCGGATCGCCCTACGGCGTAGACGACATCCTTGATTTTCATGACCGCTCCTGGGTTTCTTTGAACCTGAGTCCCGCGCGAGGCGGCACGGGACGAATTTGGCGGGTATTTTAACGGCTGGGCAAACGTCTTCCAGGGTCGCAATGTGTGCGATGCAACGCAAGCGCGGAGTCAGGCAGCCGACGAAATCCACACAGCAGCCGCGGCCCGACTATACAGCCACGCGCCAGAGTCCAACCAAAGGGGCGAAACAAGCGCAGAAAAGGCCGGCTAACGTTGCGATGGGGAGTAGACAACCTTCAGCCAGACGAAAAATCACCGGATGGAAAATGCATCTATCGGGTTTCGAAAAACCTGACCCACAAAAAAAAACGCAACCGGTGCGGGGTTGCGTTCTTGCCAACGTTGCGCTTTTGTTAAGCGTAATTTAAACGAGCGTAACGTTAATGAATATCGATGGTGGGTCGTGCGCGACTTGAACGCGCGACCAACGGATTAAAAGTCCGCTGCTCTACCGACTGAGCTAACGACCCAACCGAAGCCAGCGATTATGACCGATGCCCCACCTATTGTCAAAACAGAACGGGCCGGCCATGTCGCAAAGGAAGCCGCTATGCGGGACCTGCCCGCGGCTTCGCAAGCGCGATCACCAGGCCGCGATCACCGCGCCGTGATACTTGGTCAGGATGAAGTCCTTGACAGGCTGCGAGTGATACGCGGCCACCAGCTTGGCGAACTCGGGACGGTCCTTGTCCTTTTCACGCACCGCCAGGACATTGGCATAAGGCGAATCGGGAGATTCCTGCGCGATCGCGTCGCGCTTGGGATCCAGACCGGCCTGCATGGCGAAATTGGTGTTGATCGCGGATGCATCGGTATCGTCCAGCGAACGTGGCAATTGCGCGGCGTCCAGTTCGATGAAGCGCAGTTTCCTGGGATTTTCCGCGATATCCAGCGGCGTGGCCTTCAGGCCCACGCCTGCCTTGAGCTTGATCAGGCCCTGGCTCTGTAGCAACAGCAAGGCGCGGCCGCCATTGGTCGGGTCGTTCGGAACGCCGATGCGGGCGCCCTCTTTCAAGGCATCCAGGCTCTTCACTTTCTTGCTGTAGATACCGATCGGGAAGATCACCGTCTTGGCGATGCTGACCAGCTTGTAGCCGCGATCGGCATTGGCGTTGTCCAGATAGGGCTGGTGCTGATAGCTGTTGGCATCTAGATCGCCGGCAGCGAGCGCCACGTTGGGCTGCACATAGTCGGAGAATTCGACGATCTGGATCGTCAGCCCCTGCTTGGCGGCCTGCTCCTTGACGACCTCCATGATTTCCGCATGCGGACCGCCGGTGACGCCGATCTTCAGGGGTTTGCCTTGTGCGGATGCAGCCGAGGCCGCGCCCAGGCCGGCGGCCAGCGCGAGTACGGCGAATGCCTTGATGATATTGAACTTCATGGTTGCGTAGAGTCCCTAGACTGGAGTTTAACGATGCGACATGCGACGGACAGCCCAGTCGCCAAGGCTTTGCATGACTTGCACCAATACGATCAGCACGACGACCACCGCCGTCATGACGTCGGACTGGAAGCGCTGATATCCATACCGTATGGCCAGATCGCCCAGGCCGCCGCCGCCGATGACACCCGCCATCGCGGAGTAGCCGATCAGGCTCACAAGGGTCACCATGACGCCCGCCACCAGCCCCGGCAAGGCTTCGGGCAGCAGCACCTTGACGATGATCTGGGCGGGCGATGCGCCCATTGCGCGCGCCGCGGTGACCAGGCCTGGATCGACCTCGCGCAGCGCGTTCTCGGCGATACGCGCCATGAACGGGATGGCCGCCACGGATAGGGGCACGATGGCCGCCGCCGTGCCGATGGAAGTCTGCGCGACCAGGCGTGTAAAGGGGATGATGTAGACCATCAGGATAATGAAGGGCAGGGATCGCGTGGCATTGACGATGGCCGCAAGCACGCGGTTCAGGCCCAGGCGCTGCAGCAGCGCGCCGCGGCTGGTCACGACCAGCACCACGCCTATCGGTATGCCGGCAAGCACCGCGATGCAGCCGGATACGCCGACCATCAATAGTGTTTCAAGCAGCGAAGTCGCGAGTGCGTCGATCAGTTGTTGCGGGTTCATGAGCAAGCTCTTGCACGGCGACGTCGCGCGCCGCCAGGTCGGTCAATGCCTGGTCCAGGGATAGCGGCTCACCTTGGACCAGTACGAAGGCCGTACCCACGGCCACGCCCTGCACGTCCTCGATGCGTGCCTGGATCAGGCTGACATCCAATGAAAAATGACGGGATAGATGGGAGATCAGCTCGCCTGCGCCCTGGCTTCCACGCAGGGACAGGCGCAACAGCCGGACGGCCGTATCCGGCCGCGCCTGGACCGATGCGCGCATGCGCGCCTGCAAGGCGCGCAACGTGGCGTCGGTAAGATCGCTGGCCGTCGCCGCGGAAACCATGGACTTGGTGATGTCGTGGCGCGGCGTGGCGAAGATCTCCGCCGCACTGCCCAATTCCACGATCTGCCCGTCCGAGAGAACGGCGACACGGTCGCAGACTTCACGCACCACTTCCATCTGGTGGGTGATCATGACGACCGTCACCCCTGTCTGGCGATTGATGTCGCGCAGCAGCGCCAGGATATTGTGAGTCGTCTCCGGATCGAGCGCGGAAGTGGCTTCGTCGCTGAGCAGCACGTCCGGCTCGTTGGCCAGGGCTCTTGCGATGCCTACGCGCTGCTTCTGGCCGCCGCTGATCTGCGCGGGGAAACGATCGCGCAAATGCTCCAGGCCGACCAGCTTCAATAGACGTTCGACGCGCACGGGAATATCGTCGCGCGGCACGCCGGCGATTTCCAGCGGCAGCGCCACATTGCCGTAGACGGTGCGGCGCGCCAGCAGGTTGAAGCCCTGGAACACCATGCCGATGCGGCGGCGCTGCTGACGCAGCTGATGCTCGGGCAGGCCGGTCAGGCATTGATCGCCGATGGCGATGGTGCCGTCATCCGGGCGTTCGAGCAGATTGATGCACTGGACAAGCGTGCTTTTGCCGGCCCCGCTGGGGCCGATGATGCCGAAGACTTCCCCTTGTGCGATGTGCAGGGTAATGCCACGCAGGGCTTCGAAACGACCATGCGGGGTGGCATAGGTCTTGTGTAGGTTCTTGATGTGAATCATGGCGCGACGACATTGTGAACGAGCACGATAGGTAGTAGAACAACCGTCTCGTGCCGGCCTTATAACTTTTGATTATAAATCGCGCGTAATGCCGCCCTGCCGGATGGGCAGGGCGCGATCGACGTACGTTATATCAACGAGCGCGGGATATGCGGACCTCGGCCCCGCGCCGCTTGACCTCGAGTCCTTCGGAAGGAAGGATGCGCAGGCCTTCAAGGCCTTTGATGTAGCTGGACCCCTGCATCTGCATGACGCGGATCTTGTTGCGCATGACGACGGGATTATGCATCGGCATGCCGAACATCCAGACTTCGTCCAGGATGCGGGCCGAATTGAACTCGCCCGTATGATGCGCGGCCGGCCCCAGGCAAAGCATATGGCCTTCGCGGCCGAAGACCGGGTATTGGCCGGAATCGCAGCTTACGGTCCACACCGCCCCGCCTTCGTAACGATGGCCGGTGTTGAGATCCCACCACGCCTCGCCCTTGGGCAGATAGACGCGGACTTCGTTGCCGGGCCTGACGATGGGCGCGACCAGCAATGCGGGCCCCAGCAGGTATTGCAGATCCCAATCATGCGCGTCGCGATCGTTGGGGAAGGCCATCGCCATCGAGCGCTGCACCGGCAAGCCCGTGCGCACCGCGTCTTCCACGGCGCCCAGGACATAGGGAATCAGACGATAGCGCCACTGCAGCCAGGTCCTGGCATGCGCGAGCGTTTCTTCGCCGAAGGCCCAGGGCAGGAGCTTGTCCACGCCTTCGAAGACGAAGTTGGACGAAAACACGCCGAAGGTCAGCCAGCGCAGATAGAGTTCCGGCGTCATCGCGTCCATGGACGCGGCGGCGTTGCCGATGGTGTGGACCTGCACGGGCAGGCCGCTGGCACCGATGGACAAGGCGGCGCGCAGCGTGTGCTCCAGGCCCTGCCAATCGTTGCCGACGCGCGGACCGTTCTGCCACGGCAGCCGTTGCGCGGCCGGGAAAAGATCGGAACTGGGCACCACGCCTTCGGGCGGCACCTTGTGCCCGGCCACGGCGTCGAACAGCGCGCGCCGCGCGAGCAAGGGATAGATGGTGCGCAAGGCTGGACCCGATTCGCCGCCCCGCGCGGTAATGCCGTCGGGAATGGCCAATTGGATATCGCAGGCTGGCGCGTCCAGGCCGTCTTCGATCAACTGGCGCTGGCGTTCCGACCACAGGCCATAGGTGTCCCGGTTCGTCAGATCGAGCAGCCCGAAGGGTTGTCCGCCCGATACGGCATTGCCGTCGAAAACCTGGGCATTGCCGTCGTCGCGCGTGAGCAGCCAGCCGCGGTCTTCCAATTCCTCGAACAATGGCGTGTTGCGCGGGATACCCGGGAAACCGGGCGCGCACACATGGACATGATGCTTGTGGAACAGCGCGAACAACTGGCGTGCGTCGGGGAAGCGGGCGCCGTCCCATTCCAGTTGGAGCTTGTCGGCCTGGAACGCCCACGCCGCGGGCGGCGCGAGCTGCACGGCATCCAGCGGCAGGTCCTGCGCACGCATGCGCTCGACCAGCGCGGTCGTTTGCGTGGCCATTTCGCCTTCTGCCTGCCGCAGCCAGACGCCCATGGCCCACAGCACGGGCTGGCCGGCACGGCCCGTCAGCGCTGTGTATTGATTCAGTATTTCGGCCGGTTCACCGACGAACAGGAATACGTCCAGTACCGCGTCGTCCACGGTGACGATGTAGGCGCTGTCGGCGGGCGCCGTGCCAAGCGCGTGCTGCACGCGACGCACGGTGTTTACGTAGACG
>Ga0310811_10002672_pt1 | contig 22308 bp, 32 predicted proteins | sample YCmetagenome_FD_207642 | JGI IMG/M metagenome (GOLD analysis project Ga0310811, IMG submission 207642) | Soil microbial communities from experimental microcosm in Duke University, North Carolina, United States - YC | ecosystem: Engineered > Artificial ecosystem > Soil microcosm > Unclassified ...
TGGATGGCCCATCTCTTCGAAGGACTGGACGCGGATCCCGAAACGCGGCGGATGGTCTCCCTTGTCCTCGCGGCCGAGCAGGTGCGGCTGTTGCAGGCGAACGGGGTGGATGAGTTCCATTTCTACACCCTGAACCGGCCCGATCTGACCTATGCCATTTCCCATCTCCTGGGCGTGCGGCCCACGGCGCCGGCGGCCCCTGCGGAGGCCCCAGCGGCGTGAGTGACTATCTCGACCGGCTGAACGCCGAGCAGCGGGCGGCGGTTGAGGCTCTGGACGGCCCCCTTCTCGTGCTGGCGGGGGCGGGCACCGGCAAGACCCGGGTCCTGACCACACGTTTCGCCCATATCCTGATGTCTGGCCGGGCGGGGCCTGGACAGGTGCTCTCCGTCACCTTCACCAACAAGGCGGCGCGCGAGATGCGGGAGCGCGTGGGCGCAATCCTCGGCCGGCCGGTGGAGGGTCTGTGGCTCGGCACCTTCCACGCGCTCTGCGCCCGCATGCTCAGGCGCCACGCGGCACTGGTCGGGCTCGAACCCAATTTCTCGATCCTCGATACGGACGACCAGCTGCGCTTGCTCAAGCAGCTGATGCTGGCCGACGGGATCGACATCAAGCGCTGGCAGCCCCAGGGGTTGATGGCGATCATCCAGCGCTGGAAGGATCGCGGCCTGACGCCTGACCGCATCACCGCCGCCGAGGACAGCGATTTCGCTGGAGGCCGCGCGCAGGAATTCTACGCCGCCTACCAGGCCCGGCTGCGCGCGCTGAACGCCGCCGATTTCGGCGACCTGCTGCTGCACGTCACCGAAATCCTGCGCACCAATCCCGAGGTTCTGGCGCAATATCACCGCATGTTCCGCTACATCCTGGTGGACGAATACCAGGATACGAATCTCGTCCAGTATCTGTGGCTGCGGCTGCTCGCCCAGTCGCATCAGAACATCTGCTGCGTCGGGGACGATGACCAGTCGATCTATTCCTGGCGCGGCGCGGAGGTTGAGAACATTCTCCGCTTCGAAAAGGATTTTCCGGGCGCGCGCATCGTCCGCCTCGAAGCCAATTATCGCTCGACCAAGCCGATCCTTGGCGCCGCCTCGGGCCTCATCGCGCATAACGAAGGGCGCCTCGGCAAGACGCTGCGGTCCGGCCGCAACGACGCCTCCGGCGAGAAAGTCGACGTCGTCGCGCTCTGGGATTCGGAGGAAGAGGCCCGCATGGTGGGCGGGCGGATCGAGAGCTTGCGAAGGGACGGCCACAGGCTCGGCGAAATCGCCATCCTGGTGCGCGCCGGCTTCCAGACCCGCGCCTTTGAAGAGCGCCTCATCACGCTCGGCGTGCCCTACCGCATCGTCGGCGGCCAGCGCTTCTACGAACGGGCCGAAATCCGGGATGCCATCGCCTATCTCCGTCTTATCCAGCAGCCGGCGGACGATCTCGCCTTCGAGCGGATCGTCAACCTGCCCCGCCGCGGCGTAGGCGATGTCGCCTTGCGCAATCTTCATGCCCATGCCCGCGCCCACGGCGTGCCGCTGATGGCCGCCGCCGCGCGCATGATTCAGGCGGGCGAGATCCGCGGCCGCATGCGCGACAGTCTCTCGGAGCTTCTGCATAATTTCGAATCCTGGCGGGAGGTCGTGAGCCGCGACGGCCATGTGGTGGCGACCGCCACGATGCTGGACGAGAGCGGCTACACCGCCATGTGGCAGGCGGACAAATCGCCCGATGCGCCCGGCCGCCTCGACAACCTCAAGGAACTTGTCCGCGCGCTGGCCGATTTCGAAACCCTCGCGGCCTTCCTCGACCATGTCGCCCTGGTCATGGAGAATGAGGAAAGCAGCGAGACCGATCGCGTCAGCCTGATGACGCTGCATGGCGCCAAGGGGCTGGAATTCGACACGGTCTTCCTGCCCGGCTGGGAGGAGGGGCTGTTCCCCAGCCAAAGATCCATGGACGAAAGCGGCCTCAAGGGGCTCGAGGAGGAGCGCCGCCTTGCCTATGTCGGCATCACGCGCGCCCGGCTTCGTGCCATCATCAGCCACGCCGCCAATCGCCGCATCTACGCCAATTGGCAGTCAAGCGTGCCGAGCCGCTTCATCGAGGAACTGCCGTCCGAACACGTCGCCCAGAGCGGGACCGCGGGGCAGGAACGGCAGCAGCGGATGAACGCGCCGCCGATCTTCACCGGCGCCTTCCCCCTTGCCGCAAGCCGTCCGAGGCAGGCCCCCGGCGCCTGGGAACAGACCTCCCGCCCGCCGCGAAAAGAGACGATTCCGGTGGGCAGCCGCGTCTTTCATCAGAAATTCGGCTACGGCACCGTCCTTGCCGTGGACGACAACCGCCTTGACATCGCCTTCGAGAAGAGCGGCGAGAAACGCGTGCTCGATACGTTCGTGGAACCTGCCTGATGGCCCGCCGTGCAACCCCGCTCGAAACCGTCTCGCTGCTCGTGCCGGAGGAGGCGCTGCCCTTCTACGAGCAGGCGCTGCTGTCCGTCTGTCCGACCGTCGGTTTCTTCCGGGACGAGGATGAGGGGCCCTGGCGGCTCGAAGCCGTGAAGCCGATCGGCGACCGCGATGATGAGCTTGCAACGGCCCTGATGCTGGCCGGCGCATTGTCCGGCGTGGAGGTTATGGTCGAGCATGTGCCCACGGAAGCCGAAGGCTGGCTTGCCCGCAATCTCGAGCAATTCCCCGAGCAGTTGATCGGTCGACACTTCGCCGTGCGCGGCACGCATGAAACGGCACCGCTCGTCCAGGGCCGCCACACGCTGACCGTCGATGCCGGCCTCGCCTTCGGCAGCGGCGAACATGGCTCAACCCGCGGCTGTCTGCGGGCGCTGGAGTTCATAGCGCACCGCCGGCCACAGCGGATCCTCGATCTCGGCACCGGTTCCGGCATCCTCGCCATGGCGGCGGCCAAGCTTCTGAAGCGGCCCGTCATCGCGACCGATATCGACCCCTGGTCGGTGCGCGTCACCCAGCAGAATGCGGCGCTGAACGGGGTTACCCGGATGATCAGGGTGTCGCTCGCGGATGGCTGGAAAGGCACAGCAACCCGTGCCGGTGCGCCCTATGATCTCGTCTTCGCCAATATCCTGGCCCGTCCGCTCTGTTCGATGGCCTATCCCCTCTCCCAGCATCTCGCACCCGGCGGCCGCGCGATCCTGGCCGGGCTTTTGGCGACGCAGGAGCGCATGGTGCTCGCCGCCCACCGCCGGCAGGGCCTGGTTCTCGAACGCCGCTTCCCCGAGGGACAGTGGAGCGCGCTGTTGCTCCGCAAGCCATGAGCGCCCTCGCGCATCACAACCGCTACGATTATGCGCCGATCACGGCGCGGCCGGATTACGATTGGCCGGGCGGCCAGCGCCTCGCCATCTATCTCGGCATCAATCTCGAGCATTTCGCTTTTGGCGAGGGACTGGGCGCCGAGCTCGCCCCCGGCGGCCCGCCTCCGGACGTACTCAACTACGCCTGGCGGGACTACGGCAACCGCGTCGGCATCTGGCGCATGCTGCAGCTTTTCGATGGGCTGTCCCTGCCAACAACCGTGCTGCTCAACAGCAGCCTCTATGATTACTGCCCGGAGGTGGTGGCCGCGTTCCGCACCCGCGGCGACGAGATCGCGGGCCATGGCCGCACCAATTCCGAACGGCAAAGCCTTCTGCCCGAGGCCGAGGAAACGGCGCTGATCGCCGAAGCGACGGCGGCGATCCGCCGGAATGAAGGGGTCGCACCGATGGGCTGGCTCAGCCCCTGGATCGCGGAAAGCGCCGTCACGCCCGATCTGCTGGCGGAGGCCGGCTACCAGTACACGCTCAACTGGTGCCATGACGATCAGCCGACCTGGCTGCGCACGCGGAGCGGAAAGCCGCTCCTCTCCGTGCCCTATCCGCAGGAAGTGAACGACATTCCGGCGATCGCCGTGCGCCGCATGGGCGCTGCGGAATTCGCTGACATGATCGTGGACAATTTCAACGAGATGCTGGAGCAATCGGTGGAGCAGCCCCTCGTCATGGGCATCGCACTCCATCCCTATATCCTGGGCCAGCCCTATCGCCTGCGGCACCTGCGCCGGGCGCTCGCCCATGTGGCACACCCGCGTGACCGGGTCTGGCTGTGCCGCGCCGGGGACATCGCAGACCATGCGGCCCGGGTTCTGCCCGCCCCGCTCCAATGAAAAGGGCAGGTCCGGATCAGACCTGCCCTTTCAGACGCATGAGCGCTTCGGCATTACCGGGCGTCGCGAGCGGCCATCGAAAAGATGGAGCGGATTTCGCTGCGGTTCAGGCCGATGTCGGCGAGTTCGCGGTCGCTGAGGCGGTCGAGCTCATTGATCACGGCGCTGCGGCGGCCGAGATCACGGACCCACTGGCCCATGCGCAGAACGGGCGCGCTGAAGCGGTTGAGACGACCCGCGGAGCCACGCGCTGCCGAGGCGGTGGAGGAAGTGTTGATGAAGGCGTTCATCGGAATATGTCCTTAATACGACGGCCACTTTTCTTTCTCGGGCCGTTCGCTGAATCGGCATATAGCAATGCCGCAGCGCAAAATGTTGCGGCAAGAAGATCAGGCTGACATGCAAGCCGAGCATGATCACGCCAAGGTTATGAAGCAGACACATATCTTTCACGAAAGCTACGCCATGCTGACTTTTTCCGGCCGTCTCGCCGCACTGCGCACCGTCTTCCCGGAGGTCGGAATAGACGGTTTCCTGGTGCCCCGGTCGGATGAGCATCTCGGCGAATACGTGCCGGCGGGTGCCGAGCGCCTGGCCTGGCTGACCGGCTTCACCGGGAGTGCCGGGCTCGCCATCGCACTTGCGGAACGGGCGGCGATTTTCGTGGACGGGCGCTATGTTCTGCAGGTGCGGCAGGAGGTGGACGGCACGCTCTGGGATTATCGCCACGTGACGGACGAGCCGCCGGCCGACTGGCTGAAGGAAGCGGTACCCGCGGGTGCTCGCATTGGCTATGATCCGCTTCTCATCGCCGAGGAGACGCTCGACCGGCTGACCCGCGCGGTGCCCGCCCTCACCTTCGTGCCGCTCCCCGAGAACCCCATCGACCGCATCTGGCAGGATCAGCCGCCGCCGCCCGCGGCCGCGGTCTCCATTTATCCGGCCGCCTTCGCCGGACGGTCGGCCGAGGAAAAGCGAGCCGAGATCGCCGGCATCCTGAAGGCAGCCGGCGAGGATGCCGCCGTCATCACCGATCCCCCGGCGATTAATTGGCTGCTCAACATTCGCGGCGCGGACGTGCCCTTCGCGCCGCTCGCCCTCGGCTTTCTCATCCTCCGCGCGGACGCCACGGCGACCCTCTTCATGGCGCCGGAGAAGATTTCCGACGAGGTGCGCCTGCATCTCGGCAACACGGTGAGCCTCGAACCGCGCGCGGCACTCGGTACGGCACTCGATGCATTGAAGGGTCTGCGCGTACGCGTCGATTCCCAGGCCTCGCCCGTCTGGTTCGCACAGCGTCTGCGCGCGGCCGGCGCCGAGGTCATTGCCGGGCCAGACCCGATCGCGCTGCCGAAAGCCTGCAAGAACCCGGTGGAGCAGGACGGTGCCCGCCGCGCCCATGGACGGGACGCCATCGCCCTCTGCCGCTATCTGCACTGGCTGTCGGAGAACGGCAAAACCGGGACGGAGACGGAAATCTCTGCCGCCGCCGCGCTCCTCGCCTTCCGGGCCGAGGCGCCGGAATTCCGCGAGGAGAGCTTCCCGGCCATTTCCGGCGCGGGTGAGAACGGCGCCATCATCCATTATCGCGTCTCGCCCGAAAGCAACCGCCGGCTCGCGCCGAACGAGGTCTATCTCGTCGATTCCGGCGCTCAGTACGAAGATGGGACGACGGACGTCACCCGGACCATCTGGACCGGGCCGGATAGGCCGCCGGCCGCTCTGAAGGATCGCTTCACCCGCGTTCTGAAAGGCCATATCGGCATCGCGACCCTGCGCTTCCCGCAAGGGGTCGCGGGGGCCCATCTCGATGCCTTCGCCCGCGCGCCACTCTGGCAGGCCGGGCTCGATTACGACCACGGCACGGGCCATGGCGTCGGCGCCTATCTTTCGGTGCATGAGGGTCCGGTGAGCCTGTCTCGCGCGGCACGGCCCATCCCCCTCAAATCGGGCATGATCCTCTCCAATGAACCGGGCTACTACCTGCCGGGCGCTTACGGTATTCGCCTTGAGAATCTGCTCATCGTGCAGCCCGCCGCGGCCCAAGCCGACGGCGTGAAGCCTTTCCTGGAGTTCGAGACCATTACCTGGGCCCCCTTCGACCGCGCGCTCATCGAGACGGCGCTGCTCACCCCTGCCGAACGCCAATGGCTGGACGGCTATCATGCGGAGGTGTGGCGCCGCGTCGGCCCGCAGCTCACCGGCGCTGTCGCCACCTGGCTCGCCTCTGCCTGCGCGCCGCTGTAGCCAGCCTTGCCTACCATTCTGCAGGTTCTCCCCGCACTCGACAGCGGCGGCGTCGAGCGGGGAACGGTCGAGATGGTCGAGGCGATCGCGCGGCAGGGCTGGACCCCGCTGGTCGCGAGCCAGGGCGGGAGGCTCGTGCCCGCCGTCGAACGCGCGGGCGGGCGGCACATCGCCCTGCCGCTGAAAACCAAGACCCCATGGGGCATCTGGCGCAATGCCACCACCCTTGCCCGGTTGATGCGGGAAGAGCGCGTGGATCTCGTCCATGCCCGTTCCCGCGCGCCCGCCTGGTCGGTGCTGAAAGCCTGCCGGGCCACCGGCATTCCCTTTGTCACCACCTACCACGGCGCCTATTCGGAGGGATCGCGCAGCAAGCGCCTGTACAACAGCGTCATGACCCGCGGTGCCCGCGTCATCGCGGCAAGCGGCTTCATCGCCGATCTCGTCCGTCGCCAGCATGGCGTGACGGAGGAAAAGCTCCGCCTCATTCCGCGCGGCATCGACCCCGCGGTTTTTGACCCCCATGCGGCACTCGGCCTGCGCGTCGGCCGGCTCGCCCAGGCCTGGGGCCTGCCGGAAGGGGCGCAGGTCGTGCTGCTGCCCGCCCGGGTGTCACGCTGGAAGGGGCAGAGCGTGCTGATCGAGGCGCTGAGCCTGCTCAAGCGGCCCAATCTCTTCGCGGTCTTCGTGGGCTCCGACCAGGGGCGCCACACCTATGTGCGCGAGCTGCTCGATCAGGCAGCCGCGCAGGGTGTCACTCGCCAGATCAAGTTCGTGGGTCATTGCGCGGACATGCCGGCGGCACTTCTTCTCGCGGATGTCGTCGTCAGCGCCTCGACCGAACCGGAGGCCTTCGGCCGTGCCGTAATCGAGGCCCAGGCCATGGAACGGGTCGTGATCGCGGCCGGCCACGGCGGCGCCGCCGAGACGATCACCGATCAGGAGACAGGGCTTCTCGTCCCCCCCGGCGATGTGCAGGCGCTCGCCGGAATGATCGCCGCGGTGCTCGATGCACCGGCAGAGGCCCGGCAGGAGATGGGCGAGCAGGCTCGCGCCTCCGTTCTCGCCCATTACACGATCGCCGCCATGCAGGCCGCGACCATCGCCGTGTATGAGGAGGTGCTGGCGAGCCGATCATAACCGGCTCGCCGCGCCCGTGTTCCGGGATGAGGACCGGAGCGAAATCAGGCCTCGCCTGAATCATCCCGGAAATAGGGCTCGACCGGTCCGTTCACCTTCATGGTGAGCGGATTGCCATGACGATCGACCGACTTGCCGACCGAGAGCCGCACCCAACCCTCGCTCACGCAATATTCCTCGACATTGGTTTTCTCGGCGCCCTTGAAGCGAATGCCTACGCCGCGCTCCAGCGCGGCTTCGTCGAACCAGGGGCTTTTGGGATTGACGGAGAGGCGGTCAGGAGGAGTGTCGGTCATGGATGGGGCCTTTGATAACGAAGCACGATGACTGAATGGCGCCGGAGGGTCAGAGGCCGCGATCAGCCAGGAACGCCTTGAACGCCTCGGCGTAATCGGGATGCCAGCGGGACAAGGGCGGACGGTTTTCGACAATGTCCATCGCCGCCCACAGCATCCGGGCATTGTCGAGGTCACGCGTCACGTCATTGTCCGGGCACATGATATAGAAGTCGCCCGCTTCCATCCGCTCAACCATGAAGGAGACGACCTGCTCCGGGCTCCAGGCGCCGGGCGGCTTGGTATCCACGCGGGCGCGCGTGAGGCCGGTGAAGGTAAAGCCCGGAACCAGCAGATGTGCCTGCACCTGACAGTCGCGCTGGCTGCGCAGCTCATGCGCCAGCGCTTCCGTCACCACCTTCACGCCGGCCTTGGAGACGTTGTAGGCGGTATTGCCGGGCGGGCAGGTGATGCCCTGTTTGGACCCCGTGTTGACAATGACCGAGGGCGCATCCTGCGCGATCATGGCCGGTGCGAAGGCCTGGCAGCCGTGGATGACACCCCAGAGATTAACCCCAAGGATCGCGTCCCAGACGGCCGGATCGCCGAAGAGCCCGCCGGCGCCTTCACGCCCCGCATTGTTCATGAGGAAATGCACCGCGCCGAAGGCCCTGAAAGCCTCGTCGCGCAAGCGCTCCACAGCCTCGCGGCGGGATACATCCGTGGGCAGCGCCATCACCCGTGCCTGGCCCGCGGAACTTAACCGGGCTCGCGCCGCCTCCAGCGCCTCGGCATTGGCATCGGCGAGGCAGAGGTGCATGCCCTGGGCCGCGCAATAGTCGGCGGCGGCGAGACCGATGCCGCTCGCGGCGCCGGTGATGACGGCAACACGCCCGGGCTGGAAGACGGGATGCGTGGACGCAGACTTCTCGGTCATGGCGCTCACCTTTTCTCTCTATGTTCCTGAAGCTTCTAGTCTAACGCGGGTGGTTGGAGCATCAAAACCGGCTGCCCGGGCGCCCAAACGGAAAAGGGGCGTCCGGCTCATGACCGGGCGCCCCTTGTTCTTCAACCGCCCCGGAGGGTGGATGCTTATTCGGCCGAGGCGGTCTCGCCCAGGATCTCGACCCGGCCACCGGCCGCCTCGATCGCCGCCACCGCCGTCGCGGAAGCGCCGGAAACCGAGATCGTGATCGCTCGGGTCACCGCACCGCGGCCGAGCAGACGCACGCCCGACATCTTGGCGAGGTTGACGACACCGGCTTCCACGAGATTTGCCTCGGTAATGGTCTGAGCAGCGTCGAGCACACCCGCACCAACCGCGTGGTCGAGCAGGTCGAGGTTCAACGGCGCATAGACCTTGCGGGTCGGGTTTTTAAAGCCGCGCTTGGGCAGACGACGATAGATCGGGAGCTGACCGCCCTCGAAGCCGTTGAGGGACACGCCCTCACGCGCCTTCTGGCCCTTCACGCCCTTGCCCGACGTCTTGCCCTTGCCGGAGCCGATGCCGCGGCCGAGCCGCTTCGACTTGGGACGCGCGCCGGGATTATCGCGCAGTTCATTGAGCTTCATGGTTCAATCCTTAAGGTCTGACCGGGGTCAGGCCTTTTCCACAACCTTCACCAGATGGGCGACCTTGTTGATCATCCCGCGCACCGAGGGAGTGTCCTCCAGCTCGCGCACACGACCGATCTTGTTCAGGCCGAGCCCGATCAACGTCGCCTGCTGGCCGGGCTTCTGCCCGTTGCCAGAGGTGATCTGCTTGACAGTGATCGTACGATCAGACGGCATCTGCCACCTCCGCGGTCTCGCGCTTGCCCAGGATGTCCGACACCTTCTTGCCACGGCGGGCGGCGACGGAGCGCGGGCTTGCGCAATGCTGCAAGGCGTCGAAGGTCGCCTTGATCATGTTGTGCGGGTTGCGGCTACCCATGGACTTGGCGACGACGTCACCGATGCCCAGGGTCTCCAGCACCGCGCGCATCGGACCGCCGGCGATGATGCCGGTGCCCGCCGGGGCCGCGCGCAGAATGACCTGCCCGGCGCCGAAATGGCCCAGCGCGTCATGATGCAGCGTGCGGCCTTCCTTCATCGGCACGCGGATCAGGTTACGCTTCGCCCGTTCCGTGGCCTTGCGGATCGCCTCGGGGACTTCACGCGCCTTGCCGGCGCCGAAACCCACGCGACCCTTCTGATCACCGACCACAACCAGGGCGGCGAAGGCGAAACGACGGCCACCCTTCACCACCTTGGCAACGCGGTTGATGGTCACCAGCTTGTCGATGAACTCGTCACTATGCTCGCGCTCGCGCTCACGCCCGCCGCGGCCGCCTTCTCTCGGTTCCCGTGCCATTGCTTCGTTCCCCTTAGAAGGCCAGACCGCCCTCACGGGCGGCTTCGGCCAGAGCTTTCACGCGACCGTGGTAGAGATAGGACCCACGATCGAAGACCACTTCCTTCACGCCAGCGGCAAGAGCGCGCTCGGCCAGAAGCTTGCCCACGGCCGTCGCGGCATCCTTGTCCGCGCCGGTCTTGAGATCGCGGCGCAGATCGGCCTCGATCGAGGACGCGGTTGCGAGCGTGCGGCCCGCCACATCGTCGATCACCTGCGCATAGATATGCTTGCTGGAACGAAACACCGACAGCCGTACCCGGCCACCGGACTTCTGGCGCAGCTGGAAGCGAAGCCGCTCCCGGCGACGCACCCGGAGATCCTGGTTCGCGCTCATTACTTCTTCTTACCTTCTTTACGGCGGATGGTCTCGTCGGTGTAACGAACCCCCTTACCCTTATAGGGTTCCGGCGGACGCTTCGACCTGATCTCGGCAGCCACCTGGCCGACGAGCCGCTTGTCCACGCCTTCGACCTTGATCGACGTCGGCTTCTCGCAGGTGATCTTGATCCCTTCCGGGATCGGGTAGATCACGTCATGCGAATAGCCGAGGTTGATGACCAGGTTCGGACCCTGAACCGCTGCACGATAACCGGTGCCGGTGACTTCCATGGACTTCGAGAAGCCGGCGGAAACGCCCTTCACCATATTGGCGACGAGCGCCCGCGTCGTGCCCCACATCATGCGGGACGGCGCGGCCTTCGACTTCGGCTCGACGGTCACCCGACCGTCAGCAACCGTCGTGTCCACCAGTTCGGTCGAGAGCGGCAGCGTCAGTGTGCCGAGCTTACCCTTGGCGGTCAGGATATTGTTGGCGATGGCCACATCAACCCCGGCGGGGATGGTGACCGGATACTTACCTACGCGCGACATTTCCCAGCCCCCCTTAGAAGACCCGGCAGAGGACTTCGCCGCCGACATTGGCAGCGCGGGCCTCTTGGTCACTCATCACGCCACGCGGCGTGGAGAGAATGGAAACGCCGAGGCCGCTATAGACCCGGGGCAATTCCTTGATCTTCGAATAGACGCGGCGGCCGGGGCGGGAGACGCGGGTGATCTCCTTGATGACCGGCTGGCCCTCATTGTACTTCAGCTCGATGCGCAGCTGGGAAATACCCGGCCGCAGTTCCTCGCTCGAGAAGCCACGGATATAGCCCTCACGCTTCAGAACATCGAGAACGTTCGCACGCAGGCGCGAATTCGGCGCGATGCAGACGGTATGGTTGGCTCGCTGCGCATTACGAATGCGTGTGAGCATATCCCCCAAGGGATCGGACATGGACATCGGTGATCCCTTTCCTTACCAGCTAGCCTTGACCATGCCGGGAATCTGCCCGGAGCTGGCGAGGTCGCGGAGCGCAATACGGCTCAGGCGGAATTTGCGATAGTTGGCGCGCGAGCGGCCCGTGAGCTCACAGCGCAGGCGCACGCGGGTCGCAGACCCGTTGCGCGGCAGCTGCGCGAGCTTCACGGACGCTTCGAACCGGTCTTCAACCGGCAGCTCGCGGTCCTTAACGATCGCCTTCAGAGCCGCACGCTTCGCCTTGTCGCGCGCAGACATCTGCATGCGCTTGGCGTTGCGGTTGACCTGGGAAGTTTTGGCCATCCTGTTTTACCCTCCGGAACCTATCGGCCCACCGCAGGAGCGGTGGCCGTGGTTTTCCAAATCTCGTCGAATTAAGCTCAGTTCGCGAACGGCAGCTCAAAGGCCTTGAGTAGGGCCTTGGCTTCCGCATCCGTCTTTGCCGTGGTCACGAACACGATGTCCATACCCCGAACCGCGTCCACCTTGTCGTAGACGATTTCCGGGAAGATGATCTGTTCCTTGACGCCCATGGCGAAATTGCCGCGGCCGTCAAAACCCTTGCCGGTGATGCCGCGGAAATCGCGGACGCGCGGCAGGGCGATCGTGACCAGGCGGTCGAGGAACTCGTACATCCGGGCAGAGCGCAGCGTGACCTTGCAGCCGATCGGCAGACCCTTGCGGATCTTGAAACCGGCGATGGCCTTCTTCGCCACCGTCTTGACCGGCTTCTGACCGGCGATCAGCGTCATTTCAGCAACCGCCGCGTCCAGCTTCTTCTGGTCGGCCGCCGCTTCGCCCACGCCCATGTTCAGGACGATCTTCTCGAGGCGCGGCAGCTGCATCGGGTTCGTATACTTGAACTCCTCCTGCAGCTTGGCGCGCACCACCTCGTTGTAATGCGCATGCAGCCGCGCCATAGCCTTAACGTCGCTCACCCTTTAGCCTCCTCAGCTTTCGATGAGAGCGCCGGTCTTCTTGGCGACGCGAACCTTGCGGCCGTCCTCCAGAATCCGGAACCCCACCCGGGTCGGTTGATCGCTCTTCGGATCGATCAGCATAAGATTGGACAGGTTGATCGCGCGCTCACGCCGAACGAGGCCACCCTGCTCACCCATACGGGTCGGCTTCTGGTGCTTCACGGCGACAGCAACACCCTCAACGACGGCGCGGTTCAGCTTCGGCAGAACCTGCGTCACCTCGCCCCGCTTGCCGCGATCGGCGCCAGTGATGACGACGACGCGATCACCCTTACGAATACGCGCGGCCATGATCAGATCACCTCCGGCGCGAGGCTGATGATCTTCATGAACTTGCGGGCGCGCAGCTCGCGCACGACGGGCCCGAAGATACGCGTGCCGATGGGCTCGTTCTGCTTGTTGATCAGAACGGCCGCATTGCGGTCGAAACGAATGGCGCTGCCATCGGCACGGCGCACGGGGTAGGAGGTGCGCACGATCACCGCCTGGTGCACGTCGCCCTTCTTCACCTTGCCGCGCGGAATGGCATCCTTCACCGCGACGACGATGACGTCGCCCACGGATGCGGTCTTGCGCTTCGAGCCGCCGATCACCTTGATGCACTGCACGCGGCGGGCACCGGAATTGTCGGCAACGTCGAGGTTGGTCTCAGGATGAATCATCGCTCTCTCCTCAGGCCTGAGCGGGAGCGGCAGACGCCGCTTCCGTCACGTCGACCTCGGGGAACAGGGTCTGACCATTCCGCTCGATCACGATCCAAGCCTTGCGCTTGCTGATCGGAGGGCATTCCTCGATCCGCACCAGGTCGCCGGGCTTGCAGATATTTTCCTCGTCATGCGCCGGATAGCGCTTCGACCGACGAATGAACTTCTTGTAAAGCGGGTGCATGACGCGACGCTCGACCAAGACCGTCACGGTCTTGTCCATCTTATCGCTTACCACCCGCCCTGACAGGACGCGTCTAGACATCGCCCTAATCTCCTCAGGCTTTAGCGGAAGCGCGTGTGCGCTCCGCGATGATGGTTTTGACTCGGGCGATTTCGCGCCGCACAGCCCGCACGCGGCCGACACTTTCGGTCTGCCCCGTAGCACGCTGGAACCGTAGGTTGAACTGCTCACGACGCAGGTCAACCAACTGCGCCTCCAGCTCGTCCGGAGTCTTCGTCCGGATGTCAGTCGCCTTGTTCGCCATGATCACGCCTCCCCGATACGGGTGACGAACTTGGTCTTGATCGGCAGCTTCGCCGCACCGAGCGTCAGCGCCTGCTGCGCGATGTCGGTGGGAACGCCGTCGATCTCGAACATGATGCGGCCAGGCTTGACCCGAGCCACCCAAAACTCGGGGCTACCCTTACCGGAGCCCATGCGCACTTCGGCGGGCTTCGCCGAAACGGGGACATCCGGAAAAATCCTGATCCACACGCGGCCGGCGCGCTTCATGTGACGCGTGATCGCCCGGCGAGCGGATTCGATCTGGCGCGCGGTAATGCGCTCGGGCTCCATGGCCTTGAGGCCAAAGGCACCGAACGTCAGCTGCGTGTTACCCTTGGCGAGGCCGTGGATACGGCCCTTGTGCGCCTTGCGGTATTTCGTGCGCTTGGGAGAAAGCATTGTCCGTGTCCAATCCTTACCGCTGCGGCGCCTGTTCGGCGGCCTTGCGGTCCTGCGCCATCGGATCGTGCGTCAGGATCTCACCCTTGAAGATCCAGACCTTCACGCCGCAGGTCCCATAAGTCGTCTTCGCCGTAGCAACACCGTAATCAATATCCGCGCGCAGCGTATGCAGCGGCACGCGACCTTCGCGGTACCATTCCATCCGCGCGATTTCGGCACCACCCAAACGGCCGCCGCAATTGATGCGGATACCCTGGGCCCCGAGGCGCATGGCGGACTGAACCGCACGCTTCATGGCGCGGCGGAAAGCCACGCGGCGCTCCAGCTGCTGCGCGATATTCTCGGCAACCAGCGTCGCGTCGATCTCAGGCTTGCGAATCTCCATGATGTTCAGGGAGACCTCGGCCTTCGCCATGTTGGTGAGATCCTTGCGCAGAACCTCGATATCCTGACCCTTCTTGCCGATCACCACGCCCGGGCGGGCGGCATAAATAGTGACGCGCGGCTTCTTCGCAGGACGCTCGATCACCACGCGGGAGACGCCCGCGCCGGAGAGCTTCTTGCGCAGATGCGTGCGCAGCTTCAGGTCGTCATGCAGCAGCTTCGCGTAGTCCTTCCCGGCGAACCAGCGGCTCTCCCAGGTACGGTTGATCCCGAGGCGAAGGCCGATCGGATTGACTTTATGACCCATATTACACGGCCTCCTGCTCGGAGGGCGCTGCTTCTTGCGCCCGCTCGGCAACGACGATCTTCAGGTGGCTGAACCACTTCTCGACGCGGGCGGCGCGGCCGCGGCCACGTGCATGGAACCGGCGCATCACGATCGAACGACCAACCTCAGCCTTGGTCACGACCAGGCGGTCGACGTCCAGCTGATGGTTGTTCTCGGCATTCGCAATCGCGCTCTGCAGCGCCTTGCGCACGTCGTTCGCGATGCGGCGCTTGCTGAAGGTCAGCTGCGCAACCGCGACGGATGCCGGCTTGTTCCGGATCAGCCCAGCGACGAGGTTCAGCTTGCGGGGGCTCACGCGCAGGTTACTGACCAGCGCCTGGGCTTCGGTCTCCGCGAGGGACCGGGGATGTTTCGGCTTGCTCATCGATCAGCCCCGCTTTGCCTTCTTGTCGGCCGAATGGCCCGTGAAGGTACGCGTCGGCGAGAATTCGCCGAACTTGTGCCCGACCATGTTCTCGTTGACCTGGACGGGCAGAAACTTGTGCCCGTTGTAGACTCCAAAGGTCAGGCCGATGAACTGCGGCAGGATCGTCGACCGACGGGACCAGATCTTGATGATTTCGTTGCGGCCCGAGGCGCGTGCGGCCTCGGCCTTGTTCAGGAGGTACCCGTCTACAAACGGGCCTTTCCAAACGGAGCGTGACATGGACTCAGCCCTTGCTCTTGTTGCGCCGGCGGATGATCAACTTGTCCGTCCGCTTGTTAACGCGAGTCTTATAGCCCTTGGTCGGCTTGCCCCACGGCGTCACCGGATGACGGCCACCCGAGGTGCGGCCTTCGCCACCGCCATGCGGGTGATCGACCGGGTTCATGACGACGCCGCGGTTATGCGGGCGGCGCCCCAGCCACCGCGAGCGGCCGGCCTTGCCGATATGGATGTTCGAGTTGTCCGGGTTGGACACTGCACCGATCGTCGCCATGCATTCGGCGCGCACGATACGCAGCTCACCCGACATCAGCTTGACCTGGGCGTAGCCCGCGTCCTTGCCCACGAGCTGGGCGAAGGTGCCGGCGGAACGCGCGACCTTGCCGCCTGCACCCGGCTTCATCTCGATATTGTGGATGATGGTGCCCACGGGGATCGCGGACATCGGCATCGCATTGCCCGGCTTGATGTCGGCGCGCTGGCCGGCCACCACCGAGTCACCCACCGCGAGACGCTGCGGCGCGACGATGTACGCAAGTTCACCGTCCTGATACTTGAGCAGGGCGATGAACGCGGTACGGTTCGGGTCATACTCGATCCGCTCGACCGTCGCCGGCACATCGAACTTGCGGCGCTTGAAATCGACGACGCGGTAGCTCTGCTTGTGTCCGCCGCCCCGGAAACGCACCGTGGTGTGGCCATGATTGTTGCGGCCGCCAGAGGAGGTCTTACCGACCGTCAAACCCTTGACCGGCTTGCCCTTCCACAGACCCTCGCGAGACACCAGAACGGTGCCGCGAAGGCTTGGGGTGACGGGATTAAATTGCTTCAGCGCCATGATCTATCCCCAAGAGCCTCAGGTGAGACTCGTCGTGAAGTCGATCGACTGGCCTTCGGCCAGCTGCACGATCGCCTTCTTGACATCCGCACGCTGGCCAGGCCGGCCGCGGAACCGCTTCATCTTGCCCTTCGTGACCATCGTGTTCACGCCGAGCACGGTGACGCCGAACAGGCTCTCCACCGCCGTCTTGATCTCGGGCTTGGTCGCACCGATGGCAACGCGGAACGAGACCTGGTTGCGCTCGCTCTGGACCGTCGCCTTTTCGGTGATGACCGGGCTGCGGATGACCTCGTAGATCGCCTCGCGGGACATCTTCTCGGCGCGCTTGCGCGCGTTGAAACCGGGGGTGCTCATGCTGCGCTCTCCGTCACGGTGGCGCCCTTGTCGGCGAGGCGCGCCGTCAGACCTTCCACACCGGCCGAGGTCACGACCAGAATGTCATGGCGCAGAATGTCGAGGACATTGGCGCCGATCGTCGGCAGCACGTCCACGCCGATCAGATTGCGGCTGGCGCGCAGGAAGCCCGCGTCCACATCCGCATCGATGAACAGCGCCGAGGTCCAGCCCAGTGCCCGCAGTTTGGTCGCGAGTTCCTTGGTCTTCTCCACACCAGCGGCGCGATCGATGACGATCAGCTTGCCGTCGGCCTGCTTCTGAGACAGGGCGGAGATGAGGCCGAGGCGGCGCACCTTCTTGGGCAGGTCGTAGCCATGGTCGCGCACAACCGGACCATGGACGACGCCACCAGTGCGATACTGCGGCGAACGCAGGCTGCCCTGGCGGGCATTACCCGTGCCCTTCTGACGATAGGGCTTCTTGGTCGTGCCGGACACTTCCGCCATGCCCTTGACCTTGTGCGTGCCGGCGCGGCGACGGGCCTGCTGCCAATGCACGACACGGGCCATGATGTCGGCGCGCGGCGCGGTGCCGAAAATCTCGTCCGCTAGCTCAACCGAGCCGGCAGAGCCGTTATCGAGGGTTTTAATATCGATCTGCATGTCGCAATCCTCAGCCCACCAGCGCGGCGGGATAGGCAGCGTCTGCAGGGCGGGCGCGCTTGATCGCGTCACGCACCATGACATAGCCACCGACGGCACCCGGAACAGCGCCCTTCACCATGATAAGGCCCCGCTCGACATCCACGCCCGCGACCTCGAGATTGAGGGTCGTGATGCGCTCACCACCGAGATGGCCCGCCATCTTCTTGTTCTTGAAGGTCTTGCCGGGATCCTGGCGGTTACCCGTCGAACCCAGGCTGCGATGGCTGACGGACACGCCGTGGCTGGCCTCGAGACCCGCGAAGTTCCAGCGCTTCATGCCACCGGCGAAGCCCTTGCCCTTCGATGTACCAGCGACGTCGATCTTCTGGCCGACCGAGAAATGGGCAGCGGAGATCACCGCGCCCGGCTCGAGCAGCGCGTCATCCGCCACGCGGAATTCGACGATCTTCTTCGCGGGTTCCACCTTGGTCTTGGCGAAATGGCCACGATTCGGCTGGCTGACGTTCTTCACCTTGGCGAGACCCCAGCCGAGCTGGACAGCGGTATAGCCATCCAACTCTTGCGTACGGGTGGACACCACCCGCACCTGGTCGAGGTGCAGAACAGTGACGGGAACGTGGCTCCCGTCATCTTTGAAAAGCCGAGACATGCCCAGCTTTTTGGCGATCACTCCGGTGCGCATAGAGGCGGTCTTTCCAGGCTCAGATCTTGATCTCGACATCGACACCCGACGCGAGGTCGAGCTTCATCAGAGCGTCCACCGTCTGCGGTGTCGGCTCGACGATGTCGAGAAGGCGACGATGGGTCCGAATTTCGAACTGCTCGCGGCTCTTCTTATCAACATGGGGGGAGCGGTTCACCGTGAACCGCTCAATGTGCGTCGGCAGCGGGATCGGGCCGCGAACCCGGGCACCTGTACGCTTCGCCGTGTTCACGATCTCCTTTGTGCTCGAGTCGAGCACGCGGTGATCATACGCCTTCAGGCGAATGCGGATGTTTTGATTGTCCATCGTCAGGCTTCCAGTTTCGCGGCTTCAATCTCTTCCTAGCGCGGTCTTACGCGGTCACACTCGCAACCACGCCGGCGCCGACGGTGCGGCCACCTTCGCGGATCGCGAAGCGCAGACCGTCATCCATGGCGATCGGCGCAATCAGCTCGACATCCATCGACACGTTGTCGCCGGGCATCACCATTTCCGTGCCCTCGGGCAGGGAGACGACGCCGGTCACGTCGGTCGTGCGGAAGTAGAACTGGGGACGATAGTTGGTGAAGAACGGCGTGTGACGGCCACCCTCTTCCTTCGTCAGAATATAGGCTTCGGCCTTGAACTTGGTGTGCGGCGTGATCGAGCCGGGAGCCGCCAGAACCTGGCCGCGCTCGACGTCTTCACGCTTCGTGCCACGCAGCAGCGCGCCGATGTTGTCGCCGGCCTCGCCCTGATCGAGCAGCTTGCGGAACATTTCGACGCCCGTGCAGATGGTCTTCACGGTATTCTTGATGCCGACGATTTCGACTTCGTCGCCAACCTTCAGGATGCCGCGCTCGATACGGCCGGTGACGACGGTGCCACGGCCAGAGATCGAGAACACGTCTTCGATCGGCATCAGGAAGGGCAGGTTACGCGGACGCTCAGGCTGCGGGATGTAGCTGTCGACCGTCTCCATCAGCGCCAGGATCGCCTGCTCGCCGATTTCCGGGGTCTTGTCTTCCAGAGCGGCCAGGGCGGAACCCTTGGTGATCGGAATGTCGTCGCCGGGGAACTGGTAGGAGGACAGAAGCTCGCGCACTTCCATCTCCACGAGCTCGAGCAGCTCCGGATCGTCGACCATGTCGACCTTGTTCATGAACACGACCAGCGCCGGCACGCCGACCTGACGGGCGAGCAGGATGTGCTCGCGGGTCTGCGGCATCGGGCCGTCGGCGGAGGACACGACCAGGATCGCGCCGTCCATCTGCGCGGCACCCGTGATCATGTTCTTCACGTAGTCGGCATGGCCCGGGCAGTCGACATGGGCGTAGTGGCGCTTGGCGGTCTCGTATTCCACGTGCGCGGTGGAAATCGTGATGCCGCGGGCGCGCTCTTCCGGCGCCTTGTCGATCTGGTCATAGGCCGTGAAGGTCGCGCCACCAGCCTTTGCCAGCACTTTCGTGATGGCGGCGGTCAGCGAGGTCTTCCCATGGTCAACGTGACCAATGGTGCCGATGTTGCAGTGAGGCTTGTTACGCTCAAATTTGGCCTTAGCCATCGTCTTCTCTCCGTGAGCCGACTTGCTACCGACGTGTCAGGCTGAACTAATGTTACCAGCGATAATGGCTGAAAGCCTTGTTGGCTTCGGCCATACGGTGAGTATCTTCACGCTTCTTCACGGCGGCGCCGCGATTGTTCACGGCGTCCAACAGCTCGTTGGAAAGCCGATCCTCAAGGGTGTGCTCGCCGCGCTTGCGCGCCGAGTCGATGATCCACCGAATCGCCAAAGCCTGGCGACGCTCGGTGCGCACTTCGACGGGCACCTGATAGGTGGCACCGCCAACGCGACGCGAGCGCACCTCAACGGTGGGCTTCACATTGTCCAGCGCCTCGTGGAACATGCGCACCGGATCGGCGCCATTGCCGCCACGACGCTTCAACGTGTCCAGGGCACCGTAGACGATGCTTTCCGCGGTGGACTTTTTGCCGTCATACATCAGCACGTTCATGAAACGTGTGATGACGACGTCGCCGAACTTCGCGTCCGGGAGAATATCGCGCTTAACTGCGCGGTGACGACGACTCATGACCTTGCCCTCTTACTTCGGACGCTTCGCGCCATACAGCGAACGGCGCTGACGGCGTTTGGCGATGCCCTGGGTGTCGAGCACGCCACGCAGGATGTGATAGCGGACGCCGGGAAGATCCTTCACGCGGCCACCACGGATCAGGACCACGCTGTGCTCCTGCAGGTTGTGGCCCTCACCAGGAATGTAGCTCACAACTTCGTAGCCGTTGGTGAGGCGCACCTTGGCGACCTTACGAAGCGCCGAGTTCGGCTTCTTCGGCGTGGTCGTATAGACGCGCGTGCAGACGCCACGCTTCTGCGGACAGCCCTGCAGAGCCGGCACCTTATTGCGCGCCTTGTTGGGTTCGCGCCCCTTAGCAATCAACTGGTTGATCGTCGGCATAGACCTCGTTTCCGATCTTCACATCCCGCCAAGGCCAACCTGCATCCGCACAAAAGGCCGCAATACAAGGAGACTTCCTTGCACGCGGTCTGCGTCCTTGCCGCGGTCTGAGCCTGGGGACAAAGTCCCTGGCGGCTCCGCAGCAGCGGATAATGCGAAAGCAGGCCTGAGCCCAAACGTTCTGTCTGGGGTCCGGCCGAGGGCGCGATACCTACGGGCCGAGGTGCTTGGAGTCAAGCGCGCAGCACCCGATCCGGACCGTTCAAGCCCCCGTACTTCGTGGAGGTGATATGCATCCGCGGCGAAGCGTCCGCTGCGGCCTCACGAAACCACGCATGGCGGGTCCGGTTAGAGTGTCTCGCCAAGGGCTTAGCTTATCGGCCATAAAGAAGGGAGACTTCCCTTCAGGATGGAGCGTAAGCGCATGGCCCTGCCGCCGACGGAAGCCGGGCAGCCCCCAGAGGTTGCAGCCACGGCCGCCGCAACGCCCGAGCAGCCGGCGGCCAATATGATGGCGCATATCGCCATGCGTGGAAATGTGCTCGGCCACGCGGGGGACTGGCTTGGGGAGCCCGGCAGCAACCGGGCGATCGAGGCGCTGCTCCTCGCGCCCGCGGCGGAGGGGCCGCCGCATCAAAGCCCGGCCCCGGAGTACCAGCTTCTATATAAAGAGGGTCTGCGCACGCCCTGGACGCCGGCAGGTCAGGTTTGCGGCAGCATGGGGCTGGGCCTGCCCTGCATAGGGGCGCGCTTCCGGCTGAGCGCCGAGACGGCGGCCTTCTTCGACTGCCGCTACGACGTCTCCTTCACCGATGGCACCCTGAAAGAGAACCTCGCCGATACCGAGATGGCAGAGGCCCCCGCCGGAGCGGCGGTGGCTGCCCTTCGCCTTCATGTCACCCCGCGCCCGGGCACACCGCTTATCGTGCTCAACGACATCGACCTGCGGCAGCCGCCCGCCTGGGACAGTTCGGACCGACCGGACGATCCCACAATCCGCCTGCGCCTGCTTTCCCCCGCCTTCCCGACGCGCCCGCCCACCATCCGGCACAGCGAGCGGATACCGCCGGGCCCAGCTGGCGCGATGAACGTGTCCTTCGCCCGTCGCGTCTTTCCCGGCCGGACGGTGACGCTGCGGATGATCGAAGACGCGATCGTGGTCAACGAAGGTATCGTCTTCGACCGCGATCTCAACCTCGTCGCCGGGACCGATCGGCTCTTCTCGGCCGCCGAAATCGCGGAGCACCGGGCTGCGGCAGAGGCAGGGCGCGAGCGCGGGCTCCGCCGCATCGCCGGCATCAGCGTGCTCTGCAAGTCGAAGGCGCCACAGAATTTCGGGCACTTCCTGGTCGAGATGTTCCCCAAAGCCTGGGTCGGCAGCCGACTGCTCAGCCAGCGCAATCCGTCCTTCATCGTGGCGGAGAGCGACGTCCTGCCCGTGGTCCGCGACGCGCTCGCCGGAATCGGCATCAATCCGTTCGCGGTCTCGGCGACCGACAACGCGCCGGTGCGCTGCGATACACTCGCGGTCATCGACGGCCTTACCCATCATGGCGTCTACCAGTCGCCGCTCTGCGCCCGGGCGCTCGCAGCGCTCGCAGCCCCCGTGGCCCCAGCCGGGCAGCGCAAGCTCTTCATCACCCGCCACGCGGCCACGCGCCCGCTGCATCACCAGGAGACGCTGGCAGCCGCCCTCGAGGCGAAGGGCTTCACCATCGCTGACCCCGCGCGCCTCTCGCTGCGCGAGCAGATCGCCCTCTTCAAGGGCGCCAATGTCATCGTCGGGCCGCTCGGCGC
>Ga0310811_10002673_pt1 | contig 22305 bp, 18 predicted proteins | sample YCmetagenome_FD_207642 | JGI IMG/M metagenome (GOLD analysis project Ga0310811, IMG submission 207642) | Soil microbial communities from experimental microcosm in Duke University, North Carolina, United States - YC | ecosystem: Engineered > Artificial ecosystem > Soil microcosm > Unclassified ...
TTACGCCACGTTAGGCTGCTTGATGCACTTCCGGCCCGTCGATCGTCTTCGGCGCAGTGCCGGCGCTGCTGATGGTGATGCGGCGGGGTTTCGCCGATTCCGGCACCACACGCTTGATCGAGACGTGCAGCAGGCCGTTGGCGATGTCCGCCCCTTCAACCACCATATGATCGGCCAGCACGAAACGGCGCGTGAAGGCCCGGGCGGCGATGCCGCGATGCAGGAACTCATTCTTGCTGGGTTCCTCGGCAAGACGCCCGGCCACCACCAACGCGTTATCCTTCACCGTCAGCTCTATATCGTCGGCGGCAAAGCCGGCGACCGCGAGCGTGAGGCGATAGGATTCCTCGCCGGTCTTTTCGATGTTGTAAGGTGGGTAGCTGGTCGCATCCTGCGGCAGCGTATCCACCAGACGGGCGAGGCGGTCGAAGCCGATGGCGGTACGGAACAGCGGCGCAAAGTCGTACGTCATGATAAACCTCCTGAGCATAGCAAGGTTGTTGTCAACTTCCGGCCCCCATCAGGCGGACCGGCAGGCAAGTGCCCAAAACCCTCTCCGAGGCGCTTTGGAGCATCGATTATTGTAGAATTTTTCGGGCCCGCTTCAAGGGGGCGGCGAAAAATCAGCCGGTGGCAGCGACCAGGGTGCCAGCGGTCAGGCGCCAGATGCGATCCAGCTGCTCAGCGCCGGTGAGGCGGTGCAGAATCAGGAGGACGGTACGGCCGGTGACGGCCGCGTTCAGGGTGCGCATGAATTCCATCTCGGTCGCCACATCCAGCGCCGCACAGGGCTCGTCCAACACGAGAATCGGCGCATCGGAGAGCAGCGTGCGGGCCAGAGCGAGCCGCCGCCCCTGCCCGCCGGAGAGCGTCTGCCCGCCCTCGCCCAGCCAGGTGTCCAGCCCCTCGGGCAGCGCGCGCACGGTCTCCGCCAGCTGTGCCGCCTCCAGCGCCGTCCAGAGCCGCGCCTCGTCGGCGGTGGGGTCGCCCAGGCGCAGGTTATTGCGGATCGTGTCGGCGAACAGATGCGTCGCCTGGCCGAGATAAGCGATGCGCTGGCGCACCGCCTCGGACGGCAGGGCGGCGAGATCGGCGCCGCCGAGACGAATTTGCCCCGATTCTGGCGCGACGAGTTTCAGCAACAGCGCCGCGACGGTGGATTTGCCGGCGCCCGAAGGGCCGAGGATGGCGGTGCGCGAGCCGCGCGGCAGCTGCAGCGACAGATCCTCGAACACGTAAGGCCGGTCCGGCGCATAGCGGAAGCTGACATGTTCGAAGGCGATGGCGTTGCCGGACGGCATGGCCGCGGGGTGTGGCGGGTCCAGCACCGCTGCCGGCGCCTCCGCGGCGGCCACCACGCGCGCCGCAGCGGCGGCGGCGCGGCCATAAAGCAGCCCGGCGCGCGGCAGGCCGAGCACCGTCTCGAAGGCGAAGATCAGCGCGAACACGGCAATGACGGCGGCCACCGGCGCGCCCGCCAGGCCGATGACCAGCGCGAGCAAAATACCGAGCTGGGCGGCGATGTAGGCGCGCCCATTCAGAACGCTGCTGCGCACCACGAGGTCACGCTGCGCCGCCAGAAAGGCCGCCTCGCGCGACTGCACGGCGGCCAGCATGCGGCCCTCGGCGGCGAAAATCTTCACCTCGCGCAGGCCGGTGAGCGCATCGAGCACGGCACTGCGCAGGCCGGACATTGCAAGCCCCGCGCGCGCGCCGTTCTCCTGCGCGGCGCGGGCCGCGCGCAGCGGGAGCAGGAACGCGACATAGCCGAACGGGATGAGGACCAGGATAGCGGTCGCCAACTCGCGCCAGAGCAACAGCGCCAGGATCGGCAGCAGCAAAACCGCGCCGAGCAGGGGCACGAGAATGCGCAGATACAGACCATCCAGAGCATCCACGTCATTGACGAGGCGCGCCAACATGTCGCCGGAGCGGCGCAGACCAAGCCCGCCGGCGGCACTGCGGGCCAGGCCCGTGAACAGCCAGATGCGCAGCCACGCCAGAGCGCGAAACATCGCCTCATGGGTGAAGAGGCGCTCAAGATAGCGCAGCACCACGCGGGCCGTGCCGGTGACCTGCAGCAACAGCGGCGCCGCCGCCACGCCGCCCAGGACCGAAAAGGCGATAAAGCGGCCGGAGGCGCCCATCAGCGCCAGCCCGGCGCCCAGCGCGCCCAAGGATAGCAGCGCGCCCAAAACCAGCCATGCCGCCTGAGCCCGCCAGAGCGCAAAAATACGGAGCACCGGGCTCATGCCACTACCCCCCGCGGGCGGGCATAGCGCAGCGCGTCAAGATCGAGCCGGCGGGCGCCGGAATTGCGGGCAAAATCCATCGCCACGGCGGAATGGGTGGCAAGGATCACGGTACGCCCGGCGGCGAGACGTTTGATACTGTCCAGCACATCCTGCTCCACGGCCGGGTCGAGATGGGCGGTCGGCTCGTCAAGCAGCAGCAAAGGCGCGTCCTTGAGGAAGGCGCGGGCGATGGCGATGCGCTGCACCTGCCCGCCGGAAAGCCCGAACCCGCCCTCGCCGATCCGGGTCTCGGCCCCCTGCGGGAGTGCTGCGATCAGTTCGGAAAGCCGGGCCAGGCGGATCGCCTCGGCGACCTCCTCATCGCCCGCCTCGGGCCGCGCGAAGCGGATGTTTTCGGCGATGGTGCCGGCGAAAATCATCGGCTTCTGGCCGATCCAGCCGAGCATGCGCGTGCGCGCCGCCGGGACCAGCGTGGAGAGCTCCGCGCCGTTGATCGTCACCTGGCCCGCTTCCGGTCCGATGAAGCCGAGGATCAGGTCGATGATGGTGGACTTGCCGGAGCCGGAGGCGCCGGTGAGCAGCAAAATTTCCCCCGCGCCGACGCGGAAGGACAGATTGTCCAGCACCCTGCCGCGCGCAGCATCCCAGGTGAAGGAAACCTGCTCGAAGGCCAGGGTCAGGCCCTGCGCGGCGACGGTGCGAATTTCCGCCGCCGGTACGGCGGGCGGCGGCGGAGGCAAGGCGCAGAAATCCTCTGCCACCGCTTCGGCGCTCATACGATCGGCATAGACGGCGGCGAAGCCGCGCAGTGGGGCGAAAAATTCCGGCACCAGCAGCAGCACGAACAAAGCGGTCGGGGCCAGCCCCAGCGCCCCATGGAAAATGGCGGCAAAGCGCAGCACGATGACGACGAGCGCGGCGGCGGCGGCCAGGTCGAGTGAAGCGGAAGAGAGAAAGGCGACGCGCAGCACGCGCATGGTGCGGCGGCGCAATTCCCCGGCCGCGAGGGCAAGGGCGCTCGCCTCATCGGCCGCGCGGCCGGCAAGCACGATGGTGGAAATGCCGCGGATACGATCGAGGAAACGCACCTGCAACCGCGTCATGGCCAGGAATTGCCGCTTCGCGGCGACACCGGCGCCGATGCCGGCGACCGCCATGGCCAACGGCGTCAGGAGCCCGGCGAGGAGCAGCACGATGCCGCTCCGCCAATCGGCGCACAAAACCGCCAAGCCGATCAACAATGGCGCGACCACCGCCACAGCGGTGGCAGCGATCCAGCGGGCGTGCAGCCCTTCCATGGCCTCGACACGATCGATGGCGGTGGCGGCCAGCTCGGCCGAATGGCGGCCCTTGAGCCCGCCGGGCCCGAGCGCCAGCAGCGTGGAGAGCACCTGGTTGCGCAGCCGGCGGCGGGCAGCGGCGCCGGCCTCAAAACCGAGCCGCTCGGCGTGCATTTGCGCCGCCGCACGCAGGATGGCGAGCATGATGAACCCCACGGCCGCCAGAAAGGCGCCGAAATCGCGTGCCGCCAGATGCAACACGGCGGCCAGAAGGCGCGCGGCGCACAGGGCCTGGCCGATCCCCATGAGGCTTTGCACGGCGCCGAGCAGAATTGGCAGCATCGCCCCCTGCCGGCCGAGTTGCATCTCGCCCCTGATCCAGGCCTTGGTTCTGGAATTCATGAGATTTCCTTACCGCCTGCGGCGCGCCCTGCCCAGCCTCAAGCGACTGGACGCGCGGCGGAAAATCGTGAACAGGACGGTCATGAAACTTGCCCGCACCCTGCCCGATCTCCACGCCGCTCTCGCCGAACTTGGCCCGGTTGGGCTGGTGCCGACAATGGGGGCGCTGCACCTTGGGCACCTGTCTCTGGTGGCGGCCGCGCGCCAGGCCGGGCGGCCCGTGGCGGCGAGCATTTTCGTCAACCCGCTGCAATTCGGCCCGCACGAGGATCTGGCCCGCTATCCGCGCGACGAGGCGGGCGATCTGGCGCAGCTGCGTCAAGCCGGCTGCGATCTGGTCTGGCTGCCGGACGTCGCCACCATGTACCCGCCGGAAGCCGCCAGCACGATCACCGTCGGCGGGCCCGCCACGCTTTGGGAGGGCGCTGCGCGGCCCGGCCATTTCGCCGGCGTGGCCACGGTGGTGGCCAAATTATTCGGTCAGGTGCGGCCTCACGCCGCCTATTTCGGCGAGAAAGATTGGCAGCAGGTGCAGGTGATCCGGCGCTTCACCGCCGATTTTCTGCTCCAGGTGCAGATTGTGCCGGTGCCGACGGTCCGCGAGGCGGACGGGCTCGCCCTCTCCTCGCGCAACCGTTTTCTAACACCCGCCGAACGCCAGGCGGCGCCGGCGCTCTATGCGGCACTGACCGAGGCGGCGGCGGCCATCGGCGGCGGCGCGGCGGTGGATGCTAGTCTTGAGACGGCGAAAGGCCATGTGATCGCCGCCGGAATGCAACCCGATTATCTGGCGCTGGTCGGCGCCGAGACGCTGGAGCCGCTGGAGCGCTTCACTCGCCCGGCGCGCTTGATCGCCGCCGCCCGGCTTGGCAGCGTGCGGCTGCTCGATAACGTGGCGGTTGGGTAGAAAGTAAGTGGCCGCTTTTTGAAAAAAGCGGCGCAAAAACTTTTTTGAACTGGGTCGTGCTGGTTTTACCGCCAGCGGCCCGCAAGCCTGGAGGATGCTGATGCCGTTCAAACCTATCAACGAGAATTTTTCTGTGGCGCCGCAGATCGGCGCGGCTGAAGTCGCCGCCGCGGCCGAGGCGGGATTTACGACCATCATCAACAACCGGCCGGACGGCGAAGCTCCCGGCCAGCCGAACGCGGCGCAGATCGAGGCGCTGGCGCAACAGCACGGCCTGACCTTCGTGAACATCCCCGTGACCGCCGCCTCCATGACCGCCGAGTCCGTGCAGCGGATGGCCGAAGCGCTGCAGACCGCGCCCGGCCCCGTTCTAGCTTATTGCCGCAGCGGCATGCGCTCGACATCCATGTGGGCGCTGGCGCAGGCCGGCCAGATGCCGGCCACCGAGATTCTGCGCCATGCCATACAGGCCGGCTACGATCTCAGCGGGCTGGAACCGCTCCTCCACGCCAAAATCTAAAACGTAAGGCCGATGGGTCTTCCGGCCGTGCTGCTTCCAACAGCACCGGCCCAGTTCAAAAAAGTTTTTGCGCCGCTTTTTTCAAAAAGCGGCCCCTTTCTTAGAAGGCGCACGCTTTCGGTGGACTGAAGGAGCTTGGATGACTGGACCATGCCTGGACTTTTCCAGCGACAACGTAACGCAAGTCGCGCCCGAGATCATGGCGGCGATTGTCGAGGCCAATCAAGGCACCGCGCATGGCTATGGCAACGATCCCTGGACCGAGAAGCTGACTGCCTGCGCGCGCGACGTGTTTGAATGTGATCTGGCGATCTACCCGGTCGCCACAGGGACCGCGGCGAACGCTCTGGCGCTGGCCGAACTGGCGGCGCCGCATTGCGGGATCTACTGCCATGAGAGCGCACATATCCAGCGGGATGAATGCGGCGCACCGGAACTTTTCACAGGCGGCGCGAAATTGCTCGCCGTGCCGACCGCCGACGGGCGCCTCGCGCCGCAGGATCTGGTGGCGATTCAGGAGGCCGCCGCGGTGCGCGGCGTGCATTGCGTGAAGCCGGCCGTGATCAGCATGTCCCAGGCAACGGAATGGGGCACGGTCTATACGCCCGACCAGGTCCGCGCGCTGGCCGAATTCGGCCGTGCCCATGACCTGCGTCTGCACATGGACGGGGCGCGCTTCGCGAATGCGGTGGCGCATCTGGGCTGCACGGCGGCCGAGGCGAGCTGGAAATTGGGCGTCGACGTACTCTCCTTTGGCGCCACCAAAAACGGCGCGATGGGCGCGGAGGCGGTGATCTTTTTCAACCGTGAACGCGCCCAAGCGTTTGAATACCGGCGCAAGCGCGGCGCGCAATTGTTCTCGAAAATGCGCTTTGTCAGCGCCCAGCTTCTGGCCGCTCTGCAGGACGGGCTGTGGCTGCGTCATGGCCGCCACGCCAATGCCATGGCCAGCCGTCTGGCACAGGGGCTGCAGGCCCTGCCCGGCGTGCGGCTGATGCACGAGGTGCAGGCGAACGAACTGTTCGTCAGCATGCCGGAAGAAGCGATCGAGGCGCTGCTGCAGGACGGCTACAGCTTCTACCGCTGGCCCGCACAGCCTGGCACGAAGACGCGGATCATCCGCCTCGTCACGGCCTGGAGCACGCGCGAAGCGGATGTGGATGGCTTTCTCGCCGCCGCCGGCCGGCACCTCGCAGGGAAGAAAGTGGCCGCTTTTTGAAAAAAGCGGCGCAAAAACTTTTTTGAATTGGGCCGATGGCGGTAAAACCGGCACGGCCCGCGCTATCGCGCGTATGTGCCCATATAGCGTCCCTGCGCGATCACATGGCCGCGCAGCGCCATCTGCACCGCCGGGCCGGTGGACTGCGCGGTCACCGACGGCAGGTTGGCGACATTCAGGGCGCTGATCGTGAAAATATAATGGTGTGGAGGGTCGCCCACCGGCGGGCACGGCCCCTGATAGCCGGGCATGCCGTGATCGCTCATGCCGGCCACGGCAGCGGCGGGAAGGGCAGCGCCCGCGCTCAGGCTGGTGACGGAAGGTGGAATGTCGACCACCAGCCAATGCCAGAACCCGGCGCCGGCCCGCGCGTCTGTGTCGAACTCGGTCAGGGCAAAACTTTTGGTGCCGGCCGGCGCGCCCCGCCAGCTCAGCTGCGGCGAGATGTCCTCGCCCCCGCACGCGGCGAAAGCGACGCTGCGCGGCTGCGGCGCGCCATTGGCAAAGCTGGTGCTGGTGACCACGAGTTTCGGCAGATCCGCCGTGCCGGTCGACCGCATTGTTTGGGCGCCGGCCGTAACGGGCAGCAAAGCGATGAGGCAAAGAGCAGACAAAGCGCGGCGCATGTGTCACCCCCAAGATGTTTGGACTCACGAAAACGCGATTTCGGTCCCCTGTCCACGGCCAACAAAATATGCGACCCGTCTTGATTTTCTTGGCCCATCATAGCTTGGGCCAGATTTTTTCGCGAGCAACGGCACGGCTCGATCGCGGGCCATGGCACAAAGGAGAGGTAAAGGCTTGAGTGAACTGACGAACAAGACCGGCGGCGTGCGGCGCCTGATCTTTCGGCTTTATGACAGGGCGATCGAGCTGATCATTCTCGGTGTGATTCCGCTGATGCTGGTCGCGCTTGGCTTCTCTTTCCTGCAAGCCGTCGTCGGCACACTGGAGATGGTTCCCTTCGCGGGCCACCACGCTGACGAGGCCATGCTGCGGGCGCTGGTCGAGCGGGTGCTCGACGTCGTCATTCTCATCGAACTGTTCAACACGTTCATGGAATATGCCCGCACCCGGCATATCCGCCTGGCCAACCTGCTCGACGTCACGATTGTGTTTGCCTTGCGCGAACTGCTGATCCAGCTCTACGCCCAGGTTATTTCCGCAACCGACATCATGACCTTGTGCGGGCTGGTGATCGTGCTGGTGGTTGCGCGCAGCATCGCCTCGCGTTTCGCGCGCCTCCGGCCGCCCTATGAGGACGACCGGCTCAGCTGACGTGGTGGCTGGACCTGCTCAGGTCCAGCTATTGTCGTCGTCGTCGTTCGAGTTGTCCGCCTGCTGCGTCCAGTCATTGTTGCTGTTGTTGTCCCAGCTATCGTTGCTGTTGTTGTTGTCCCAGCTGTCATTGCCGGGATTGCCGGCATTGTTGCCGTTCTCGTTGATGATGGTCTCGTTCACCGGCTGGTCGCGGCGCCCGAGCAATTCCTCGGCAATCGCGCCGCCGAGCAACCCTCCGGCGATCCCGCTCATCATGCCGCCACCGGGTGCCGGGGGCTGCTGCGGATACATGTTCGGGTTATAGCCCTGATTTGGGTTATAGCCTGGAGGGCCCATATTTGGATTGAACGGATTCGGGCGGCCCCCGAATCCCTGTCCGCCCGGCGCGCCGGACATGCCGCCCATCGCACGCCGCTGCCGCGCCCGCAGAAAGCGGAACAGCAGCCAGATGCCAACCACCAGCAGCAGGATGGGGAGCCACCGGTTATGGTGACTCTGGGGCGACGCCATGTTGAGCGGCACGATACCGCGCCCATTGCGCTGCTGCGCCAGATGCGTATCGACCGTGGCCAGCATGCTCTGCGCCTTGTGACTGTTGGGATGGTCGCGCAACACGAGCATCAAGTCATTATGCGCCTGTTGCCATTGCCCTGAGGCAATTTCCGCCTGGATTTGCGATGGCGCCGGCTCCGCCCAGCTCGGCTGGCTGAAGGCGAACAAAGAGGCAAGGATACAGGCAGCGCCTAAAAACCGTTTCATAAGATCCCTCATCGGAAAAACTGGCCAAGCACTGAGTGCGGGGGTCAACTTACATGCGTCAGCTTACATGCGCGGTGCTTACCGGTTCCCCGCGAAGCCGTGAAACATGGACCATCCTCAAACCGTACCGACCAAGCTGACGATAGCAGGAAATCCCGTGCCTGTCGCCGCCCGAAACGTCCTCTATTGGGCGGCGCCATAGACGCGGCGACCGTCATTGCCCCTGCAGTAGCAATGAGCGCCGACCGGCACTGTCACCTCCATGGGGCAGACATAGGGCGCGGCATTGCAAGACCGCGCCCATGTGGCGGCAGACGGGGCCCGCGTGATGAAGCCGGGATAGGGCGAATAATAGCCGGGCGGCGGTGGGTAGTAAGCCGGCGGTGCATAGTAAGCGGGCGGCGCGTAATAGGCCGGCGGATAGCTATAATAAGGATAATAAGGCGGCACCGCATAAAACGGCGGGATGGCAATGCCGACCCCCCAGCCGCCGTGCCAGCCACCGCCCCAACCGCCGCCATGCCAACCACCACCATGCCAACCACCGCCGTGCCAGCCACCACCGTTCCAACCACCCCCGTGCCAGCCACTACCACCGCCCCAACCGCCGCCATGTGCCGAAGCGGGCTGCCACAATGCGCCGGCGATCAAGCCACAGACGCCTAGCGCCAAAAACCTACGGGCTCTCATGTTCCAGGCTCCAAATAAGAACGCAGCAGGGCGAGTCCGGCACTTTGTCTGCTCGCCCCGATGAAGCGGCAAAGGCTCGCTGCCCCGCCTGCGCTTGGCAATGTTGCTCCGAATAGTTCCCCCCAACATTAAAATCCGCCAAAGGGACCATGATTTTCATTTCATCCCCTGCCCTTGTTCGCACGCGAGCCTCGAACCCGGCCGACGGCCCGCAAATAGTCAGAGGCAGCCCCCCTTGCCGCCGTGCTTCGCCCTGGAGGCACCCGTGCCGTAAAGACCCCCTAATTCTCGCTCAAATCGTTACGACTGACGACCATCCACAGAGTTCTGGATAAGGTTGTGGATAGCCCGTGTATTTCGCTGCGCAGCCCGCCATTTCCCTTGACTTATCTCGGTTTGCCAGCCCCTCACCCGACGCGACTCGCCATGCTGGGACATTCCCTCGGAGGACTGACGACGCAAATCCGGTCGCTGCGGTTGATCATCACGCTTGCCCACTGGGGAATGTGCCCCGGCTTTGGGCTTTGCTTGAAAGTCAGACAGGCGAGCTGTCATCTCTTACAGTGAGCATCCCGCACGATTCCGAAGCCTATCGAGGTTGCTTCAACCGGTTCAAACACTTCCGGAGTTTCGCAACCAGATATGACCGCCGCCTTAGCCACTTCTGCGGCTCCATTCTCATCGCCCGCGTGATATGGCTTCAGTAAAGGTCGATTTGCCTCAGATTAGGCGTCACAATAGCCGCGCCGCCGTTTGGCGCGGACAAGTTCGGCCAGCGCATTGAGCGCTGAACCGGCATCGGGGTGCAGATCGCGGCGCTGCCGCCCACGCGTACCGATGCGTCCCCACTGCTGGACCAACAGGGTGCGCCCGAACAGATCCGGCAGAATTTCCAGCCGATAGAAACGGCTCTCGTTGCTCTCTGGCCGTAACCGCGTGAGGGCAACAGATTCAGGAAAGAGCGCAAGCTGAACCGGCATAAAAATCCAGGTTGGGGTTAGGGCGTGATTCTCCCGATGACCCTATCATCTTCGCCGCGTATCAGCCAAGGCACTAAAGCAGCTTAGTGCAGGTACAGAGCCATGCGTGGGCCGCTACGCTTCGTCACTTGCACCGACAGTGCGTTAAGGGCCTATCAATGTCAGCGATTCTCGAATCTCTGGCAGATGTTCGACGGCGTCGACGAACTGCTTGTCCCTGATCCCAGGCTTGAGGTCGCTCGCCGGCTGCGACGAACTGCAACAGAATCCCAAGCTTGCCGCTGCGGTGCAAAAGTGCGTTTTGAAGGTCGTCGTCCAGGTCCGAACCCGGCAGAACGTGGTCCCACACCCTCCCCCAAAAAGGCAGCAAAGCGGCGTGCTTCTATAGGGCGCAGCCCCGCCTCCTGGCTGAGCCGGGCTGCAGGCCAACATCAGACACGGACCTGATCAAGCCTCGCCTACAGGACCTTGGCAAGAAAGTTCTTCGTCCGGTCCATCTGCGGGTTGGAGAAGATATCTGCCGGCTTTCCTTCCTCGACGATATAGCCACCATCCATGAAAATCACACGGTGGCCGACTTCACGCGCGAACCCCATCTCATGGGTCACCACCACCATGGTCATGCCCTCGGCCGCGAGGTTCTTCATCACCTGAAGCACCTCCCCGACCATCTCAGGGTCGAGGGCGGAGGTCGGCTCGTCGAACAGCATCACATCCGGCTTCATTGCCAGCGCGCGGGCAATCGCCACGCGCTGCTGTTGCCCGCCGGACAGCTCATCCGGATAGCTTGCTTCCTTGCCCGGAAGCCCCACCTTCGCCAATAGCTCACGCGCGGTGGCATTTGCCTCGGTCTCGGAGATCTTCTTGACCTTGCGCGGCCCAATCGTGATGTTTTCCAGAATCGTCAGATGCTTGAACAAGTTGAACTGCTGAAACACCATGCCGACATGCTGGCGCAGTTTGTGGATATCGGTCTTGGGATCGGTCAAGTTCATCCCGACGATTTGGATCTCGCCGCTGGTAACGGACTCGAGGCCGTTCAGGCACCGCAGGAACGTGCTCTTACCGCTTCCCGACGGGCCGATGACGACAACAACCTCCCGCTCCTCCACATGATTATTGATCCCTTTCAGGATCTCATGGTGGCCGAAGGATTTGTGTAGATTCTTAACGCTTATCAACTTGTAGCCTCCTCTCCAGATAAGACGCGCATTTGGACACGGAGAAGATCACAATGAAATAAAGCAATGCCACGACCGACCAGATCGCGAAGGAGGCGAAGGTTGCGGAGATCACGATCTCGCCCCTATAGACCAGTTCGGCAACACCAACCGGCGCCAGCAGCGAAGTATCCTTGATCGTCTGCGCGGCCTGGTTGACCAGAGGCGGAATCATCCGCTTGAACGCCTGAGGCAACACGATATAGCGCATCGTCTGAAATCCGGTCATGCCGATGCTCAAGGCCGCTTCCTTCTGCCCGCGCTCCACACCGAGAATACCGGCGCGGATGATCTCGGTGACATAGGCGCCCTCATTCAAACTCAACGTGAGCGCGGCGGCCAGAATCGGGTACATCAGCTGCCCGAACCATTGATTCACCGGCAGAATGGCAGGCAAGCCAAGGACAATGAAGAAAAGCTGCACCAGCAACGGCGTGGAGCGGAAAATTTCAACATAGGCGGATGCTGTCCACCGGAACGGCACAACCGAGGACAGACGCATGAGAGCCGCGATCAGCCCGATGACCACCATCAATATGATGGCAACGATCGAATACTGGATCGTCAGTCCCAGCCCCCCCAGAATGACGGGAAGATTTTGCCAGACAACGTTCATGCCGCTGTACTACCTTACGCTTGCTGTCGACGGAAGATGCATGGTGCAGTCAGTCCCTGACCGCCTGGGATGCTCCGTGCGGCAGGCGTACGGACAACAAGACGATACCCCGCTGGCTAACGGGAGAGAGCCTCGGCCGCCCTCACATCATAATCCTCAGACGTAAAACGCCCGTCCTTGGCTGGTTGCCTGTGCCCAACAACCAGCCAAGGGCGTTGACGACATTCAGTCCGAAACCGCGACGGAAGCGGGCGACAGAACTTCGTTCACTTCACCGCTCGTATCGCCACCGAAATACTTGACGAAGAGCTTGTGATATGCGCCATCGGCCTTGATCTTGGCAAGACCATCATTGATCTTGGCGACAAGACCCGGGTCGTTCTTGCTTACCGCGATGCCGTAATACTCACCGGTCAGCAGCGGCCCAACAATCTGCGTATTGGTGTGCAGAGTCTTGAAATTGACGTTCACGGGATTATCGAAAAGCACCGCGTCCGCACCGCCGGTTTCCAGCGCCTCATAGGCGGAGTCGATATCCTGGAACTGCTTGACATGGCTCATGTCGAAACCATGCTGTTGGAGATAATCGGCCGAGGACGTGGCCTTCTTGGTCGCAACCACATGGCCCTTGAGATTGCCGAACCCGGTAATGCCGGCTCCCTTCTTCACCAGGATCGAGAGGCCGGACTTGTAATATGCGTCGCTGAAATCGACATTCTGCAGGCGGCTGGTCTTGATCGTGATGCCGGCCACGGCAGCATTCAGGGCGCCGGTCTGCAGGCTGGGAATGATGCCGTTGAACGGCAATGTCTTGACCGTGATCGTCAGGCCTTCAGCCTTGGCGATGGCTTTGATCATGTCGATATCGAAGCCGGTGACCTTGCCATTCACCTCGGTCTCGAACGGCGGAAACGTGGTGTCCGCGCCGACGACAATATTGGTTTGCGCGCGGGCGGCCTGCGGGGCGGCCACATAAGCCACGCCGAGCGCCAGCGGCGAGATCAGCGCAAGAAATAATTTCCGTTTCAAGATCAACTCCTCTCTTGAAGAATAACGTCAAGGCAGAGCGATGCATGAAATATGTAAGGATATCCGCCGTTTAACATCCATTGCTCCCCGCCAGTTACTATGCGGAGGCTCCGCTCCGGAAGTCAAGACAACCCGGTTCCAGTATATTCCGCGAAGAGAGACAGGCGCGGATCCCGGCAGTGCGCAGCATTGAAACGCGGGGCTGAACATACTGCCAAGCACTAACTAACACCCTCCCCCCCCAGCGCACGCCGCGGCGATCTCGCTGATCCGCTTGCGCCGCGACCGACGGGGGCGGCGCCCCGCTGATTCCCAACGCGCCGCACAGCCGATCCGTTACCGGTTTAAGACCGGAGACCAGGATCTCTTCTATCCAGACGCCCCGCTTGCGGACGGCAATCCATGATTGGGCATTCGCGAACAAAGACATGGCGAAGGTTCTGGCCGTTAGCACATCGCAGGAGCCCGATGACCATGTTCCGCGGCCGCATACCGGGATATTCCCGCCAAGCAACCATGTATAAAGGCTGCATCAAGTAAGTCCTACGGCCCGACTGGAAGCTTCTCATGATGAACGTCACCCTTGCTCGGCCCCTTCCCCAGGTAAATGTGGATACCAAAGCCGATATCGGCGGTCACCACTGCGGCAAGCTACCGGATCAGAAGCGGATCAAGAAACCTGATGTGGGACCGCACAAACACCGGCCTCAAGTGTACGGAATCAGCGAATTTCGGTTCGCCATCGGCGAAGAAGGCAGAGCAGACTGGGCCAGTTCCACAAACATCTGGCAGCGGGTCCAAAGTTAGCGAACCGGTACGACGCGCAATACCGGCGAGGCTTTGGCTTATACTGGCGCTTTCGGCTTTGAGCGTGGCGACCGGCACGCCGGCCTGAATCATCGGGTTGACACTGAACCCGGTGAGGGAACGGCTGACCATCTGCATCGGATCGAAGCGCTGGCTCGTCGGCACGGGCATGACCAGATAGACTTTGTGCCCGCTCGCGCGCAGCTTCGCCACCTCAACCTCGAGTTTTGCATAAAGCGCCGCATTCTCTGTTCCGTCACCGCCAAAATAGCCCTGCCAAAGGGCACCGATAACGATTGTACCGATAGCCTTTTCGGCGATGACCCGTGCCGCAACGCTCGGCATATTGTTGCAATTTGCAAACACTCCGGTCTTCACCACGCCTGGAAATGGCGCACAGCTCGGTCCCACGACGAAATAAACCGCGTGGTGCAATCGGCCCTCGACATAGAGTTGCTCAACTCGTGGACCATACTGGTAGAGCACGCTGTCGCCCGTGAACAAAATTGGGCTCCCTTGCCCGATCTCGGCGACGGTGATGCCGTCAACGTTTGAAACACGCATATGCGGAGTGGACTTAAAAATCCCGTCGCGAACGGCAACATTGATCATTCCGACATTGACATGGGGCAAGCCATGGAATCGGCACGGAAAGCCGTGCTCCGCCCAAACGCCCGCCCCGATCCCGCCGACGGCAAGCATACAAGCAACCAGCCCAAGGGTTTTGCCTTTGCGACGCCCGCCGAAGCGCAACGGCTGCTCGATCAGGAGGTAGGTCACCCAGGCCAGGAAAAAACTTGCCACAATGACGCACAGGGCCGGGAACGTTTTGAGCTCGCGGCCATGGTCGAGAAAATAAGCATATGAGATCAGTGGCCAATGCCACAGGTAGAGCGGATAGCTGATCCTTCCGGTGAACACTGCCACACGGCGGGAAAGCAGGCTTCGGTTGACCAGCGCTTCGGGTCCCGCCGCAATCAGCAGCACGGCGCCAACCACCGGCGCCAGCGCCAACCATCCCGGAAAATGCATTTGTGGGCTGAGAGCAACCGAACTTCCTAGAATCAGCGCGACCCCAGCAATCGAGATGGCGCCGCGCCGCGCCCCCCCACTGGCACCGCGCCACGCACCTCGTGAGGAATGTAGTTGCTGCCAGGCAAGAAGCGCACCAGCAGAAAGCTCCCAGAAGCGTGAGAGAGGTGAATAGAAATCTGCGGTAGGGCTGCCGGCGGCCAGCGCCGTGTTCAAGGCAAACGAGCCGGCGGCGAAGGCAATAACAAAACCCAACCTGTTCAACTTGGTTTTATAGAGCACCCAAAGCGCCACGGGCCAGACGATGTAATACTGCTCCTCAACGCCCAGTGACCATAGATGCAGAAGTGGCTTGTAGATGGCCGCGCGGTCGAAATACCCGGCCTCGTTCCAGAGCATCAGGTTGGAGATGAAACCGGCGCCGCCGACGACATCGGCGCCGAGTTGGGCGAGTTCCACAGGCAGCAGAACGACGAAGCCATAGCCGAGCGTTGCCAGCAATACGAGGCAGAGCGCAGGAAAAATGCGCCTTACCCGGCGGCCGTAAAACGCGGCGAAGACGAACCGCCCGGTCTCGAGCTCGGCAAAAATCTGGCCGGAGATGAGAAAGCCGGAGATAACGAAAAATACGTCCACACCGGAGAAGCCACCGCGCAGCACTGAGGGCAAGGCATGGTACACTATGACCATCAGCACGGCGAGAGCGCGTAGCCCATCTATGTCCGGGCGGTAGCGGATAAATTCGGAACCCACCGCTGTCGGCGCAGTGACAGTGCTTAACCCTGCTATCTCCGGGCGGTAGCGCACCAACCTGGGACGTAACACAGTCTCTGACATAAGGTTCCTTGGTGACCTCCGTTTACAGCCCTACTGTTTCGGTGGGGCGGGCTTAGAGTCATTCTCCCGCCTTGGCAACGTCCCTAACATACAGGTTAGTCTCTGACACCGGACCTGCGCTCACCTTCGCCAAGGCCAGCCGACTAACAATGTACCGAGCAAGGTACCTAAGGCAGTTCAAAGTGAATCGAACCGTGTCCAGCTCGACGAGTACGTAACCGGGGCAGGACCGCTTCCAAACGCTGCTTCTGCCGGAATCCCTGGACGACTATGTTGGCCGGAGAACCTGGTCCGGTCATAAACGTCTACGTCGATGGGCTTGATCTAACGGCACCGGGGGGCTCGTGTTCGGTCGAGAGTTCAACATGATTGTCGAAGCCTCCCTGATCGAGGCGTGGCGCCAGCACCATAATGAGAGCCGACCTGACACGGCTCTGGGCAATAAAACGCCTCGAGATATGCTTTGTCTACCGGGACTTGGCCCCATGCGGAGGGTTTAATGCCTCGAAGGCTAACTCTCAAGCCGGACCACCAACCGGAGCACTTCAATACATGCAACTAACTACATTCAAACTGAAACGGTTCGGGGGGGCTTGCCAGATCAAGAGGGCTCCTTCATTTTCGGTCTAGGAAATGCGCCGCGTCCCCCTAAAAACCAACGGGACAACCAGCCTGAAAAGAAAGCAACTCACATGCCTGACAATCAAACGCGGACTGGGCCACATGCCTGCGCAGCTCGACACGCGGGATCACCTTCCCCCCACCAACATGCCCGAGGATTCTACCCGCTCAGCGTGGTTTCCTAGGAACGTTGTTATTTAGCTGCTCGCGAGCACTGGTGGGTTATACGCTGGAATAGCGCTCTGCGTACTATTGGATGGACCTTAGAAATTCCTCGTCCCGAGCAGCCAAGCGCCAGAAAGAACGACGCAGAACCTTGATGCACAAGATGCAGATCGTCCGTGCCGTACGTGTCAAGTAAACGCCCCATCTAACGTCGCCATCCCGCGCCCTTGGGGACAGGGCCATTGTGCGTTGATCTTCTTATTTAAATACAGGGGGGATTAAATCTTGCATCTGAAGTCTCTGGTCGGCTCGTGGCTGCTCTGCACAGCCCTCATCGGGTTAAGCGTGCTCCTTTTTGGTGCGGCGCCATCGGGGATATCCTATGTTGGCGGTGGGGCTGATCCAGAGCTGTTTATTTGGTTTCTGAACTGGTTTCCGTTTGCTTTGCGTCATCATCTCGATCTCTTTTGGACCCACTTTGTCGCCGCCCCAACCGGAATGAGCCTGGCATGGCATACTGCAATCCCGGCTCTCGGACTGGTTGCCACACCCTTCACCCTGAAATATGGAGCGCTCGCCACCTATAACGGGCTGATGCGCATCGCGCCTGGCCTGGCCGGCGTTGGCGCGTTTTGGGCAGCCCGCGAATTGACGGGCCGAACGTGGCCGGCCTTCGTTGCGGGCCTTGTCTTCGGCTTTTCCCCGTATGAAATGGGTCAGTCAGGAGGCCATCTGAACCTGTCCTTTACCATCGCCGTGCCACTGCTCGTCTGGACTGTCCTACGTGCGATACGGTGTGAATGGCCCCCGGCGCTCCTGGCACTTGCCACCGGCGTCCTGTTCGCCTTTCAGTTCGGCGTGTCACAGGAGATCGCTGCAAACCTCTTCATGTTGACCGGGCTCGCTGCTTGCTGGATCTGGGTGCGGGCCCCTGATTTTCGGCCTCTCCTGCAGCGCCTCACGCCCGGCATCGTCGGAGGTCTCAGCGTCGCTTTTGTGCTCACTTCTCCTCTTCTCTTCGTGATGGTCTTCGATGGGGGGCGATCCGGCACGAGCATCGCCCCGCCTGCGGACTTCTCTACTGATTTGCTAAATTTCGTTGCGCCAACCCCCGTCACTTTACCTCTTAGTCATGCAGCCTGTCCGCTCTCTTTGCGGTTCAAAGGCAATTTCAGCGAAGAAGCTGGCTATCTGGGTATCCCACTTCTCGTCCTGCTCATTTGGATCGCTTCGCGAACTCGTGAACAGACAATCCGCCTTCCACTCGAACTGACCGCCCTGGCCGCCATCCTTTCCCTGGGCCCATTTCTGCATGTCGCTGGCCATGAGATCTTGCCCGCACCTTGGCTAGTCCTCTCCTGGCTGCCGGTACTGGACGATATGCTTCCGGCCCGCTTCATGCTCTACGCTTGGCTCGCGCTGGCACTTGGTCTTGCCGCTTGGCTGGCGCAACCGCACTTGCCGAAAATTGTAGCCGGCCGCTTCGCCATAGCTGTCGTGGTCTGTGCGTTCTGTGTGCCTAATACTGCACAGGTTGGCCAATGGACGCGGTTGCAAATCCCTTCGATTTTTACTGCCCATGGTGCTAATGCGATTCCCGCTGGGGCAAGCGTATTCATCCTGCCGTTCACCGGGGATCACATCGGTGAACAATATGTCTCCGAGCTGAATTTCCGATTGGTCGCGCAGGGCTATCTCGGTGGCGGAATCGCGCAGCCATTTTCTCAATGGCCTCTAATCGCGCCCCTGTTCAATAACGACTTCGATGCGGTCGACCGCCGCGAATTCGCGACTTTTCTTGCCTCCTACGGTGTTCAAGAGGTTCTAGTCGAACGGGATTCACTATCCGATCCAACTGGTGCCGCTGCATTGGTTTCTGGCGCCGGCTGGAAACTCACCTTCCGTCATGGCAGCGTCAATGTCTATCTGCCAGCCGTTCAACCGCCATCACCAGCGGCCTTAGCCCAAGAACAGGAGGGCTTTTTCGAGGAAAAGCAACTCAACACGCTGGAGCGCCGCGAGAGGATGAACGTCTGCGCGATCCGCCGCACGGAGGCCGAAATTGGGGTCCATCTGACCCTCATCTGGTCTATCTACCAGAAGTATTCGGAGCTCCCCTCACCAATTGGAACGGTAACTTGTAACACCAGTCCGCGTAAAGATTGACGCACCGAAAAATTCCTACGAGCGCTGTTTCCGAGTTGTTCTCCTTCCCAGCCCGAGGCCCTTTCGCAAGCCGTTGTTGTCGATCAGGATAAGCGGTTAGCAGCGAAAAGCCTTACTGGCCTTGTTGGGCTTGAGTGATTTCGGCTTGGCTCGCCCCGGCTTGCCACGCCCCACGACGGCAGACTTCCAGGCTGGTGCCATCGATCCGAGAGCACACGGGGAACAGGCGAGTGAGCCTGACCTCCTCCGCAGTCACATAAGGAAGCGGGTTGTTGAAACGCACGAACTCCTGCGCATTGCGAAGCGCCAAACCTTTCGGGTCAAGACCGATGCTGAATTGACCGGGTCTGGTATGGCCAAGCGTTAGCGAGGCGACGCCATCATCAAGGATAGCAGTTTCGAACCCTGGAGCGGCTTCCAGACCATGCAGAGCTGTTTCGGTGCGTGCAATTTCGCCAATCGACGGCGGTCTCAGATGAAGCCATGGCGCACGATCATAACCACCGCCATTGCCCATGCCAGGAAATACGCCGATCAGGATGAAGCAGACGCAGGAAGCGACGCCCATTGAAGCTTGCAGGGCCAGCAGCCGCTGCAGACGGCGCGGATCGGCTTCGGGCGAGATGCTGGCGACGAGCATTGGCCAGAAGCAAGGGATCATCAAAGGAAAGGCGTAATATCCGTATAACTCCCCCGCCAATGGCGAGACCGCGATCAATGAGAGAGCAGTCCAGGGCATGGCAATCAGAACGCCGAGGCCAAGTTGCCAATCTCGGGCTCGCGCAGCGATGAACAGCAGGAGCCCGAGCGGTACGAACACGTAAGATCGAGCCGTTGCCCAATAAACCAGCCGATGCGCGAGCAGCCTGAGCGTCACCGTCGAAAACATCGGGTGGCCAAGGTAGACCCCTCCTAGGGAGGCGCCTCCGTGCGTGAACAGGAGATGCTGAGCAACCAGAACCGCGAGGCTGTAGGCCACACCCACCGCGGCTAGCGACAGAAGGGAAAAGGCGCCTCGTCGAATGGGCATAATCATGGCGAGGGAAGCAAAAGCGAGCGCAGCATGAAGCCCAGCATCCTCGCGGACGGCGAGTGCGACTGCGAAGGCCAGGCAGGCGACGATGAATCCGTATCGTTTCCTTCGAAGACAAGCGACGACCGTTCCGAACAGCAGCGGCGGAATGAAGCTCTCGATGTGCGGAAAGCCGACCATCGAGAAGGTTATCCCATTAAGGCTAAGGACAGAAGCCATGATCGTCCGCCTGGAGACGGAAAGTCCCGGAATGCCTCCGGTCAGGCTGAAAAGAGCGAGCCAGAGCAGCGGTAACCATGCCGAAAACCACAGACAGAACCAGATGGCGTAGGGGGCGCCTGGGATCAATCCAGAGAGGGCACTGGTAAGGAAGAAGATCGGTGAGACATGGATGGCAAGGAAACTCCCGCCGATCAGCGCTGGATTGGGCAAGGGCCAGGCAATGCCATTCCGACTGAGCCACGCGAACCACCCCGGATCATAGAGGGCAGCCCCACGGCGGTAGAAGTAAGCCAGATAATAACTAACGGAGATCGCATATAGCGCTGCCGGAACCATAATATAGGAAAGCACCGTTTTTAGGGCGGTACGACAAAAAGGGGCCTGAGCTTGTACGCGGGGTTGCGCAAAATGGGGGCCGGCGTCGGGCGAATCGGGCATAGGCTGATTTCACTGACGTCCGACGTCGCGTCAACTAGTTGTTAGTACTATCCAAGCCCTTGAGGTCGGCGGCTGCTGCCCCAGAGCAAAGATCCGCTTGATCAGCCGCCAAGGAGGCCGCACAGGCTATGACCTTCCAGTCATGTGGCCGAACGCTCGCCGCGCCGCCTGCGATCCTGGCGTCGAGCGCCGTGGCGCCGGCGCCGCTTGCAACCGATAACGTTCCGGCGGCGTCCGCTGCCGGGCATCCGGAGCCGAGCTTTGCGGGTGGCGTGGTGCTGCGCCTTGAGGGCAAGGTGGATGCGACGGGCGGTCATTGCCGCGGCGAAGGGATGATCCCGGTTCCCGCTGTGTGCGGGTGTGGCTGGCCAGCAGTGTGACGGGCATGCACCGGGGCATGAACGGCCTGGCGCTGCAGGTGCAGCAGGGCCTGGGGCGATCCACATGCGGGGGATCTGTATGTGTTCCGCGGCAAACGGGGCGATCTGGTGAAGATCCTCTGGCATGACGGGCTGAGGATGTCGCTGTACGCCAAGCGGCTCGAGCGCGGCCGGTTCGTGTCGCCGTCGCCGGTTGATGGCGCGGTGGCCATCTCGCCGGCACAGCTCGGCACAGGCTCGAAGGGATCGAGTGGCGGCATCCGCAGCAGACCTGGCGGCCAAGTACGGCGGGCTAGGATTTTGACGGCTACGGTCATTTTTATGCCCACACGGCGCTTTTGTGATTCGATGCCGTTATGGATTCGCTGCTCGAAGCCCTGCCAGATGATCCCTCGCGCTTACGCGCGGCGCTGATCGCCGAGCGGGCGGTGCGGGTGAAGGCGGAGATCCTCGCCAGCCTCCTTGGCGAGCGCGCGAAACGGACACACCCTCCTCCCCATGTCCCAGTCCAGGAGTTGCTTCGTCACCCAATAGCCGCTTAAACCTCGGCCCATCAGATGAGACGAACACTCCGGCAATTCAGCCCGCGCATCGTCGCGAACGATCTGACGACGGACAAATGGAGCGGCACGTAACGATGGTAGAACGATAATTCAAGGTTGAATTCAAGAGCTGAGGATGGTTGATGGCATTATTTCCTCTGCCCGCCAGGGCTCTGATTCCCGCTGATTTTCAGGCGCCTTTAGGACTTTGACGGACCATGCGACATTCAGAAATTGCCAGATGGCCCGATGTCCAGCACCATTTAGTCGGAGCGCTGGGCGGAGGTGGAGCCATCGCGTTACACACGCTGCCTGAACAGGATCACCGATGCTGAGCCTCGCACATCGCGCCTGGCGGCTGTTGCCGCGGGATGCCAGGCGCGCGGCGATGACACGCGTGGCCTCCCTGGTTGCCGTACCGCCTGATCTGCCCCCCCCAAAGAGCGAGGGCGCGGTGATCGCCGGAGATATTAACGGCAAGAACGGCATCGCCGAAAGCGGCCGCATTCTCGGTCAGGCGCTCGCCGTGCGGGGATTGATGCGCGGCACCATGCCACTTGGTCTGCCAAGCGTGGTCCCCGCATACACGGGCACGCTGGCGCCGGGGGCGGCAATTATCGCCGTGCTGAACGGTCCACTCCTACCGGTGGGCCTTGCCCGGCTGCAACCACGCAACATGCTGCGGGGGCGACGAATAATCGGGGTTTGGGCCTGGGAACTCTCGCGGGTTCCAGCCGAATGGGCCGTTGGCGCGAAATTTGTGCATGAGATTTGGGCTCCCACTCGCTTCGCGGCGGAGGCGTTCACGGCCGTTGCTCCTGGCCGGGTACGTGTCGTTCCCTTTCCGCTCGCCACCCAGCTGCCCTTCGCCGTAACGGGAGACCGCGCCAGCTTCGGCCTGCCG
>Ga0310811_10002674_pt1 | contig 22303 bp, 21 predicted proteins | sample YCmetagenome_FD_207642 | JGI IMG/M metagenome (GOLD analysis project Ga0310811, IMG submission 207642) | Soil microbial communities from experimental microcosm in Duke University, North Carolina, United States - YC | ecosystem: Engineered > Artificial ecosystem > Soil microcosm > Unclassified ...
CAAACAGCCGGTCCGCTCCTGCGATTACTGCTTCGTCACCCGCCAGACGGCGTTGCCGACGTCGTCCGCGATCAGGAGGCCGCCGTCCTTGTCCTGCGCGACGCCGACCGGCGCGCCGTAGGTTTCCTTCTCGTCGCCGGACACGAAGCCGGTGACGACCGGCTGCGGCGCGCCGACCGGCTTGCCGTTGTCGAACTTCACGTACGCGACCATGTAGCCCGACAGCGGCGAACGATCCCAGCTGCCGTGCTCGCCGATGAACGCGCCGCCCTGGTACTGCGCGGGCAGGTTGTTGCCGGTGTAGAACAGCAGGCCGAGCGGCGCGACGTGCGAGCCGATCGCGAAGTCCGGCGGGATCGCCTTCGCGACGAGGTCCGGGCGTTGCGGCTGCGCGCGCGGGTCGACGTGGTGGCCGTAGTAGCTGTACGGCCAGCCGTAGAACGCGCCTTCCTTCACCGACGTCAGATAGTCCGGCACGAGGTCGGGGCCGATCTCGTCGCGCTCGTTCGCGATCGCCCACAGCCGGCCGGTCTTCGGCTCCCACTGCAGGCCGGTCGGATTGCGGATGCCGGCCGCGTAGATGCGGCTGCCGCCCGTCGCGACGTCGATTTCGAGCACGTCCGCGCGCCGGTATTCGACGTCGAGCCCGTTCTCGCCGACGTTGCTGTTCGAGCCGACGCCGACGAACAGCTTCTTGCCGTCCGGGCTCGCGAGCAGCGACTTGGTCCAGTGGTGATTGATCGTGTCGGGCAGGTCGGCGAGTTCGACGCCGGGCCCGTCGATGTGCGTCGCGCCGGTCTGATACGGGAATTTCAGCACCGCATCGGTGTCGGCGACGTAGAGCGTATTCCCGATCAGTTGCATCCCGAACGGCGAATGCAGATGGTCGATGAACACGAACTTGTCCCATCCGCCGCTGCCGTCGCCGCGCTTGCGCAGCAGCGTGATCCGGTTGGCGCCGTCCGCCTTCTTGCCGGAGCGGCCCTGGACGATGCCGGCGACCAGTTGCTTGGGCGTCGTCACGGGCTCCTCGTTCGGGCTGTTCGATTCGGCCACGAGGATGTCGCCGTTCGGCAGCACATACAGCTGACGCGGATGCACCAGCCCGGACGCGATCGCCTCGATCTTCAGGCCGTCCGCGACTTTCGGCGTTTGTCCGTTGCGCCAGCCGACGAACTTCGGCACCTGCATCGGCGGCGAGAAGAAGTAGCGCTCGCGCGGCATCGGCGGATTGGTGCCCGCCTGATGCTCGGGGTCGTACTTCGCCTGCGGGTGGCATCCGCCGAACAGCGCGACGATGGCGAGCGCGGCGGCGCCTTTCAGGATCGGCAGGGTGGCGAGCTTATTCACGGATCACCTCCCGGATGCGGAACTTGTCCATCGCATATGCGATCTGGCCGACGCTCAGCAGCACGACGGTGATGACCGACAGGATCACGTTCAGCGGGACCATCGCGTACGCGTCGCGGGTGTGCACGAACGCGTTGACGATGGCCGCGACGATCCCGAACAGGTTCAGCCAGAAATTGACCCGTTCGAGCGTCGTCACCGGATAGTGCGCGGGTCCCCACACGTGAAAGAGGTTGATGAAGCGCGGAATGATCGCGAACAGCAGCCCGACGGTGACGAGCCACGCGGCGCCCTTGCCCCAGAACACATTGCGCGTGACGAGGTACAGGACGTCGAAAATCAGCGTGCCGACGAAGAGCCCGTACGGCACCGGATTGAGCAGATCGAAGACCGCTGTCGCGAATCTCGATCGGTAGGTGGGAAGCGGAGTGGCTGGAGTCATGGGTGCGGTCCTTTTTCCATACGAAGACGAAGACGTTGAACACGGTGCGCCGGCTCGGGCCGGCGCGACCTGTACATCGGATGCGATGTCATCGACCGAACCGCATGCACCATGCCCGCGCCTTTCAGTGCGCCGTCGGGTATGACGTCTGCTGCTCGCACAGCGGATTGGTTGCGTCGGCCGCGTGACGCGGGCCGGCGAGGAGGACACATGAGACGTTTTATTTATGTCGCCGTGGCCGTTGCCGTGCTCGGGCTCGGCACGGCCGCGTGCAAGAAGGCGCACAACGCGGGCAACGACAGCATGAGCATCGGCACGAGCCGCATCGTGGCGACGGGCGGGTGAGATCGGCGCAGCCGGCGCGGGTCCGCTTCTGCGCCGCTTGTGCAGCCGCGCGCGGAACGCGGCACACTACCTGGTCTTTCCGAAGACGCGACCCGATTGAACCCGGTCGGCGACTTTGCTCGCCGTGCCATCCGCAACCAAGGAGTCCGAGCCATGCCCGCCCATTCCCCTGATCTGAAGGACCGCGTCGCGCTTGTCACCGGCGGCTCGCGCGGCATCGGGCGCGCGATCGCGCTTGCGCTGGCGTCGGCCGGCGCGGCGGTCGCCGTCAATTATCGCGAGCGCGACAGCGACGCCGCCGCGGTCGTCGCCGACATCGAGCGTGCCGGCGGCCGCGCGATCGCGGTACGCGCGGACGTGTCCGTCGCCGCCGACGTCACCGCGATGATCCGCGACGTCGAAAGCCGCCTCGGCGCGATCGACGTGCTCGTGAACAACGCCGGCACCGCGACCGTCGTCGACGTCGACAACCTCACCGAGGCCGAGTTCGACCGGACGCTCGCCGTCAACCTGAAGTCCGTGTTTCTGTGCACGCAGGCGGTGCTGCCCGACATGCGCGCGCGGCGCTTCGGCCGCATCGTCAATCTGTCGTCGGTGGCGGCGCGCGGCGCGGGGCTGGTGGGGGTTCACTACAACGCGTCGAAGGCCGGCATCGAAGGGCTCACGCGCGGCTACGCGGCCCGGGTCGCCCGCGAGGGCATCACCGTGAACGCGGTCGCGCCGGGCCCGATCGATACGGAAATGGCCGGCCCGCTGAAGGCGGCCAACGTGGCGGAACGGCTGCCCGTCGGGCGCCTCGGCGAAGCCGACGAAGTCGCCGAGGTCGTGCTGATGCTCGTCGGCAACGCGTTCATCACCGGTCAGACGGTCGCCGTCAACGGCGGCATCAGTTTCATCTAGCGGCGTCGCCGCGCACCGCGTCGCGAATCTGCTCGAGCGCGGACGGGTCTTCGATCGTCGGCAGCTCGCCCGGATCGTTGCCTTCGGCGAGCGCGGCGATCGCGCGCCGCAGCAGCTTGCCGGAGCGCGTCTTCGGCAGCAGCGCGACGAAATGCACGCGCGCGGGCCGCGCGATCGCGCCGAGCTGGCGGTCCACCGTCGCCGCGAGCGCGGCTTCGAGCTTCTTCGCCGCGTCGGGATCGGCCGCTGCGCCCGCGTCGCGCAGCACGACGAACGCGAGCGCCGCCTGGCCCTTCACCGCGTCGTGCACGCCGACCACCGCGACTTCCGCGACCGCCGCGTGGCTCGACAGCGCCTCTTCGATTTCGCGCGTGCCGAGCCGGTGGCCGGCGACGTTGATCACGTCGTCGGTGCGGCCGAGGATCGTCACGTAGCCGTCTTCGTCCTGCACGCCCCAGTCGAACGTCGAATACACGTCGTGGCCGGGCACGCTCTGCCAGTACGTTTTCAGAAAGCGCGCGTCGTCGCCCCAGACCGTCGACATGCAGCCCGGCGGCAGCGGATAGCCGAGCGTGATCACGCCTTTCTCGCCGCTCGCGCACGGCTCGCCGGTGTGCTCGGACAACAGGCGCAGGTCGTAGCCGTACACCGGCACGCCCGGCGAGCCGAGCTTCTGCGGCAGCGCTTCGACGCCGCGCTGGATCGCGAGCATCGGCCAGCCGGTCTCCGTCTGCCAGTAGTTGTCGACGACGGGCTTGCCGAGCGCTTCGCCGATCCACGAAGCGGTCGGCTCGTCGAGCGGCTCGCCGGCGAGGAACAGCGTGCGCAGGCTCGACAGGTCGGCCGCGCGCAACAGCGCCGGGTCCTGCTTTTTCAGCACGCGGATCGCGGTGGGCGCGGTGAACATCAGGTTGATCCGGAACTGCTCGACGAGCCGCCACCAGATGCCGCCGTCCGGGCGGATCGGCGTGCCTTCGTACATCACCGTCGTCATGCCCGCGATCAGCGGCGCGTAGATGATGTAGCTGTGGCCGACCACCCAGCCGATGTCCGACGCGGTAAACATCACGTCGCCGGGCTTGCCCTCGAAGATGTAGTCCATCGACGCGGCGAGCGCGACCGCATAGCCGCCGACGTCGCGCTGCACGCCCTTCGGCTTGCCGGTCGTGCCCGACGTGTACAGGATGTACGACGGCTCGTTCGATTCGAGCCATTCGCACGGCACGTGCGCGTCGAAGTGCTGCTCGCGCAGCGGTTCGTAAGCGACGAGATACGCCGCGTTCAGCCGCTCCGGCGCGAGCTGGCGGTCGATCAGCAGCACCTGCGACGGCGCATGCTGCGCGCGCGCCAGCGCCTCGTCGACGAGCGGCGTGTAGTCGATCACCTTGCCGCCGCGCGCGCCCGCGTCGGCGGTGACGATCAGCGCCGGGCGGGCGTCGTCGATGCGCGCGGCGAGGCTCGGCGCGGCGAACCCGCCGAACACGACCGAGTGGATCGCGCCGAGCCGCGCGCACGCGAGCATCGCGAACACCGCCTCGGGGATCATCGGCAGATAGATCAGCACGCGATCGCCGCGCTTCACGCCGAGCGTGCGCATCACCGCGGCCATCCGGTTCACTTCCGCGTGCAGGCTCGCATACGTGTAGCGGCGCTCGATGCCGGTTTCCGTCGACACGTAGACGAGCGCGTCCTGCTGCGCGCGCGTCGCGAGGTGCCGGTCCACCGCGTTGTGGCACAGGTTCGTGCGGCCGCCGCAGAACCAGCGCGCGAACGGCGGGTTCGACGCGTCGAGCACGTCCGAAAACGGCGTCTCCCAGTGGATGCGTCGGGCCTCGCGGCCCCAGAAGCCGGCCGGATCGTCGATCGACTCGCGGTGAAAGTCGCGGTAGCTGCGCATGAGAGCCTCCTCGCGGTGGGTGCTCGTGGTTCGGGTCCAGCGCAGGATAGTGCAGCGCAGCGCGCGCGGACAACGCGGGTTCACCCGCGGGTCGGCGGTGCTGCGTCGCTTGGTCGCAAACGTGGGTTGAATGCGAACGTGGGTTGAATGCAAACGGGAGCGCGTGGTGCGCTCCCGTTCGCGGACCGCGTGGTCCGCGTGGTCCGACTGCCGCGGCGCCCGACGGCGACCGTGCGTCTGTCATGCCCCCGGTTCGATCACGACCGTGCACGTTGTGCCGGCCGCGAGCAGCATGCCGTCCGGCACCTTGTCGATCTGGATGCGCACCGGCACGCGCTGCGCGAGCCGCACCCAGTTGAACGTCGGGTTCACGTCGGCGAGCAGTTCGCGGCTTTGCGGATTGTCGCGGTCGTAGATGCCGCGCGAGATGCTCTCGACGTGCCCTTGCAGCGTGCCGCCGCTCATCAGCTTGATCTGCGCCTTGTCGCCGACCTTCACGCGCGGCAGCTTGGTTTCCTCGAAGTAGCCGTACACCCAGAACGAATGCGCGTCGACGACCGCGAGCTTCGGCGCGCCGGCGCCCGCGTAGTCGCCGCGGAACACCTGCAGGTTCGTCACGTAGCCGTCCACCGGCGCGACCACGCGCGTGCGTTCGAGATTGAGCTTCGCTGCGTCGAGCGCCGCGAGCGCCTGCTGGTACTGCGCCTGCGCGGCGCTCGCCGTGTGCGACGCGTTCTCGCGCGATTCCTTCGACACGACGAGGCTGTCCATGTCCGCGCGGCGCTTCGCGTCGTCGAGGCGCATCGTCAGTTCGGCCTTGCGCGCGGCGACTTCGGCCTCGGCCTGCTCGACGGCGATCCGGTAGTGCGACGGGTCGATCTGCATCAGCAGGTCGCCTTTCTTCACGTACTGGTTGTCGTGCACCGGCAGCTCCACGACGTAGCCGGACACGTCCGGCGCGATGCTCACCACTTCGGCGCGCACGCGGCCGTCGCGGGTCCACGGCTCGTCCATGTAGTGGACCCACAGCACGCGCCCGATCAGAAGAGCGACGACGAAGATGAGCGCCGTCGCGAAGAAGCCAACGAGGTTACGGATAGTCATGACAAGTTCAACGATAAACCGCGAGCCCGAGCGCGCAACAGACGATCACGAGCAGGCTCACGCGAAAGAGAGACGGGTGCCAGACGACCCGGTAGACGCCCGCGCGGGCGAGCATCGAGTCGAGCACCCAAGTGATCGCGGCGCCGGCGATGAAGAGCAGCACGATCGCGGGGAGATAGGCGTCGAGAAAGGCAACGTCACGAGGCATGGGAAACTCCTTGGGGCTCGGTTGCGGCGCGCCGGATGTCGGCCGAATGCGCGGCGAGCGGCGAGCCCGGATCGAGCAGCGCGGTGCGCACGAAATGCAGATGGCTCAGGATGCGCTGCAGCTGATGACGCTCTTCGCGCGGCGGCGACAGGCGCTGCAGCAGTTGCTGCACGACGACGATCGCGGTGTCGGTGGCGCCGAGCGTGCGGCGATAGCGGTCGTCGCCGGGCGTCGCGAACAGCTCGCCGACCGCGTCGAGCATCGTGTCGATCGCGGCGCGCCATGCCGTGCCTCGCGCGTAGTGCGGGTCGGCGGGCAGCGTCGCCAGTTCGCCGCGCAGATCGATCACCGCGTTGCCGACTTCGAGCACGGCGAACAGCCACTGCAGCGTGTCGCGCTTCAATTGCGGCTCGTTCGCGGTGAGCGCGGCGACCTGGAACATCAGGTCGCGCGTGCCGCTTTCGAAGTGATCGCGCACCCGCGCAAGACGCGCGCGGCACGCGTGCACGACCTGGCCGCGCAGGTCGGCGAGCAGACGGCCTCTCAGCCAGCGCGCCGACGGCGGCAGGAACACCGCGAACGCGAGCGCCGACACGAGCATCGCGATCAGCAGCGCGAGCGAGTCGTTCAGATACGACGACGGGTCGTAGTGCACGACGTTGTCCGGTCCCGCGAGAAAGCACAGGAAGATGCAGTAGCCCATCCCGTAGCCGGCGTAGCGCGGACGCGTCGTCAGAGTCACGCCGAACGCGAGCGCCGGCGCGAGCGCGAGCGCGAGCATCGCGAAGCCTTCGATGTGCGGGAAGATGCCGAACGTCAGCACCATGCCGACCACCGCGGACAGCGCCATCCCGCCGCCCATCTGGCTCGCGGTGCGCGACGGAAACGGCGACGCGGACGCGAGCGCACAGGTCGTCGCCGCCATCAACACGAGCGTCGTGCCGCTCGGCCACGCGGTCGCGATCCAGAACGCGCCGAGCAGCAGCATCACGACCGCCGCGCGCACGCCCGCAATCGCACATGCGAAGCCGTTGGTTTTCGGCTGATAGCGCGCCGGCCAGCGTTCGCGCTCGTGCGTGTCGGCCGCGAGCGACGCATACGTCGCGGTGTATTCGTTCATCTCGTGGATGAAGCGATACAGCAGTTCGGTCGCCGTGTCGAAGTCGAGCAGATCCGCGTCGGCGTGCGCTTCGAGTTGCGCGCGCGTCGCGCGCACGCGTTTTGGCAGCGCCGCGCGGTACTGTTCGAGTTGCGCCGACACGTGCGCCGCATCCGCTTCGCTCACCACCCGCTCGCCGCCTTTGACGAGCAGCGGCGCGATCTCGCGGAAGTACGGTTCGAGCGCGCCGATCGTCGCGTTCGAGTGCGCTTCGCGCAGCCGGTTCATCAGCTGATGCAGCGCGTGAAAGCGCGTGGACGCGGACATGAACTCGCCGTTCAGGCGCGCGAGCCGTCCGCCTTTTCGGCGCTCGTCCGGGCTCTCGAAGATCAGGCTGCTGCGCGTGGCCTCGAAGCCGACGACGTCGGCGACGAAGCGCGCATTCGTCGATTCGATCCGCGAACGATCCGCTTTGCCCGCGAGCGCCGTCGACACGTAGTCGGCGAACGACGCGAAGCGCTCGCGCACCGTCTTGCGCATCGCCTCGCCGGTGTACTGCGGAAACACGACCGCGCTGACGATGCCCGACGTCACGATACCGACGACGATCTCCGCGACGCGTGTCATCGCCGACATGAACGCGCCGTCCGGATGCTGCGCGGCCGGGATGCCGATCAGCGCGGCCGTGTAGCCGGCGAGCACGAAGCCGTACGAGCGGAAGTTGCGGTTGCGCGCGGCGCCGGCCGTGCACAGGCCCACCCACAGCGCCGTCGAGATCAGAAACAGTTCGGGTTGCTGAGCGAAGAGGCCGATCAGCGCGAGCATCGCGACGAGCCCGACCAGCGTGCCGCAGATCCGCCACGTGCTCTTGGCGAACACCATCCCGCTTTGCGGTTGCATCACGATGAACACGGTCGTCATCGCGGTGCGCGGCTGCGGCAGGTCGAGCTTCATCGCGACGCCGAGCGCGAGCAGGCCCGCGCCCACCGCCTTCGCCACATAGAGCCACGTGCGGCCGTCGGTGCGCGCCCAGTCGCGGAACGCGGCGAGCGCGGCGGCGAGCGTCGCGCCGCCCTGCCGCGACGCGGTCGTTGCGGGCCCGCTCATTGCGCGCTGCTCCGGCGCGCGGGGTCCGGCAGCGGCGGGGCGAAGAGCGCGGCCGGCATCGGCGGAACGGCGCGCGATGCGTTGCCGTGCGCCGGCAACTGTTCGGCGGCGCTCGGGCCGTCCGCCGGATCGCTCAGACCGCCGCCGAGCGCCGCGACGAGCGACGCGTGCGCGGTCAGCCGCTCGGCCTCGATGCGCGCGACGCCTTCCTGCGCGCGCAGCAACTGGTTGTGCGCGACGAGCACGTTCAGATAGTCGGTCAGCCCGCGCCGGAAGCCCTCGACGGCGAGGTCGTAGTTGCGCTGCGCGGCGGCCACCGAGCGATGCGCGTCGTCGGCCTGCGTCGCGAGCGAGCGCATCCGGACGACTTCGTCGGCGATCTGCTTCAACGCGGTCACGATCGTCTGGTTGTACTGCTCGACCGCGATGTCGTAAGCGGCCGACTGCGCGCCGAGCTGCGCGCGCAGGCGCCCGCCGTCGAAGATCGGCAGCGACAGCGCCGGGCCGCCGGCGTAGCTGCCGCTCATCGACTTCAGGAACTGGAACAGCGGGCCGGCCGCTGCATAGCCGCCCATCGACACGAGCAGGTTCACGTTCGGGTAGAACCCGGCCTTCGCGACGTCGATGCCGCGCGCCTGCGCGGCGACGGTCCAGCGCGCGGCGACCACGTCGGGGCGATGGCCGATCAGCTCGGCGGGCAGCGCGGACGGCAGCCCGGCCGGCGCCGACAGCGCGAGCTGCGGGCGCGCGATCGACTCGCCCGCACCCGGGCCCTTGCCCGCGAGCGCCGCGAGCTGGTTCTTGCCGAGCGCGATCGCTTCGTCGAGCGCGTCGATCCGGCGTTCGTATTCGGGCAGCGGCGTCGTGGCCTGGCTCACTTCGAGCTGCGTGCCGATGCCGCCGGCGAGCCGCTTCTGCGCGTGTTCGACTATCTTCTGCTGCTGCGCGAGGGTTTCTTTCGCGATGTCGAGCAGCGCGTAGTTCATCGCGAGGTCGATGTACGCGCGCGTCACGTTGACTTCGAGTTCGAGCTGCGCGGCGCGCGCGTCGGCGGCGCTCGCGTGCGCGGCGTCGAGCGCGCGCTCGGCGGCGTTCCTGTCCTCGCCCCACAGGTCGAGGTGGTAGGACAGGCCGAGCGATGCCGTGTTGTTCCACGTGTTCGCGCCGGCGAGCGGGCCGGGACCGTAGAACACGTTGTCGGACCATTGCTGGCGCTGGATCGACAGGTTGCCGCTCACGTGCGGCAGCAGACCTGAGGCGGCCACGCCCGCCATCGAGCGCGCTTCGCGCACGCGCGCCTGCGCGATCGCGAGCGACGGACTGCCGGCCTGCGCGGCTTCGATCCACGCGTCGAGTTGCGGGTCGCGATAGCCGCGCCACCAGTCGCTGGCGGGCCACTGCGCGTCCGCGTCGGCGGCGCGGATCGCCGAGCCTGCGTCGAGTGCGGCGGCGTCCGCGCGTTTCGCTTCTGGGGCGATTCCGCCGGTGCTCGCGCAGCCGGCGATTATCAACGAGACCGCAAGAACGGCGAGCGACGTAAAGCGCGGCCGTACCGGAGACTGCACGATTGAATCCCTTATCGGTTATAGAGTAAGGGCGTCATTATATTTTTCGGTCGATTGTGAAATAACCCGTAATGATGTAAGGCATTCTCTCAAAATATGAAACGATCGATTTTTCGGTTTATGTAACAATCCGATCCGTCTGAACGAGGATTTTATGGATACGCTTCAAAATATGCGTGTATTTGTCCGCGTCGTGGAGGCGGGCAGCTTTACGGGTGCGGCGCAGCACATGAATACGACGACCGCGTACGCGTCGCGGGCCGTGTCGGACCTGGAGGCGCATCTGCGCACGCGGCTTTTGAACCGTACGACGCGGCGCATCGCGCTCACCGAGGCGGGCGAGCGCTACCTGCAGCGCTGCGAGCAGATCCTCGCGTATGTCGACCAGGCGGAGGCCGAGGCCGGCGACGCGCACGCCCGTCCGTCCGGCAAGCTGAAGGTGCACGCGATGACGAGCTTCGGCCAGCACTACGTGGTGCCCGCAGTTGGGCGCTATCAGCAGCAGTATCCGGAGGTGCAGGTCGAGCTGACGCTCGCGCAGCGGATGCCGGACCTGCTCGACGAGGGCTACGACGTCGCGCTCGTGCTCGCGACCGATCTGCCGGATTCCGGCTTCGTGTCGCAGCGGCTCGCGGGCGCGTTCAGCATCGCATGCGCGTCGCCCGCGTATCTGGAGCGTCACGGCGTGCCGCAGACGCCTGCCGACCTGCGCAATCACAAGTGCCTGCAGATGGTGACGCCGGTGTCGCCGAGCGCGCAGTGGCGCTTTTCCGGGCCGGGCGGCGACGTGGTGATCGATCTCGGGACGCCGGCGTTCCAGGTGAACGTCGCGGAGGCGATGGCGGTTGCGCTGCGCGAGGGAATGGGCGTCGGCGTGCTGCCGATCTATTCGGCGATCGGCGGGCTGCGCAGCGGCGATCTCGTGTGGATCCTGCCCGAATACAAGTCGCAGGCGATGAACGTGTACGCGATGTATCCGTCACGCCAGTATCTCGACGCGAAGATCCGCACGTGGGTCGAACTGCTGCGCGACGAGATTCCGGCGACGCTCGCGCACGATCAGGTCGAACTGCGGAAGTTCGCGCGCACCTGATCGCACGGGCCGGCCGCGCCGGCCGGCCGAACGGGCTCGCGGCGACAGCCTGTTACACCGTTCATCAGCGGCAACACTTCGACAACACTTCTTTACGCCCGCGCGGGCCGTGCCTTGATACCGTGACGCCACTGCCCCTTGCGTCACCCCTTCGAGGACACTCATGAATACGCATCTGATGACCGGTATCGCCGTGGTTCTGATGGGCCTGATCGGCATCGCGGCGGCGCGCGACCTACTGCGCATGCGCCGCGCGCAGCTTCAGCCGATGTCGCTGCGTGCGCGCGAATCGCACCGCCGCCCGCGCGCGCTTCGCGACAAGCGTTGAGCGCCGGGCCGCGCGTTCAGATCTCGACGACCTTGTCCCAGCCGAACGCCGGATTTTCCGGCGCGCCCGTGCGGCGGTCCCGATAGCCGCGCGGATTGCACACGACGCGCGTGCCGTCGGTCGTGTATTCGAAGCTCGTGTGCGTGTGGCCGTGCACCCATAGCGCGACCGGCGCGTGCACGAGCGCGGGCAGATGGTTGACGAAGCCCGCCGACACGAGATCGTCCGCGTAGCGGTCCGCGAGGCTCAGCCGGTGCGGCGCATGATGCGTGACGACGATCGTCTTGCCGCCGAACGGCGTCGCCAGTTCCTTTTCGAGCCAGGCCCGCGAGCGCGCGTGCAGCGCGAGCGCGTCGTCCGGCGTGAAGTCGCGCGACGCCGCATCGGGGCCGTTCGGCCACGACAGCTGGATCAGCCCGCGAAAGTCGAGCATCACGCGCTGCGCGGCGGCGATCGCCGCGCGGCGCGTGTCCCCGTTCCCGCCGAACAGCGCGAAGTCCGTCCACAGCGTCGTGCCGAGCACGCGCCAGCGGCCGTCCGGATCGGTCAGCGTCGCGTTGTTCAGGAAATGCACGTGGTCGGTCTGCGCGGCCGCATCCTGCATCGCCGTTTCGAGCGCGCCGAACTCGCCGTCGTAATACTCGTGATTGCCGGGCACGTAGACCACCGGCACCTGCGGGTCGAACGTCTCCGCCGCCCAGCGCAGACCGAGCGCGTGATTGTGGATGTCGCCGGCGAGCACGACGAGGTCGGCGTCCGCGTGCGGGATCGTGTCCGGCTCGTCGTTTTCCAGATGCAGGTCTGACAGCACGCGGATTTTCAAGGCACAGGCTCCGTTATCGTCGCGAATCGTCGTGACGCCGCGCGCTCAGCGCAGCACCTTTCCCGGGTTCATCAGATTCAGCGGATCGAGCGCGGTCTTCAGCGCACGCATCAGCTGCAGCTCGACATCGCTCTTGTAGTGCGCGGCCTCGTCGACTTTCAGCTGGCCGATGCCGTGCTCCGCGCTGATCGTCCCGCGATGGCGATGCACGCTGTCGTAGACGATCCGGTTCAGCGTGGCCTCGTTCGCCGCGAGGAACGCCTTCGCGTCGCCGCCTTCGGGCGCCTGCACGTTGTAGTGCAGGTTGCCGTCGCCGAGATGGCCGAACGTGACCATCCGCGCGCCGGGCACGGCCTTCGCGATTTCCGCGTCGGTTGCGGCGATGAAGTCGCCGATCCGCGAAATCGGCACGCCGATGTCGTGCTTCACGTTCAGCCCTTCCTGCGCCTGCGCGAGCGAAATGTGCTCGCGCAGATCCCAGAACGCGCGCGACTGCGCGAGGCTTTCGGCGACGACTGCATCGTCGACGAGGCCGTCTTCGAGGGCTTTTTCCATCAATCGCTCGAACAGCGCGCGCGCGTGCTCCTCGCTTTCGTTGTCCGACAGTTCGAGCAGCACGACCTGCGGATGACGCGCTTCGAACGGATAGCGCAGTTGCGGGAAGTGGCGGCCGACCAGCTGCATGCAGAAGTCCGACATCAGCTCGAAGCCGGTCAACAGCGGCCCCGCGTAGCGTTGCGCGAGCGACAGGAAATCGAGCGCCGCGTGCGCGGAACGCAGCCCGGCGAGCGCCGTGACGCGGGCGGCCGGCTGCGGATGCAGCTTCATCACGGCGGCGGTGATGATGCCGAGCGTGCCTTCCGCGCCGATGAACAGATCGCGCAGGTCATAACCGGTGTTGTCCTTGCGCAGCCCGCGCAGGCCGTCCCAGATCTCGCCCTGCGCGGTCACGACTTCGAGGCCGAGGCACAGTTCGCGCGTCGTGCCGTAACGCAGCACGCCGGTGCCGCCGGCGTTCGTCGACAGGTTGCCGCCGATCGTGCAGCTGCCCTCGGACGCGAGCGACAGCGGGAACAGGCGGCCCGCTTCGGCCGCGCGCGTCTGGACGTCGGCGAGGACGACGCCGGCCTCGACGGTGATCGTGTCGTTGTGCGGATCGATCTCGCGCACGCGGTTCAGCCGGCGCAGGCTCAGTACGGCTGCGTGTCCGGCGATGTCGGGCGTCGCGCCGCCGCACATGCCGGTGTTGCCGCCCTGCGGGACGAGCGCGACGCGGTGCTCGATCGCGAGCTTCACGATCGCCGCGACTTCTTCGGTATTCGCCGGGGCGAGCACCGCGCACGCGGCGCCCTGGTAGCGGCGGCGCCAGTCGGTGAGGTGCGGGGCGGTGTCGTGCGGGTCGGTCAGCACGTGCGGCGCGCCGATGGCCTTGGCGCAAGCGGCGAGAAACGGTTCAGCGGACAAACGATGGGTATCGGGCTGGTTCATGGTGTCGGGGTTGGCCGGCCGCGGCGCTTTCAACGCTTCATTGCGCGGGCCGGCGTTCGGCGGACAGGGAGGCTGGATCGATCGGTGCATTCAGTGTGCCACGCCGCGCGCACGCGCGTGAAAAACGCCGGCAGCGCGGCCGGCACGTGCACCCATGCGCTTTCGGGCGGGATGCGCGTCATGCGTCGCGCCGACGTGCGCGCCGCGCCGCGCGCTTGAACGGCGCAACGTACGCGAGCGCGCACGCAAAAAAGACCAGCGCCAGCGCCGCTTCGATCCAGCCGAGCCGGTTGCCGGGCGCGCGGTCGGTCATCCCGCGCACGATGCCTTCGGCGAAGTAGAACAGCACGAGCATGGACGCCCATTGCAGCGTGTAGATGCGTCGGCGCAGCACGCCCGGCAGCGCGAGGGCGAGCGGCAGCGCCTTCAGCACGAACGCGGTGCCGCCCGGGCGCAGCGGCGCTAGCCGCCACTCCCACGCGACGCACAAGAGCGCGAGCGCGGCGAGCGACACGGCAGCGCCAAACGCCGCGGCACGGTTTTCGCGAATGGGGGGAGCGGTGTCGGCCCGAGCGTTGGTCATGCGCTCATCAATGGCGTCGGCGTCGGCGGGTTGCGCCCCGGCCGACGCATGGCCGGCGGCGGCCGCGCCACGCAACGGCGGACTTTCGATGCGCGCCGTCACGGCCGCCGTTCGTCGAGTGCGACGGCCGTGCGCGCCAGCCGCGCGCCGAGCGCGAACGCGAGCGCCTTTTCGTCGGCGGAGATACCGCCGCCCGCCGCGTCGCTGCGCGCATGGTGCGATGCGCCATACGGCGTGCCGCCGCCTTGCGTGGTCGTCAGCGCGGTTTCCGTGTACGGGATTCCGACGATCAGCATCCCGTGATGCAGGAGCGGCAGCATCATCGACAGCAGCGTGCTTTCCTGGCCGCCGTGCAGGCTGCCGGTCGACGTGAACACGCACGCGGGCTTGCCGGCGAGCGCGCCGGACAGCCATTGCGGCGTGGTGCCGTCGAGGAAGTATTTGAGCGCGGCGGCCATGTTGCCGAAGCGCGTCGGCGAGCCGAGCGCGAGACCCGCGCATTCCTCGAGATCGCACAATTCCGCGTAAGGCGGCCCGTCGGACGGGATCTCGGGCTGCGTGGCCTCGCAGACGGCCGACACCGCCGGCACGGTGCGCACGCGCGCCTCGGCGCCCGGCACGCTGTCGACGCCCTGCGCGATCGCGAGCGCCAGTTCGCGCGTCGCGCCGTGGCGGCTGTAATAAAGCACGAGAATGGGTTTCACGAGGGGGCGGTGTCCGCTTGGATGGACGGGATATTATAGGGGTTCGGTCGCGCGCGACGCCGCGCATCATTCGACGAAGAAGGCAGGCCAATGAATCTGTTGTCGAGGGTCCGTTTCGATCTGGCCACGGTGAAGCGGCTCATGCGCTTCGCCGCGCGGCGCAGCGCCGAGGACCGCATTCCGCAGGTCGCGGGCAGTCTCACGTTCACGACGCTTCTCGCGCTCGTGCCGCTCGCGACGGTCGCGTTCGCGCTGTTCACCGCGTTTCCGCTTTTCGCGTCGTTCCAGATGTCGCTGCAGATGTTCCTGGCCGACCATCTGATGCCCGCGCAGATCAACGAGCAGATCTTCACGTACCTGAACGAATTCGCGGCGAAGGCGAAAGGGCTGACGACGATGGGGATGATCATCCTGTTCGTCACGTCCGTCGCGACGATGATGACCGTCGAATCGGCGTTCAACCTCATCTGGCGCGTGCGCAAGCCGCGGCCGTTCGCGCAGCGCGTGCTCGTCTACTGGGCGATCCTGACGCTCGGGCCGATCCTGATCGGCGTGTCGCTGTCGATTTCGTCGTTTCTGTTCACGCGCTCGCTGCAGCTCGTCGGCGAGCAGAGTCTGCCGGGCGTGTTCGAGTGGGCGCTCGCCGCCGCCACGCTGCCGCTCACCGCGCTCGCGTTCACGATGGGCTACGTGTTCTTGCCGAATTGCCGCGTCGAATGGCGCGATGCGGCGGTCGGCGGCATTGCGGCGGCCATCGCGTTCGAATTCGCGAAACGCGGCTTCGGCTTCTACGTGCGGCGCATTCCGACCTACACGGCGGTGTACGGCGCGTTCGCGGCCGCGCCGATGTTCCTGCTGTGGGTGTATCTGAGCTGGTTCATCACGCTGGTCGGCGCGATGATCACGTCCGCGTTGCCGGAGATCCGCACCGGCCAGTTCGACCGGCCGGTGTTTCCGGGCAGCGATCTGCTCGACGTGCTGGAACTGCTCGCGCGTCTTGCTCATGCGAGCGACGCCGGGCGGCCCGGCTGCACGGCAACGTGGCTCGCGCGCGCGTTGCGTCGCGATCTCGCGACCGTCGCGCGGCTCCTGCAGGCGCTGGAGGACGACGGGCTGATCGGACGGCTCGATTCGGGCGGCGAGCGCACGCGCTTCGTGCTGCTCGTGAACCCGGCGCGGATTCCGGTGGCGCGTCTCTTCGGGCGGTTCGTGATCGATCGCCGCGAACTCGCGTATCAGCTGAACCTGAAGTCGAGCCGCATCGACGAGAAGACGCTGCTCGACGCGCTCGACAATGACAAGCTGTCGGTGTCGCTCGCCTCGCTGATGGCCGCGCGGCGGCAGCTTGCGCAAGCGGCGTCGGGGCAGGCGCCCGGCCACTCGTCGATGCCGCCTCAGACCGCCTGAAAAGCGCCGCGAAATGTGCCGCTACAACGAAATCTTCCCGCGGCAGATATCCGCGAACATCACCCAGTCGCCCATCAGGCTGTAGAGCGGATGCCGGAACGTGGCCGGACGGTTCTTCTCGAACGCGAAATGGCCGACCCACGCGAATCCGTAACCGCAGACGACGGCCGCCGGCAGCCATAGCCAGATGCCGGTCGCGATCGCCATCGCGACGCAGCCGATCACGCCGAGCGAGCCGACGAAATGCAGCCGCCGCGACACCGGATGCTGGTGCTCGGTCAGATAGAACGGATAGAACTGCGCGAAGCTCGTGAAATGGTCGGTGTGCGGGGCGCTCATGGTCGTCTCCTTGCCGCGTTGTCCGCCGGATTCGGCGATGCGGCGGGCGGGGGATCGATGCCGTTCATTGTCCGGGGTTCGGGCAGCGCGTGCAATCGGCGGCAACGCGGCGGCAACGCGGGTGGACTCGCGCGCCGACGCTCAGCGCGCGGCCGCGAACGCGTACAGCGCGTCGAGCGTCGCGTCCGGCTGCTCGGTCATCAGCGCGTGGCCGGCGTCGAGCGTGACCGTGTCCACCGGCACGCCGGCCGCGGCGAGTGCGTCCGCGAGCGCGCGGGCGGCGCGCGGCGGAGTCATCGCGTCGCGCCGTCCGACGACGAACCGCACTGGACACGTCACTTTCGCCGCGCTCGCGAGCCCGTCTGCGTAGTCGTTGCACGCGGCGAAATCGGTATGAAACAGCCGCGGCTCGCCACGCGCGGACACGCGCTCCATCAGCCGCTGGTTCACGCCGCGCAGCCAGAAGCCCGGTCCCGGGCTCGACGGCTTCGCGGCCAGCGTCGAATGCGACCACTGGTTCACGAGCGCGATCGCTTCGGGCTCGCGCTCGCGCGCGGCGTCGAGGAGCGCCGGCGACACCGTCATCGGGAACGCGGTCGCGACGAGCGCGATGCGCGCCGCGCGCGGCGGATGACGCGCCGCGAATTCGAGCGCGACGAGCGAACCCATGCTGTGCCCGGCGACGAACGCGCGCGGCACCTGCAGCGCGTCGAGCAGCGCGGCGAGCCAGTCCGCGAGCGCGCCGATGCTCGTCAGCGCGGGCCCGGCGCTGCGCACGTGACCGGGCAGATCGACGGCCAGCACGCCGAACCCGTGATGCGCGAAATACCGCGACTGCAGGCCCCACACGCTGTGATCGTGCTCGGCGCCGTGCACGAACACGGCGGTGGGCCGGGCGCGATCGAACGGCCGACCGCCGGTGTACGCGTAGACCGTCTTGCCGTGGACGTCGACGATCATCGCGCCTCCTTGCCGGAGGGTTGCGGCGTCGCCGCGGACGGTGCTTTCTGCGACGCCTTCAGCGCGCGTTTCAGGTCGTCGATCAGGTCGTCCGGATCTTCCAGACCGATCGACAGACGGATTGTCCCCTCGCCGATGCCGGCCGCCGCGAGCGCGTCGGCGTCCATGCGGAAGTGCGTCGTCGATGCCGGGTGAATCACGAGCGAGCGGGCGTCGCCGACGTTCGCGAGATGCGAAAAGAGCGTGAGCGCCTCGATGAAGCGCCGTCCGGCCGCGCGGTCGCCGCGCAGGTCGAAGCTGAACACCGCGCCCGCGCCGCGCGGCAACAGGCGCTTCGCGAGCGCGTGGTCCGGATGGTCCGGCAGCTCGGGGTAGGCGACGGACTCGACCGCGTCGTGCGCGACGAGGAATTCGACGATGCGCCGCGTGTTGGCGACATGCCGTTCCATTCGCAGCGGCAGCGTCTCGATGCCCTGCAGCAGCTGCCACGCGGCCTGCGGATGCAGGTACGCGCCGAAGTCGCGCAAGCCCTCGCGACGCGCACGCAACAGGAACGGCGCGACCGTGCTTTCCTCGGCGAACACCATCCCGTGGAATCCGTCATAGGGCTCGGTCAATTCGGGAAAGCGGCCCGATGCGTCGAAGTCAAACGTACCGCCGTCGACGAGCACGCCGCCGATGGTGGTCCCGTGGCCGCCGAGGAACTTCGTCGCCGAGTGGTACACGAAGTCCGCGCCGTGATCGAACGGGCGCAGCAGCCACGGCGTCGTGAACGTCGAATCGACGAGCAGCGGCACGCGATGGTCGTGCGCGATCTGCGCGAGCGTTTCGATGTCGAGCACGTCGAGGCCCGGATTGCCGAGCGTCTCGCCGAACAGGAGGCGCGTTTCGGGCCGCAGCGCGGCGCGCCAGGCGTCGGTGTCGCCCGGCTTCACGAACGTCGTCTCGATGCCGAAACGGCGCAGCGTGTAGCTGAGCAGGTTGTGCGAGCCGCCATACAGCGCGCTCGACGCGACGATGTGCGAGCCGGCGCCCATCAGCGTCGCGATCGCCAGATGCAGCGCCGCCTGGCCGCTCGCGGTGCCGATCGCGCCCGCGCCGCCTTCGAGCGCGGCGACGCGCTCCTCGAACACCGCGACCGTCGGATTCGAGATCCGCGAGTACACGTGGCCGGCGCGTTCCATGTTGAAGAGCGCGGCGGCGTGGTCGGCGTCGCGGAACGTGAACGACGTCGTCTGGTAGATCGGCGTCGCGCGTGCGCCGGTGGCGGGATCGGGCGCGGCGCCCGCGTGCAGCGCGAGCGTGTCGAAACGGGTATCGGGCATCGTGAAGACGCGGCCCGGGCGGGCCGGCAGGAGGTCCGTGGTGCGAGGCATCGTAACACCGGCGGCGCTCGCGCACCGGGCATCGTCGATCCGCATGAACCCTGGCATCGAGCCCGGCGTGGGGCCGACGTTTGCCCCCGGCGTTGACCCCGGCGTTGACCCCGGCGTTGACCCCGGCGTTGACCCCGGCGTTGCCCCCGGCGTTGGTCCTGACGTTGGCCCCCGACATTGCCTCCCGGCGTTGACCGTTATCACGTGCCGTTTTGCCCGTCCGCAGCCCACGTTCGTTCGCTTTCCTTTTGCGGGCCTTTCCGCTAGCATCGAACGACGTGCCCCTCCCGCCTCCCTCTGCATCAATCTCCCTTCATTCGGCCAACATCGTCAGGAGACACAACATGCGCGTCAGCGACATCCTCAGGGTCAAGGGCAATGCCCTGTTTACGGTCACTCCCGACACGCCGGTCGCGGATGCGGTCAACACGATGGCCGAGCACGACATCGGCTCGCTCGTCGTGATGGAATACGGCGACCTCGTCGGCATGTTCACGTTCCGCGAAATCCTGCTGACGCTGCGCGCGAACGGCGGCAACGTCGGCGCGACGACGATCCGCAAGATCATGGACGACCATCCGGTCACCTGCACGCCGGAAACGGACGTGAACGAAGTGCGGCGGATGATGCTCGAACACCACGTCCGCTATCTGCCGGTGATGGACAAGCGCGTGCTGATGGGCGTGATCTCGTTCTACGACGTCGCGAAGACCGTGCTCGAAGAGCAGGGCTTCGAGAACAAGATGCTGAAGGCGTACATTCGCGACTGGCCGGACGAAGAACGGCCGACGGCGCAGTGAGCCGGCATGGCCCGCACGGGCGGTCGAAGCGGCCGCGACACGGTGGGCCCCGACAGTTAAAAAAGCGCGCGACAAGGCGCGCTTTTTCATGCGCGCCGCCGTCCGGGAGACGGAGCCCGCGAACCCTCGATTGATGGTGTTCCCCGTTTGATGAGCGATCGTCCGATTCCTGCCGCGCGCCGCGCGGACCGCGCCGCCGGCGCGCATGCGTCCCAGTTCAGGCTGTTGAGCGAGCGGCGCTTCGCGCCGTTCTTCTGGACGCAGTTTCTCGGCGCGATGAACGACAACGTGTTCAAGATCGGCTTCACGTCGCTCGTCACGTACCAGGCCGCGCGCTTTTCCGGCATCGATCCGAAGACCGTCGCGTTCCTGATTTCCGCGATCTTCATCGCGCCGTTCGTGCTGTTTTCGGCGACGTCGGGCCAGTTTGCCGACAAATACGACAAGGCGATGCTGACGCGCTGGGTCAAGACGTTCGAGATCGCGGTGATGCTGGTCGGCGCGGCCGGTTTCTGGCTGCACAGCGCGCCGCTGCTGTATGCGTGCACGTTCCTGATGGGCGTGCATTCGACAGTGTTCGGACCGGTGAAGTACGCGTATCTGCCGCAAAACCTGGACGAGCACGAACTCGTCGGCGGCAACGGGCTGGTCGAGATGGGCACGTTCGTCGCGATTCTCGTCGGGACGATCGTCGGCGGAGTGGCCGCGGCTGTCGGGGCCGATGCGGCGGCCAACGCGGCAACCGACGCACGCACCGCGGCCGGCGCGGTGTGGCTCGGCGGCATCTGCATCGCGATCGCGCTCGCCGGACGCATCGCGTCCGCGTTCGTGCCGCCGTGCGCGCCGTCGCAGCCGGGGCTCGCGATTAACTGGAATCCGGTCAGCGAGACCTGGCGCAACCTGAAGCTCGCGCACCGCAACCGGACGGTCTTCCTGAGCCTGCTCGGCATTTCGTGGCTGTGGTTCGTCGGCGCGACGTTTCTCGCGTCGTTCTTCAACTTCGCGAAGGACGTGCTGTCCGCCGACGCGGACGTCGTCACCGTGCTGCTCGCGATGTTCTCGCTCGGCATCGGGATCGGCTCGCTGCTGTGCGAGAAGCTGTCGCGGCGACGCATCGAGGTGGGGCTCGTGCCGCTCGGCTCGATCGGCATCAGCGTGTTCGCGATCGATCTGTACTTCGCGAGCCATGCGTTGCCGCAGGCGTCGCATCTGCTGTCCGTCGGCGAATTTCTGCGTATTCCCGCGCACTGGCGCGTGCTCGCCGACCTGTTCCTGCTCGCGATGTTCGGCGGCTTCTACAGCGTGCCGCTGTACGCGCTGATCCAGAGCCGCAGCGAGCCGAGCCATCGCGCGCGGATCATCGCCGCGAACAACATCCTGAATGCGCTGTTCATGATTGCGTCCGCGCTGATGGCGATCGCGCTGACCGCGGCCGGCGTCGGCATTCCCGGCCTCTTCCTGACGACCGCGCTGCTGAACGTCGTCGTCGCGGCGTACATCTACGCGCTCGTGCCGGAGTTTTTGCTGCGCTTCGTCGCGTGGGTGCTCGTGCATACGACGTACCGGATTCGCGTTCTTCACCCGGAGCGGATTCCGGCGCGAGGGCCGGCCGTGCTGGTGTGCAACCACGTGAGCTACGTCGACGCATTGGTGATTCTCGCGGAGAGCCCCCGGCCGATCCGCTTCCTGATGGATCACCGGATCTTCCGCACGCCGTTCGCCGGATGGGTGTTCCGGCACGCGAAGGCGATTCCGGTCGCGCCGGCGCACGAGGACGCGGCGCTGCTCGCCGCGGCGTACGACGAATGCGCGAACGCGCTCGCGAGCGGCGAACTCGTCTGCATCTTCCCCGAGGGAAAGCTGACCGCGACGGGCGAAATGAACCCGTTCCGGCACGGCGTGACGCAGATCCTGGAACGCACGCCGGTGCCGGTCGTGCCGATGGCGCTGCGAGGGTTGTGGGGCAGCGTGTTTTCGCGGCACGCGGCGTCGGGGCAGGAGCGGATGGCGCGGCGCGGGTTGACGAGCCGGCTGACGCTGGCGGTCGGCGAGCCGCTCGATCCGGGCGCGGCGACGCTCGACCGGTTGCAGCAGGTGGTGGAGGAATTGCGCGGGGCGCGGCGGTAGGGCGGGGTGCTGTCGGGCGGCCCGACGGATGCATCTGGAGATGCCGGCTGGACGGCGAGCGGTCGGCGCAGTCGCCCGGTCGGTCCAGTTCGGTCAGTTCGGCCAGTTCGGCCAGTTCGGCCAGTTCGGCCAGTCGGCCAATGCCCCCGCGCCACCTGCGCCACCCGCGCCACCCGCGCCACCCGCGCCACCCGCGCCACCCGCGCCACCCGCGCCACCCGCGCCACCCGCGCCACCCGCGCCACCCGCGCCACCCGC
>Ga0310811_10002676_pt1 | contig 22293 bp, 25 predicted proteins | sample YCmetagenome_FD_207642 | JGI IMG/M metagenome (GOLD analysis project Ga0310811, IMG submission 207642) | Soil microbial communities from experimental microcosm in Duke University, North Carolina, United States - YC | ecosystem: Engineered > Artificial ecosystem > Soil microcosm > Unclassified ...
AGCATCAGGCGTTCGTCGTAGGTGGCAGTGCCGTCGACGAGGGCTTCGAGTGAGGGATAGAGCTCGTCGATGCGGATTTCGGTGAGAAAGCCGAGACTGCCGAAGTTGACGCCGAGAATCGGAATGTTGCGCCCCGCCTGTGCGATGCGGTCGGCTACAGAGAGCAACGTGCCGTCGCCGCCGAGCACGATGATCAGATCGACGTGATTCGGCAGGTCGTCACGCGAACGGTTTGCCTGGACGCCGGCGCTCGGCATCAGCAGAGCGGTCGATGTTTCGTAGACGACATCGATGCCCCGCTCGCGCAGCCAGGTCTCGAGCCGGGCGAGATGCTCCGAGGCCGCAGCAAGCCCCTGCTTGGCGACGATGCCGATGCGTGCGATGCGCGGCGTCATGGATGAAGGTGGAGCAGGAACTCGACGTTGCCTTTCGCGCCCGTAATCGGCGAAGGCGTCGAGGCTGCGGGAGTCAATCCTACCTCACGCGCTGCGGCAGCCACTTCCTCTATGACGCGCGCCTGCACCGTGGCGTCGCGAATCACGCCCTTGCGGATCTCGCTGCGGCCGGCTTCGAACTGCGGCTTAACGAGGGCGATCACATCCGCGCCGGGACGAACCAGCGGTGGAACGACCGGCAAGATCTGTCGCAGCGAGATGAATGAGACATCGATGGTGACGATGTCGACAGGACCGGGGAGATCGGAAAGCTGCAGGTGGCGCGCGTTGAAGTGCTCGATGACGAGCACGCGCGGATCGTTGCGGAGCGTCCAGTCGATCTGTCCGTGGCCAACGTCGAGCGCGATCACGCGCGTGGCACCGCGCTTGAGGAGGACGTCTGTGAAGCCACCGGTGGAGGCGCCGATATCCAGCGCCTCGCGGCCCTTGACGTCGATGGCGAAGGTATCCAGCGCGTGCGCGAGTTTCACGCCGCCGCGGCCGACGTAGGGATGGTCCGGCGCGACGAGCGCGACATCAGCGGTGGTGTCGACCTGCGTGCCGGCTTTCGTCTGCGGCTGCCCATCGACGCTGACCTGCCCGGCGAGAATCAGGGCGCGTGCCCGCTCGCGCGAAGGGGCGAGCCCTTTGTCGACGATCAGTTGGTCCAGCCGTACGCGCAATTTCTGCAACCTTGAGTCGCCCCATCACCCGAGTCGGAGTACGGCACAACCCATCACCCGAGTCGGAGTACGGTACGAGTGATCACCCGACTCTGACTCGCGTACGGCGCGTCACTCGACTCTGACTCCTAGTTGGATCGCTCCACGATCCAGCGGCCGATCTCGAGGAGGCGCGACTCGGCGAGGGGCACTGATTCGAGCGTCGCCTGCGCGCGCTCCAGGCATTCGGCCGCCATCCGTTTTGACCTGTCGAGGCCATATAACGCCGGATACGTCGGCTTGCCGACGGCGGCATCCTTTCCAGCTGTCTTGCCCAGGTCCTTGGACGCGCCCTCGACGTCAAGAATGTCGTCCACGATCTGAAACGCGAGACCGAGCTCCGACGCCGCGCCATCGACAGCCTCGATTTGCGCGTCGCTGCCGCCGCCCATCACCGCGCCGGCGTTCGCTGCGGCGCGGATCAGTGCGCCCGTCTTTCGCCTATGCATGGCGCGCAGACCGTCTGCATCGAGCGGCGCGGGGAGGGAGCCGCTCCGATCAGGCGTGACACACGCCAGGTCGATTGCCTGGCCGCCAACCATCCCGGCGGCGCCGGCCGCGGCGGCGACGAGCCGGATCACGCGCAGCTTGCGTTCGACGAGACCGGGATCGCCTCCCTGCGGCTCGCGCGCCATCAATGCGAACGCCTCGGTCAACAGCCCATCGCCAGCAAGGATCGCCATTCCTTCGCCGGCGACGACGTGCAGCGTCGGCTGACCGCGGCGCAGCGTGTCGTTGTCCATCGCTGGCAGATCGTCATGAATAAGCGAGTAGGTGTGGATGAATTCAAGAGCGCAGGCGGCCGGCGTGGCAAGCCGCCGATCGCCGCCGACCGCTTCCGCGCTCGCAAGACAGAGAATAGGGCGCAGTCGCTTGCCGCCCGCGGTAACGCTGTAGCGCATCGCATCCGCAACGTTGGCCGGACAGGCGGGAGGAGAGGGAAGCGCGGCGAGCAAGGCGGCCTCGATTTCCGACCGCCGCGCCGCGAGGTACTCCTTCAGATCATTCATCCGTGCCGAGGTTTGACGCCGCGGGTGTGAGCTGCCCGCGCTCGTTCAGGATTTCGATCCGCTTCTCGGCCTGTTCGAGCTGGGCATGGCAGAAGCGCGAGAGCTGCACGCCGCGCTCGTAGAGCTGCAGTGATGTTTCCAGCGGCAGATCGCCTTCCTCGAGCTTCTTGACGATCGACTCGAGCTCCGCGATCGCCCCTTCGAAATCCTTAATGGTCGAATCCACGTGCCTCCGCGCCTTCGTGGTTTGTGACGATGCAGTCTAATTCACCGCGCTCGAGTTTCACATGCACCTTGTCGCCGCTGTCGACAGTCGACGCGTCGCGGATGATCGCGGTCCGGTCTGCATTCCAGCACACGGCATAGCCGCGGCCGAGCACGGCGAGCGGGCTCAGGCTGTCGAGGCGTGCGGCGGTCGCACGGAAACGCGCATCGGCGCCGTGCACGCGGCGATCGATCCCGGTGCGCAGACGTCCGTCCACCGCTGCCAGCCGTGCGCGAATGACGTCGAACCGTCGCCTGACGTCGAATCGCTCGAGCTTGAGCAGCAATGCCTGATAGGCACGCTCACGGCGTGCGATTCGCCCGCGCAGCGCGCGCAGCAATTGATGCGCGAGGTCGTCGGCGCGCCGGCCACGCATCGCGACCCGCATCTGAAACGTCGCCTGCAGCCGCTGACCCAGTCGATCGATGCGCGCGCAGAAATCATCCTTGTGCGCGACGACCATCTCGGCAGCCGCGGAGGGCGTTGGAGCGCGGAGATCCGCCACGAAGTCGGCGATGGTGACGTCGGTCTCGTGTCCCACGGCGGAGATCGTGGGCACGGGGCAGCCGGCGATCGCCCGCGCCACGACCTCCTCGTTGAAGGCCCACAGATCTTCGATGGAGCCGCCACCGCGGCCGACGATGACGACATCGACGCCTTTGACCTTGCCGATTGCCGCCATGCCGCGCGCGATATCGAGCGCCGCGCCTTCGCCCTGCACGCGCGCGGGACGGATCACGATGTGCGCGTTGGCGTAGCGCCGACGGAGCACTTTGACGATGTCGCGCACGGCGGCGCCGTCGAGCGACGTTACGACGCCGATCTTGCGCGGCAGCGCCGGCAGCGGACGCTTGCGGCGTGCGTCAAACAGGCCCTCCTTGGCGAGCCGCTCCTTGAGCTGATCGAAGGCGAGCTGCCGCGCGCCCAGCCCCTCGGGCTCGAGATGCTGGCAGATGATCTGATATTCGCCTTTGGGGTCGTAGACGGTAAGACGTCCGCGCGCGACGACGCTGAGGCCGTCTTTGATCTTGAAGCGCAGATAGCGAACGTCCGAGCGGAACATCACCGCTTTGATCTGCGCGCCCGCATCCTTCAGTGTGAAATAGACGTGGCCGGTCTTGGCCACGAAACAGTTGGAGATCTCGCCTTCGACCCAGATCTCGAAGAAGCGCTCCTCGAGCATCTCGCGGATGCGTTGCGTCAACTGCGAGACGGAATAAACGCGTCGCGGCTCGGCCGCGACCGAATCCCGGATCGCGGATCCCGGATCCCGGCCTGGGTCAGACTCCTGTGGTTCCTCGAACGGCAGGTCGAAGAGCGAGTTGCTCAAGGTCCTCTGCTGAATAGCTGATACGAGTAATCTTCCGGGCGCGTCCGGTCTTGTCGTCAGCCTCGACGATCGCGCCGTTGAGACGGGGATTGCCGGAGGCGGGCTCGAACTTCGTCGGCATGCCGTTGAGGAACCGCGCGAGCGAGGGCCCGCGTTCCATCCCGATGATCGAATCGTGCGGTCCAGTCATGCCCGCGTCGGTCATGTAGGCAGTGCCATTCGGCAGCAGCCGTTCGTCCGCACTCTGCACATGCGTGTGCGTGCCGATGACCGCCGTCACCTTGCCGTCGAGATACCACCCCATCGCGACCTTCTCGCTTGTTGCCTCGGCGTGCATGTCCACGAAGATGATGCGCGTCCGATGGCGGATCGCTTCGATCTCGCGGAGCACCACAGCAAAGGGGTCATCGATTGGCGTCATGAAGACGCGACCCATGACATTGATCACGCCGACCGATCGACCATCGCGTGTCTGCGCCACGTATGAGCCGCGTCCAGGCACGCCGGCCGGGTAGTTCGCGGGTCGCAGCAGCCGCGGTTCGCCGCCGATGTACTCGAGCGCTTCCTTCTTGTCCCAGATGTGGTTGCCGCTCGTCATCACATCGATGCCCCAGTCGAGCAGCGCGTCGCCGATATCTCGTGTGATGCCGAATCCCGCCGCTGAGTTCTCAGCGTTGGCGATGGTGCAATCAACGTCGTAGTGCTCCACGAGTGCACGCAGTCCCTTCTGCACCAGCTCGCGGCCAGGCCGCCCCACGATATCGCCGATAAAGAGCAGATTCATCACGTATCGCTAGCGCTGGGATCCGATCTCGATACGATGCGCGCGACCGCGCCGATCGGCGCGCTTCGGCAGCACGATTGTCAGCTCGCCGTCGACGATTGATGCCCGCCCTGCCTGCACATCGAACGCGCCGCTGACGCGCACGGCACGCGCGAACCGCCCGAACTCACGTTCGACGAGATGAAAGGTCTGCGGCTCGCGCGCCACCTGCGGCGCTTTCTCGCCGGCAACGAGCACCACCCCGGCGCGGAACACCACGCGGATGGCATCGCGCGCGATGCCGGCCGCGTCCATCACGATTTCTAGCGCTTCATCAGTCTCGAAAACGTCCAGGGCGGGGTGGCATTCGCCGGTCAGGGCCCGTTGCTCCGGCTGCAACGTGGCGGCGAGCTCCTCGAAGATGTCGCGCACGTCCTCCGTCAGCTCGCTGACTTCAACGGAAGGGATAAGGGAGAACGCCATCGAACGTGCCCTATGTTCTCACGATCGCAACCACAGCCATTTTACGGCCTTGCAGCCCAACAATTTAGATATGATAATTATTCGCGCAGATTACATGCTTGACATGCGCTCATATATTGCTAAAATAGCTCTCGGAGCAACGGCTCCCGGAGCAAACAAACGCTATGAGCAAAATCATCGGTATCGACCTCGGCACCACGAACTCGGTTGTCGCGGTCATGGAAGGCGGGGAGCCCGCTGTCGTCGTGAATCAGGAAGGTGGACGCACCACGCCGTCTGTCGTCGGCTTCACGAAGGAAGGCGAACGGCTGGTCGGGCAGGTCGCGAAGCGACAGGCCGTCACCAACCCCGAGAACACGATCTTTTCAATCAAGCGGTTTATGGGCCGCAAGTACGCCGAGGTCGCGCAGGAGATCTCCCGTGTGCCGTACACGGTCGTGAAGGCTGACAACGGCGATGCGTGGATGGAGGTTCGCGGCAAGAAATATTCGCCGCCCGAGATCTCCGCAATGATTCTTCAGAAGCTGAAGACCGCGGCTGAGGACTATCTCGGCGAGAAGGTCACCGAGGCGGTCATCACCGTTCCCGCGTACTTCAACGACGCGCAGCGTCAGGCCACCAAGGACGCCGGCAAGATCGCCGGGCTCAACGTCCTTCGCATCGTCAACGAGCCGACCGCGGCGGCGCTCGCCTATGGTCTCGACAAGAAGAAGGACGAAACCATCGCCGTCTACGACTTCGGCGGCGGCACGTTCGATATCTCAATTCTGGAAGTCGGTGAGGGCGTCGTCGAGGTGAAGGCCACCAACGGCGATACGCACCTCGGTGGCGACGATCTCGACCAGCGCGTCATCGACTGGATCGTCGACGAGTTCAAGAAGAGCGAAGGCGTCGACTTGGGCAAGGACCGGATGGCCGTGCAGCGGCTGAAGGAAGCGGCGGAGAAAGCGAAGATCGAGCTCTCCACCGTGATGGAGACCGACATCAACCTGCCGTTCATCACGGCGGATCAGAACGGTCCCAAGCACCTGCAGACGAAGCTGACGCGCGCGAAGTTCGAAGCGCTGGTCGCTGATCTGCTGCAGCGCTCGATGGAACCGGTGAAGCAGGCGCTCGCCGATGCGGGCCTCAAGCCGTCGGACATCGACGAGATCGTGCTCGTCGGCGGCTCGACGCGCGTGCCGAAGATTCAGCAGCTGGTGAAGGAGTACTTCGGCAAGGAACCGCACAAGGGCGTGAATCCTGACGAAGTGGTGGCCGTTGGCGCAGCCATCCAGGGCGGCGTGCTGAAAGGTGAAGTCAAGGACGTGCTGCTGCTCGACGTGACGCCGCTGTCGCTCGGCATCGAGACGCTCGGTGGCGTGACGACGGTGCTCATCCCGCGCAACACGACGATCCCGACGCGGAAGAGCGAGATCTTCTCGACCGCGACCGACAACCAGACCAATGTCGAAGTGCACGTGCTGCAGGGCGAGCGCCAGATGGCGCGCGATAACCGCACGCTCGGGCGCTTCCAGCTCGTCGGCCTGCCGCCAGCGCCGCGTGGCGTGCCGCAGATCGAGGTCGCATTCGACATCGATGCCAACGGCATCGTCAACGTCTCAGCGAAGGACGTGGCGACGAGCAAGGAACAGAAGATCACCATCGCCGGGTCTTCGGGTCTGAGCAAGGATGACGTGAGCCGCCTCGTGAAGGACGCGGAATCACACGCGGCGGAAGACAAGACGCGGCGTGAATTGATCGACGCGCGGAACATGGCCGATTCCCTCGCCTACTCGGTGGAGAAGACGGTCAACGAGAACCGCGATCGACTGCCGGCGGGCGACGTGCAGCGCATCGAAATCGCGATCAACGCGGTGCGGGACGCTGCGAAGGGCGACAACCTCGACACAATCCGTCGCGCCACCGACGACCTGCAGAAGGCGTCGCACGCGATGGCAGAGCAGCTTTACAAGCAGTCCGAAGCCAACGCGGCGAACGCCGCGGCTTCGACAAAGAAGGACGACGACATCAAGGAAGGAGAAGTCGTCGACGCGTAAAAAGGAGAAATGAAAATGGCAATCGTCAAGGTCGATCCGTTCCGTGAACTGGCCGCGATGCAGGACCGCATGGCGCGGCTCTTCGGCGATGTGTACCTCCGCGATGAGGACACCGGCTTCCGCGGAAACTGGACTCCCGCGGTCGATATCTTCGAAACCGACAATCACGACCTCGTGCTGAAGGCGGAGCTGCCGGGCATGACTCGTGACGAGATCGAGGTCGTCGTCGAGAACGGGACCCTTGTTCTGAAGGGCCAGAAGAAATTCGACGAGACCGTCAAGCAAGAGCACTATCGCCGCATCGAGCGCAGCTACGGACAGTTCTACCGTTCGTTCACGCTGCCGAATACGGTCGATGCATCGAAGGTCGCCGCTGACTACAAGAACGGCATTCTCACCGTGAAGCTGCCGTTCCGCGAGGAAGCGAAGCCGCGGACGATCAACGTCGAAGTGGCCGCGTAAGTAATGTGGGCGGGCCGTTCCGGCCCGCCTGTTTTTTTGTCCGGCCAGGCTCGCTCAAGCCGGCCTCTACAAATACAAATCGGAGGAAGTGCAGGTATGAAAATGCGTCCGTTGCGTGATCGCATTCTTGTCGAACGGATCGAGGAAGCCGAGCAGCGTGTCGGCGGCATCATCATCCCGGACACGGCGAAAGAGAAGCCGCAGTCCGGCCGCGTCATCGCCGTGGGCAAGGGGCGCATCAACGACAAAGGCCAGGTGTTTCCGCTCGACGTGAAAGAAGGAGAGACGGTGCTCTTCGGCAAGTATGCCGGCTCGGAGATCAAGATCGACGGCAGGGAATATCTCATTCTTCGCGAAGACGACGTGCTCGGCGTGCTGGAAGGCAAGCCTGAGCGCGAGCTGGCCGTGGTCTGACGACCGCGGAAATCCGACATCTCAAATTCCAGGTCCCAAATCACAAGGTTTGAGGAACAAGTAGAAATGGCAAAGCAGATTATTTACAGCGAAGGCGCAAGGCACGCGCTGCTGCGCGGCGTCAATCAGCTGGCAGACGCGGTCAAGGTGACGCTTGGTCCGAAGGGACGCAACGTCGTTCTTGACAAGAAGTTCGGCTCGCCGACGATCACCAAGGACGGCGTGTCTGTCGCCAAGGAAATCGACCTGAAAGATCCCGTCGAGAATCTTGGGGCGCGCATGGTGCGCGAGGTCGCGAGCAAGACGTCGGACATCGCCGGCGACGGCACGACGACGGCAACGGTCCTCGCGCAGGCAATCATCCGCGAAGGCTCGAAGAACGTGGCGGCGGGCGCGAACCCGATGTCGCTGAAGCGGGGCATCGATAAGGCGGTGGAGACGATCGTCGCCGAAATCAAGGCGTTGAGCCGTCCGGTCAGCGGCAACATGGTCGCGCAGGTTGGCATCATCTCGGCCAACAGCGATCAGGCAATTGGCAACATCATCGCGGAAGCGATGGTGAAAGTCGGCAAGGACGGCGTCATCACGGTCGAAGAGGCGAAGACGATGGAAACGTCGCTCGACGTCGTCGAGGGTATGCAGTTCGATCGCGGATACCTCTCGCCCTACTTCGTCACGGATCCGGAGCGCATGGAAGCGGTGCTCGAAAACGCCGTCATCCTGATCCACGAGAAGAAGATCTCCAACCTGAAGGACCTGCTGCCGGTGCTCGAGAAAGTGGCGCAGAGCGGCCAGCCGCTGCTCGTCATCGCCGAGGATCTCGAGGGTGAAGCACTGGCGACGCTGGTCGTCAACAAGCTGCGCGGCACGTTGAAGGTCGCGGGCGTGAAGGCGCCAGGCTTCGGCGATCGCCGCAAGGCGATGCTGGAGGACATTGCGGTGCTCACCGGCGGCCGCGCCATCACCGAGGACCTCGGCATCAAGCTGGAGAACATCAAGCTCGAGGATCTCGGTCGCGCCAAGCGCGTCGTCGTCGATAAGGACAACACGACGATCATCGAGGGCAACGGCACGAAGAAGGCCATCGAGGGCCGTGTGAAGCAGATCCGCACGCAGATCGAAGACACGACGTCGGATTACGACCGCGAGAAGCTGCAGGAACGTCTCGCGAAGCTGGTTGGCGGCGTCGCGGTGATCAAGGTCGGTGCGGCCACCGAATCCGAGATGAAGGAGAAGAAGGCGCGCGTCGAGGACGCGATGCATGCAACGAAGGCGGCGGTAGAAGAGGGCATCGTGCCGGGCGGTGGCGTGGCGCTGCTGCGTGGAGCCGCGGCGCTCGACAAGCTGGTCAAGGACACCAGCCTCGACGGAGACGAGCGCCTCGGCGTTGAGATCATCCGGCGCGCGTGCGAGGAGCCGATCCGCTGGATCGCGCAGAACGCGGGCGTCGAAGGGTCGATCGTCGCCGCCAGGGTGCGTGAAGCGAAGGACAAGGACTTCGGCTACAACGCCGCGACCGAGACCTATGAGGATATGGTCAAGGCCGGCGTCATCGATCCTACAAAGGTCGTCCGGTCCGCGCTGCAGCACGCGGCATCCATCGCCGGCCTGCTCCTGACGACGGAAGCTCTGGTCTCCGAGCTGCCGGAAGAGAAGACCCCGGCACCGGCCATGCCTGACCACGGCATGGATTACTGAGCGGGTCCGTCGGTTCGCCGTTCGCGGGTTCGTGCTAGTCTCTGATCTTGATGGAAGGCACCGAGCCACTCACTGATCAGACAGCGGCGGCAGAACCGGAGGCGCCTCCGGCACCACGTCCGAAGGCGCCTCCCATCGAAAGCCGATTCCTCTTCGTTGACGTCGCCGCCATGCGCGCGAAACAGCTTCGCCGTGGTGCGCTGCCGCGTCTCGACGACGACGACGAGGGGGAAGTGCATCGGCCGCATCCGCACAAGGCAGAGCGCGTCGCCATGGAAGAAGTGAAGCGCTGCCTCGTGCTCTACGATGTCCCCGCATCCCCACAGAAAAGCGTTTAACAGGTATCGGGTCCTGTGCACGGCGATCGCCGCCGTGTGTCTGATGACGGCCGCCGCTGCGCAGCAGCAGCGGCCGTTTCGCATTTTGATCAGCAACGATGACGGCGTGCGCGCGCCGGGCTTGCCTGTACTCGCCAGCGCGCTCAAATCGGCTGGTGACGTGATCATCGTCGCGCCATCGGATGATCAAAGCGGCATCAGTCAGGCGCTGACAAGCGCGACGCCGATCCTGCGCGAAGACGTGACGCTGCCGGGAGGATTGCAGGCGGTCGGCCTCAGCGCCACGCCGGCGACGACGATGCAGATTGCAATCAAGAACATCGTGATGCCGCGGCCGGACCTGGTGGTCACAGGTATCAATACCGCTTACAACCTCGGCGCATCCGCATATCTGAGCGGCACCGTCGGGGCAGCACGACAGGCGGTGATTGAAGGCGTGCCGGCGATTGCGACGTCGATGGCGACCGCAGCCGTCGCGCGTGATATGGGCGCCGCCGCACAGCAGGTCGCGGGTGTCGTGCGTCAGGTGCGCGAGCACCGGCTGCCGGCGCAGACATTTCTGAACGTGAACATTCCGCCGATGCCGGCGGGCGGCTACAAGGGATACCAGGTAACCGCGCAGGCGACGGTGCGGGCGGGCGTCGAAACGTTCGAGGAGGGCAAGCGCCCCGGCACGAATCGCACCATTTACTGGAGCGTTTACAAGGAAGGCGCTAGCGCGCCCGACGGGACCGACATCTCGGCGGTGAACAACGGCTACGTCTCGATCACGCCGATGCGCATCGGCGAGTATGACGAGAAGCTCGCCTCGACGCTGAAGGGCTGGTTCAAATAGCAGGTGTCCGCGCGTGCCATTCGGTCGCGCGCTCGTAGGCGTCAGCGACGCGAAGCATCGTCACCTCGTCGAACATGCGACCCATCAACTGAAATCCAATCGGCAGACCGTCAGATGAGAAGCCGCACGGCACGCTGATGCCCGGGAGTCCGGCGAGATTCGCGCTGACGGTGAAGATGTCCCCCAGATACATCTGCAGCGGATCCGACGACTTTTCCCCGAGCTTGAACGGCGGAGTCGGCATCGTGGGCATGGCAACGACATCGACGCGCTCGAACGCCACCTCGTAGTCTCGCCGCAACAGCGTTCGCACCTGCAGCGCCTTCAGGTAGAACGCGTCGTAGTAGCCGGCGCTCAGCACGTACGTGCCGAGCATGATGCGGCGTTTCACTTCGGGGCCGAATCCGTCATCACGCGTCCGGCTGTACATTTCTTTCAAACTATCGTTCACCGCCGGTGTGCGATAGCCGTACTTGACACCGTCGTAGCGCGCGAGATTCGAGCTCGCCTCCGCCGTGCATACCAGGTAGTACACGGGAACCGCGTACTTCGCGTGCGGCAGCTCGATGTCGACGATCGTCGCGCCCGCGCTGCGCAGCACCTCGAGCGCGCCTTCATACGCGCGGCGTACCTGCTCCTCGACGCCTTCCGTGACAAACGCGCGGGGAACGCCAATACGAATCCGTTTGACGTCGCCAGTGAGTGCGCCAGTGAAATCCGGTACCGGCTCGTTCGCTGTGGTTGCATCGCAGTCGTCGGCGCCGGCGAGCACGCTGAGGGCAAGTGCGGTGTCTGCGACCGTGCGGGCAAATGGGCCGATCTGGTCGAGCGACGACGCAAAGGCAAGCAGACCGTAGCGTGAAACGCGGCCGTACGACGGTTTCAGGCCGACGATGCCGCAGCAGGCGGCCGGCTGACGGATCGATCCGCCGGTGTCCGAGCCGAGCGCCAGTGGTACGCAGCGCGCCGCCACCGATGCCGCAGATCCGCCGCTCGATCCGCCGGGAATCCTATCGAGCGCCCACGGATTTTTCACCGGCCCGAAGGCGGAGTTCTCGTTCGACGATCCCATAGCGAACTCGTCGCAGTTCGTCTTGCCGACGATGATGGCGTCCGCGGCCTCGAGCCGGCGCACCACGGTGGCGTCAAACGGCGGGATGAAGTCTTTCAGAATGCGCGAGGATGCCGTCGTTTTCATCCCGCGGACGTCGATGTTGTCCTTCAGCGCGAGCGGCACGCCCGCCAACGGGCCGAGCGCCGCCGAACGATCTGCGTCGCGCGATCGAGCGCACGATCCGCATCCACCAGATTGAATGCGTTCAGGGCGCCGTTAACAGACGAAATGCGATCGAGGACTGCACGCGTCGCCTCCTTCGCGGACACCTGGCCGGACGCGATGGCATCGCGCAGCGATGTCGCGGTGGTGTCGAGCACGTTCATCCGCCAATGACCCGGGGAACACGGAACAGGCCCGCATCGAGTGCAGCATCCGGCGCGTTGGCGATGGCCTCCTCGGTCGGCAGCGAAGGGCGCGGCTCGTCCTCGCGCTCGGTGCGCTGATTCGCGTTGACGTGATCGGTCGGCGGGACGCCGCTCGTGTCGATCGCCTGCACCTGCTCCGCGTAATGAAGGATGTCGGCGAGCTGATTCGTGAACAGCTGCTTCTCCTCAGCGGTCAGCTCCAGCTGCGCGAGCGCAGCGATGCGCTCGACATCGGCGATCGTCAGCGTGGTCGGCATTCATGCGATCCTATCGCATGCGCGATCTGCGCCCGATGTCGGTTGCAGGCACGTGGTACCCGGCCGCGGCTGACGATCTCGAAGTCGAGGTCGAGCGCTGCCTGTCGGGCGTGTCCATCGCCGAGATGCCTCCGGCGCTAGCGATTGTGGCGCCGCATGCGGGCCTCAAGTATTCAGGGCCGGTCGCTGCGTTTGCCTATAAAGCCGCGAGCGCGAGACGTTACAGCGCGGCGCTACTGGTGGGACCGTCGCATTTCGTCGCTTTCAACGGTGTGTCGATCTGGCCGCGCGGCGCATGGCAGACGCCGTTCGGGCCCGTGCGGGTCGCCGAAGATCTGGCCGCGCGCATCGTCGAGGTCACTTCCGAGGTTGCCGAACATCGCGATGCACACGGCCGTGAACATTCGCTGGAGATGCAGCTGCCGTTCATCGCGCATTTGCTGCCGGGCATGCCGATCGTGCCGATGGTGATGGGTTTTCAATCGCGCGAGACTGCGTTCGCCCTCGGCGATGCCATTGCTTCAGCCTTCGCCCCGGCCACGGCGGACACGCGTGCCGAACGTGTTCTCCTGGTCGCGAGCTCGGATCTCTCGCATTTTCACGATGCGCGCACGGCTGCGCAGATGGATAGCGTCGTGCTGCAGCGTGTCGAGCGGCTCGACGCCGACGGCCTGATGCAGGTGCTCGAGGAGGAGCCGCAGCACGCGTGCGGCGGTGGTCCCATCGTGTCCGTGCTGCATGCGGCGAAACAGCTCGGAGCAAAGCACGCCCGCGTATTGAAATACGGCGATTCGGGCGATGTCAGTGGCGACAAGCAGTCGGTGGTCGGATACATGGCCGCTGCGATCTGGTGATGGTCAACGAAGACGATCAGCCGCTTCTGCTCTCAGTCGCGCGGCAGGCGCTCGAAGCGCGTGTCGCCGGGCTCGGCACGCCCGAGGTGCAGTGCGTCGGCCCGCTCGCCCTCCGGTGCGGTGCGTTCGTCTCCATTCACAAGGGGTCCGACCTGCGCGGCTGCCTCGGTCGCGTCTCAACGGACTGGGCGCTCGGGCGGACGCTCGCACATCTTGGCGGCGCCGTCGCCGATCGCGATCCACGTTTCCCGCCGGTGACGGTGTCGGAGCTGCCGCTGCTGCAGATCGAGATCTCGCTGTTGACACCCGATCGTCCGATCTCGTCGCTCGAGGAGATCGAAATCGGCCGGCACGGCTTGATCGTGGAGCACGGCTACGCGCAGGGGCTGCTGTTGCCGCAGGTGGCGACGGACCACCAGTGGGATCGCCCGACGTTCCTCGAGCACGCATGCATGAAGGCGGGGCTTCCGCGCAACGCGTGGAAGACCGGCGCGCGCATCCATATTTTCGAGGCGCACGTCTTCGGTGGATAACCTTTGTCACACGCTCGTCGGAGCTACGCTCGGTGAAGCGGGACTCAATCGGAAAACTGCATACGGCACCGCCACGCTGATGATCGCGTCGAACCTGCCGGACATCGACGTGCTGGTCTTCGCCACCAGCACGCCGTCGGTTGCCTTCCGGCGCGGCTGGACGCACGGCGTGCTCGCGGATGTCGTGCTGCCAGTCGCACTCACCGCCGTTATGGTGGCGATCGCGCGGCGCCGCGGGCGAACCGATGTTCGGGCCGGTTCTATCCTGCTGCTCTCCTACGTCGGAGTGCTCCTGCACGTGGCGATGGACCTGCTGAACACCTACGGCGTGCGGCTGCTGATGCCATTCAGTCAGCGGTGGTTCTACGGCGACGTTCTGTTCATCATCGATCCGTGGCTGTGGGTCACGCTCGGCGCGGGCCTCTGGCTGGCCCGTCGCGGGCGATCGGTGAAGCCGGCACGAATCTCGTTACTTGTCGCCACCGCGTATGTGGCGGCGATGCTTGTGTCCGCGCGACTTGCGCGCGCCGAGATGATCGACCGCTGGCAGCAGGTTTCCGGGCGGCCGCCGCAGGGCGTGATGGTGGGACCGATGCCGATCACTCCGCTCCGGCGTCAAGTCATCATCGACGAAGGGGACCGCTACGAGTCCGGCACGTTCACCTGGGGACCGCGCAGCATTCGCTTCGATCAGCGGATCGTGCCGAAGAACGACCGCGATCCAAGCGTCGCCGAGGCGCGCGACGCACCGAACATCCGCGCGTTTCTCCTCTGGTCACGCTTTCCATTCTGGACATTCGAGCCAGCGGAGGGTGGGATGCGTGTCACCGTGGGCGACATGCGATTCAACGGCGGCCTTGGCGTCGCCGTTCGCAACTTCACCCAGAGCACGGTGGTCGCGGATCGTTCAGCCGGACCTTAATCGGCGCAGCGTCTCCAGATTCCTGACATCCAGCGGATCGGTCATCATGGCGCCCCGCTTTTCGGCGCCATGTGTCTTCTCCGTCTCGATCAAGATCGGCAGGTCTGTAAACCGCTCGTCGTGCAGGAGGCGCCGGAACGGTTCGAGTCCAAGGCACCCCTGACCGATGTGTTCGTGTCGATCGACGCGGCTGCCGCACGGCCGCTTCGAATCGTTGCCGTGAAACGCCTTCAGACGCTCGAGGCCGACCAGGCGATCGAAGAGCTCGAACGTATCGCCATAGCCGGCATCGGTCGTGATGTTGTAGCCCGAAGCCACGAGATGACAGGTGTCGAGGCACACGCCGACACGCTTGGATCCGCGCAGATGCTTGATCACCGCTGCAAGATGCTCGAATCGGTGGCCGAGCGTTCGCCCTTGTCCCGCCGTGTGCTCGAGCAGCACCATCGTCTTGTAACGGGGGCGCGCTTTGAAGGCTACTCGGATGGCCTCGGCGATCAGGCGAAGTGCCTCCTCGTCCGGTCCGGCTGTGCACGTACCTGGATGGATGACCACGCCCAGCAATCCGAGAGCTTCCGCGCGATCGAGTTCGTCGATGAACGCGATAAGTGACTGTTCCCGCAGAACGGGAAATGTCGTCGCCAGGTTAATGAGATAGCTGGCGTGCGAGACCACCGGCCGGATGCCCGTCTGCTCGACGCGCTGCCGGAACAGCCTGATTTCAGCGGGATCGAGCGGCTTGCCTCGCCACTGGCTGGCGTTCTTCGTGAAGATCTGCAGCGCTTCGCAGCCATGCAGGACCGCGCGATCGACGGCTTTGGAGACGCCGCCCGCAATCGACATGTGTGCGCCGATTCGCATGATTCACTATATGGGTCTGGTTCGCCTACAGGCGGACTTTACCGGTTGTACGTTCGGTCATAATGGCCGAATGAAAGCTGCGATTCTTCTCGCGCTCGTGCTGCTCATTCCGCGCCCCGCCCATGCGTGGGGCTTCGAGGCGCACAAGTTCATCATGGACGGCGCGATTGCGCTGCTGCCGGCGGAAATACGACCGCTGTTCGAGCGGCACCGCGCGGAGGTGGTCGAGCGCGCGATCGATCCAGACACATGGATCATCGCCGGCTGGGAAGAAGAGCGTCCGCACCATTTCGTCGATATGGATTCGCCAGGATTCGGGCAGTACCCATTCAATGAACTGCCTCGCGACTACACCGCTGCGCTTGCGAAGTTCGGCGAGGCGAAGATGCGCGACGCGGGAACCGTCCCGTGGACGACGGAGGAAGTCTACGGGTCGCTGCGCCGCGCGTTCGAAGCGTACCCACGACGCGCGAACTTTGGCGCCAGCGCGCACCTCGACGTGATTCTGTTTTCTGCGTGGCTCGCGCATTACGTCGCTGACGCACACGTGCCGTTGCATGGTGTCGCTAACTACGATGGGCAGCTGACGCAGCAGTGGGGCGTGCATTCCAGATGGGAGGCGACGCTGTTCGAGCGCTACCGCAACCAGCTCACGATTGCGCCAAAGGCCATTCCGCCCATCAAAGATCCGCGCGGCTTCATCTTCAACGCGCTGCTGCAGGATTATCAGCTCGCGCAGACCGTGCTCAAGGCCGACCGCGACGCCATCGGCAATCGCGACATGTTCGACGATGCGTATTACCAGACGTTTTTCGCGGCGAACAAAGCGATCATGGAGCAGCGGCTCAACGATGCGATTGCCGCCGTCGCCGCGATGATCGCCGGCGCATGGGAGGCGGCCGGCAAGCCGCCGATTTCGCTCACCCTGACGCCCCAGCCGCAGCGACGACGTCGGCAGTAATGTCGGTACACGACTTGCCCCCTTCTTCCGGTGAAGGAGGAGGCTCATCATGCTTTGGACGCTTATCGTCCTGCTGCTGCTGTTCTGGGTGCTCGGCTTTGCGTTCCACGTGGCAGGCGGTCTCATTCACATCCTGCTCGTGATTGCGGTCGTGCTGTTCCTCGTCAACCTGATCTCAGGACGCCGGACGGCCATTTAACTCTGCTATCGTCGGGACGTGGATGTCTTCGTGATTCCAGTCGGTCCCGACCGGTATGAGCTCTACTGCGAGGCTGCGGTGGAAGCGCCACCGCAGCCCGCTGAGGGATCGAAAGGCGTCATCGGACGCATCCGTTATCAATTCGCGGTGATGCTTCACCAGGCGGAGGAGCGCCGGCGCAGCGGTTCACTCGCTCCAAGTCAGACGACGAAGCTGGGTCGTCTGCAGGAGTGGATCATGGCGTGGGTTGCCGAGCGAATCGCCGAGCAGCGACTTCTCTGGAATCTCAGGCGTGAAACTGAGGTGACGACTTACTATCCCCCCGACCTTACCTTTGATCAGGCACACACGCTCATCCGTCGAACGCTGCAGCGCGACTGGGAACGTCATCGGTTGTGGCTTGCTGTGGATAGCGTGCTGCTGCTCGGCTCCCTCGCGCTCATCCTGTTGCCCGGACCGAACATCATCGGCTACTACTTCGCCTTCCGCGTGATGGGCCACTGGCTCTCCATTCGCGGCGCGATGCAGGGTCTCAAAGCCGTGCAGTGGAATGGACAGCCGTGCGAACCGTTGACGAAGCTGCGCGAGGCGGTCGCCCTGAACGGTGAGGCGCGCAATCGTCACGTGCATGCCATCGCGGAGCAGCTGCGGCTGCAGCACCTCTCGACCTTCTTCGAACGCGTTGCCGTCCGGCACGCCTCCTGACGCATCCACCCCGCGCAGGGCGGCGCCTCTGATATGCTGCGGCCACCCCGTAATGAAGCTGCGTGAGCTGGCCGAACGGCTTGCCTGCCGCCTTGAAGGCGACGGCGAGATCGACATCGTGCGCGTGTCGGGGATCGATGCCGCCGAACCCGGCGACCTCACCTTCGTCGCCAATCCGAAGTATCTGTCTGCGCTATCGACGACACGCGCGTCCGCCGTGTTGCTGCGCGACGACGCAACCCTCGATGTCGCCGCGGACAAGCCAAAATCAGCGCCTGCGGTGCTGCGCACGGCGGATCCGTATCTGGCGTTCGCGCGCGCCGTCGGCATCTTCGCCCCCCAGTGGAGGCCGCAGCCTGGCGTGCACGCGATGGCCGCCATCGCACACGACGCACAGCTTGGCTCGGACGTATCAATCGGTGCCTTCGTTGCCGTCGGCGAGGGCGCTACCATCGGCGAGCGGACGATCGTGTTCCCCAACGTGACCATCGGCCCCGGCGCCCGTATTGGTGCGGACTGCGTCATTCATTCGAACGTCGCCATCCGCGAGCGCGTGACGCTCGGCGATCGCGTCATCCTGCAGAACGGCGTCGTCATCGGTGGCGACGGCTACGGCTTTGTCCGCCGCGGCGACGGCACGCACGAGAAGATTCCTCAGGTCGCTACCGTGGTCATCGAAGACGACGTGGAGCTGGGTGCCAATGCGACGGTCGATCGTCCCGCAGTGGGCGAGACACGCATCAAAGCGGGGACGAAGATCGACAATCTCGTACAGATCGCGCACGGAGTGACCGTTGGCCGCAATGTCCTGATGGCGGCGCAGGTCGGTATCGCGGGGAGCACAGACGTCGGTGACGACGTGATGTTCGGCGGTCAGGTGGGCGTCGGCGGCCATCTCACCATCGGACGTGGGGTGGTCGCCGTCGGACAGTCCGGCATTACCAACTCCGTTGAGGCCGGCGCGATGGTCGCCGGGTATCCCGCAATCGACGCGCGCGAATGGCGTCGCGCGTCGGCCGTCTTCCGCCGTCTCCCCGAATTGAAGAAGCGCATCCAACAGCTGGAGGCCCGTCTCGCGCAGCTCGCCGGACCCGGCGACCTTGCCCGAGACCCGTCGAAGGAATCCGATTGATCCGCCGCTCACTCACGCTCGTCGCCCTCTTCGCATGCGCCCACCCGGCGTACGCGCAGGGCACTATTCAGTTCTTTCCTCGATACGACTTCCATCTCGGTGCTGAACGACTATCGCAGTCCGATCCGCGATTCGTGTGGGACACGAACTTCGGCGGCGATATGGACTTCGTTGATTACGGCCGCGGGCGGGCAACGTTTGCCGCCAACTATGAAGCGGTGCTCGGCAAGGAGTTCCGAGCGTTCGATCCGAATCAGGGCGACTATCTTCTCGATACGTCGTTATCGGGACGGGTGCACGGCTACGAGTTCGCCGCGCTCCTGCATCACACCTCACGTCACCTGGGCGATCGGTTCAAACGGATTCCGGTCGCCTGGAACATGTTCGGCGTCACGGCCGCTCACGACGTCAAGCACGGTCGGCTGACGATGCGGGCGCGTGGGGACATGCTCGGTGTGCTGGCGAAATCGAATGTTGACTACAACTGGGAGGCGAATGCCGGCGCGGATGCGCGCGTCGAGCTGCGACCGCACATCAGCATCATCTATGGCGGCAACGCCCGGTTCGTGGGCGTCGATGGCACCGGCGGCCGCGGCACGCAGCAAGGCGGTCGCGTGGAAAGCGGCCTCCGTCTCGAAGGGGAGCGCGGCGCGATCGAGCTGGTGGTGGCCGCGGAACGCCGCATCGACGCCTATCCGCTCGATGTTTCTTCGCTGAGCTGGGTGAGCGCCGGTTTCCGCTTTGTCAGCCGCTAGAAAGGGGTCGGGACTCATTTCCGAAAACGAAATGACTCCCGACCCCCTATGATGGATATGGTGAGTCGCGCTCGCATCGCATGGCTGCTGCTCCTGACGGCCGCGCTCGGCGTAAGGCTGTCGGCCTTCGTTCACCCGCCCAAGCTGCAATACGACACCGCGACATTACCGAACGGATTGCGCGTGATCCTGTCCGAGGATCATTCAACCCCGATTGTCCACGTGTCCGTCTGGTATCACGTCGGCTCGCGTGATGAGCGTCCCGGCCGTACAGGCTTCGCACACCTGTTCGAGCACATGATGTTCAAGGGGTCGAAGAACGTGCAGCCCGAGTCGCACACCTCGATCATCGCGAGCATCGGCGGACGCAGCAACGCGTATACCCAGGAAGACGAGACCGTTTTCTGGGAAACATTGCCGTCGCACTACCTGCCGCTTGCGCTGTGGCTCGAGGCGGATCGGATGGCGACGTTGCGGGTGGATCGCGACGCGTTCGAGAAAGAGCGCGAGGTGGTGAAGGAGGAGCGCCGCCTGCGCGTCGACAATCAGCCCTACGGACGGTTGAACGAGATTCTGTTTGATCACGCGTTCACCGTGCATCCGTACAAGCATCCGACGATCGGGAGCATGAAGGATCTCGAGTCGGCCTCGCTGCAGGATGTGCGCGACTTCCACGATACGTACTACGTTCCGGAAAACGCCGTCGTCACCGTGGTCGGCGACTTCGACTCCGCGGGGGCGATGCAGCTGGTGCGTCAGTACTTCGGCCGCGTGCCGAAGGCGGCGAAGCCCGTGCCGCGCGACATTCCAAAGGAGCCGGAGCAGACTCAGGAGCGTCGGGCGACGGTGCAGGAGGAATGGCCGCTGCCGGCGGTGGTCATCGCGTATCACGTCACGTACGACGGGCATCCCGACTCGTATCCGCTGCACCTTGCGTCGAAGATTCTCTTCGACGGTGAGAGCGCGCGAATGACGCGGGATCTCGTATACGACAGGCGAATCGCCGTGGCGGCGTTCGGCAGCGCGAACATCCTGCAGGACCCCAATCTGTTTTATGCCGTCGCCATCGTCCCGGCGGGGCAGTCGCTCCAGGATGTCGAGCGCGAGATGCTCGCGCAGTTCGAAAGCGTCAAGACAGACGGTGTCACCGCGCACGAGCTCGAGCGCGCGAAGAACCAGTTCATGCGCGACTACATCATCGGCCGCGAGAGCGACGAGCAGAAGGCGCTGCACCTGGCGCACGCCGCCGTGATCCACAACGACATCACGACCGCCGATGATGAGATCGACATCTTTCTGAAGCTGCAGACGAGCGACATTCAGCGCGTGGCGAAAACCTACTTCACCGATAAGAACCGCACCGTGCTCTACATCACGCCGAAAGCAAACGGGAGTCGGCGATGAAATTCCAAGCTGCAAATTCCAGGCTCCAGGTGCCAATCGTTTGTCTGTTGGGGCTTGGAATTTGGGTTTTTGGATTTTCGGGCCAGGCTCGAGCGCAAGCGCGAGACTGGCCAGCAGAGCAGCCGCCGCGCCCGTTGGCGGCGCATGAAGTGTCATTCCCGCCGTACGAAATCCGCACGCTTGGCAACGGCATGCGTGTCGTCGCTGTGCTGCACCACGAGCAGCCCGCGGTCAGCATCCGGCTGCTCGTCGGTGCCGGTTCGGCGCAGGACTCGAAAGGCAAGAGCGGCGTCGCAAATCTGATGGCGTTGCTGCTCGATCAGGGAACGACGACGCGCAGCGCCAAGGACATTGCCGACCAGATCGACTTCATCGGCGGCGACCTGGGAACTGGCGCGGCGACGGATCTCTCGTTCGTCAACGCCATCGTGATGAAGGATTCGTTCCAGACCGGAATGGACCTCGTTGCCGACGTGGCGCACAACCCCGCGTTTGCGCCCGAGGAAATCGCGCGGCAGAAAGATCAGGTGCTGTCGTCGCTGCGTGTGAACGCCGGCGACACCGGTTACATCGCGGACACGGTGTTCGACCGCCTCGTCTACGGATTTCATCCGTACGGGCTGCCGGGCGTGGGCACCGAGGATTCGCTCGAATCATTGACGCGTGACGATCTGGTTGCGTTCCACCACCAGTACTTCATTCCCAACAACATGGTGCTGGCGATCGTCGGCGACATCACAAGCGACGAGGCGTTTGCCGCGGCCGAACGAGTATTCGGGGCCTGGGCGCGTGGCACCCTGCCGCCAGCGACTGCCGTCGATCCGCCAGCACCGGCGCGCCGCATCGTCATCGTCGATAAGCCCGACGCGGTGCAAACGAGCATTCGCGTCGGTCAGATCGCCATCCCGCGCAAACATCCCGACTACATGGCCTGGGACCTGGCGATGAAGATCCTCGGCGGTGAAGGCGCCAACCGGCTGCACCAGGTGCTGCGGTCGCAGTACGGCCTGACCTACGGCGCCGAGGCGAACAGCGAAGCGCGCAAAGAGGGCGGCGATTTCGTCGCCGAAACCGAGACACGGACGGACACGACGGGCCAGGCGCTGCGCCTGATGATCGATGAGGTGTCACGGCTGGTGCGCGAACGCGTCGGCGAGCGCGAGCTTGCGGATGCGCAGGCCTATCTGGCCGGCAGCTTCCCGCTGACGATCGAGACGCCCGATCAGATCGCCACGCAGGTCCTTAATGTGCTGTTCTACGACCTGCCGATCTCCGAAATCGGTACGTTCCGTGAGCGTGTGCTCGCCGTCAACCCGGATGATATCCAGCGAGTGGCGCGGCAGTACGTCAAGCCCGATCGTCTGTCGATCGTCCTGGTCGGCAACGCACGCGCCTTCGTTTCGCAGTTGATTGAAATGGGCTTCAACGGCTACGA
>Ga0310811_10002677_pt1 | contig 22290 bp, 17 predicted proteins | sample YCmetagenome_FD_207642 | JGI IMG/M metagenome (GOLD analysis project Ga0310811, IMG submission 207642) | Soil microbial communities from experimental microcosm in Duke University, North Carolina, United States - YC | ecosystem: Engineered > Artificial ecosystem > Soil microcosm > Unclassified ...
CCAGGACCCGGCCGGGGTCATTCTTCGTATGCCGTACGGCGGCGGGACGACCATTCAGGTGAACGACACGGTGTTCACCGACGATTCGAGCGCGCGGAGTGTTGCGCTATGGGAAAGCGCTATTGAAGAGCTCGAAACTCACGGCTTCGCGAAGACTGGCAGCGAGGCGCGCGAGGTGTTCTCATTGACGCGCAAAGGGTTCGAGACGGGCGACGCGCTCCGCGCGAAGTAGGAAAAAAAAGAAAAAAAGAAAGGGAAGCAGGGCAATGACGCCCCACTTCCCGTTCAGCTCGCCCTGTTCCGATCTATTTGTGGATTATGAGGATGGAGATCGGTTGGTTCTGCGCAGGAGCCGCACCCATCGACGTGTCGGTCATCGGTTGATTACCCATGCCCTGCGATGACACCCGTCGCGCCGCGATTCCCTTCTTCAGCAGTATCGCCTTCACCGCCGCGGCCCGCTTGTCGGCAAGCGCCTTGTTCTGGGCCGGGCTGGTTTCGTCGTTGCTGAATCCGGTAATCTTGATGACCGCGTGCGGATATGCCTTCATGATCGAGACGATGTTATTCAGCTGATCGTCGGACTCCGGCGTGAGCGTCGCCGATTTGGTGACGAATGCGACCCGATCGGCATCGAAGCGGGCATTCGCGCCCGCACGTTGAGTCGTATCACTGAAGAACATGAAGATTCGTGATTCGCTGCTGCCCGGCGCGGCGTTGAGGACGGTACCGTTCGGCAGCGTGATCGGGCCGGACGTCGGCATCGCCGATGGTGCCCCCGGAACGATTGGCGCTCCCGGAGTTACCGCGGTCTCAGGATACGTCGTCGACGGCGCAACCGTACCGGCCGCGGTCGAGGTGTCGATCGTCCCAGCGCGGTGCGAGCGCGACCGTGCGCCCCAGAACAGCGCGATCACCACGAGCGCGGCAACCGTGGGCCAAAGCCAGCGTGAACCTCCACGCTTCACCGGCACTGCTTCCCTTTGCGTCACGTACTCTGGAGTCGTGCGTGCGCCTTCGATCGGCACTTCGCGTTCATGAACGTCCAGACCGAGCGCGCTCGCGAGGCCGGCCGGTGCAGCTCGCATGATGTTGCCGCGTTCGTCCGACAGCATTCGCGTGAACGACGTCTGATCGAGTCCGAGGGCCTTGACGTGGCGTCCGAGGAACCCCAGGACGAGCGGAGCCGCGAAGCGCATGATCGACCCGACCGACGTCGAGCTCAAGCCGCTCGATCGGGCTACGACATCGTTGACCGAGGCGCTGCGATCGCCGAAGAGATCGGAGAGGAAGCGGTTGCTGAGACTGCCGACGCCCGTTCCCGTTTGCGCCTGCTCGGCATATGCCGCGGGGTCGATCTCGCGAATCGCTTCGCTCGGACTCGAGATCAGGTCGAAGACCTGACGCATCATGCCCGAGTCGCCCGTTTTATTCGCCAGACCGGCGAGAATGGACGTCGCGCCAGCCGAGAGGCCGCGATGAATGTTCTGCGGGTTCTCGCCCAGTCGCTCAGCGACCCTCGTGGCGTACCCTTGATCTATTAGTTGTCCGAAATTGTCGAGTAATGATGCCATGGTTCTCCATCTCCACCGGCAAAAGACTGCTTGCGCTCCCGTACCTATAAGGCAAAAGCAATACGAGGACGCGCGGTTCGCTCAGGAGGGAGTATCCACGACCAGCTCAGGTCGGCCAGCTCGACGGCGAACCCAGTTGAGCGAGTGCAGCACAGCTCGCCGCGCCACAACCCAACAGACGAGGCGGTGTCGGCCAGGAAAATCGAGCAGCATCATTCCGGCGAGAATCGTGAGAATGCCTTGGCCCGGAAGCACGAGCATCGCGATACCAATCAGCACGAAGAACAGGCCGAGCAGGTTCTTGCCGGCGATCATCCCCATGCGAATGATCGGGTGCCGGTCTTCCCAGGGCAGCGCGTGATGCCGGCCTCGGGTGAAGTAATCGCGCGGAATGCGCACGACCATCCAGGGAATGAGGATGGCGCTCAGCGCGAGCGTGAACACCGACACGACGGCGAGCCAGAGCAGGATCGTCTGGTGACTGCGAACCCAGTCCAACATACGACGGCGCCGCCCCCCCCGCTCAGGTCATCGCGTACACGACGAGGTTCACCGCGAACTTCGTGTTGTCGCGGGCGCGGAATCGCTTGTTGCGCCAGTCATAGTCCCACTCACAGCCGTAGTCCTGATTGGCGTAGATCACGCCGAGTCGTCCGCGCCGCTCCACGCCGCGGAGATAGCCGTGCACGACGTTGTCGCCCCAACCGTTCAGCTCGTGACTCGTCTGCGGCGGCCCGTCGAACTTGAAGAACGAACGGTAGAGTGGATGGCTATTTGGAATCTTCGATAGCACATCCTTGCCGCTGAACGCGCGATGGATCTCCGCCTCGAATGACTTGGCGTAGAGTCCGTTCACGTCGTGGTTGCAGTCGTCGGAAAACAACAGCCCGCCGTTGTCGACGTACTTCACCAGCCCCTGGCGTTCCCGCTCGCTGAACCGCACGAGCTTGTGGCCGGTCATGAAGAGAAACGGGAACGACGAGAGTTCGGCGGAGTCGAGCGTGATCACCACTTCGTCCTGACGAACGGGAATCTCGGTGTACTGCACCACCGCGTCGAGCACGTTGGAGCAGACCTTGGGATTGTAGTCCCAGTCGCCGGAATCGTACCGGAGCCGCGCGAAAACGAACTCGAACGCGCCCGGGCTCGGCCGCGTCTGCGCGAGCAGCGAAGTCCCGCTCAGCACCGGGCCGGCGGCAAAGCCACCGGCCACGAGTCCCATTCGTTGAAGAAAGGCGCGACGATCCATGGAGGAATATTACTCGCTGGGCGGCGCAACGTTGCGCTCGGTCGACCGTTCAAGGTCTTATCCCGCGAGTCAACAACAAAAAAGTGGACCTCAGCGGTCCATGTTGCTGTTGACGTCACGGGACGAAATGCTCGTATCGATCGACCGCGGCCGAGATCGCCTGGCGTTCCGACTCGGTGACTTTCGTCAGAAGTTTCATGTCGGAACCGCGGCCCGATGTGCGCGGCCAGGTCCCGACGACCTGCCCGTCGACCAGGACGACATGGTCGAAGACCAGGGCTTTCGCTTCGCTCGCCGATACGTTTGACAGGCGTTCGACCATCGCGCTCCGATCCGCCAGGCCCACGACGTACTCGTCATAGTTCGCGAGCAGGTGGGCAACGGGTTTGGACGAACGCGTGAGTGCAGTGGGTGCGAACCAGAACGTCTGACTGCCAACTGTCTCGTGCTCGAGCTCGTCGTCGAGCATCGCCAGTGTTGCCTTGGCGTCGGTGATCGTGAGTCCGGACCACCAGGCAAAGTCCTTCGGCGTCGCCGGCCCGTGCGTCGCGAAGTAGCGCCGGGTCAACTCGACGAGCGCTTCATCGCGCGTCAAACGCTCGGTTGCCGGGACTCGTTCGTCGAGCAGCGCATAGGTGAACTGCTTGCCGCGCCGCCCGCCGCTGCAGATGAGCGCGTCGAGCTCGGCGCGCATGAGCAGATGTCCAACTCTCACTCCCGACGTCACGTGGATCTTCGCTCGCCCGAGTGCACGCGCAATCTCGGCGCGTGTGAGCTGCTTGCCACCGCGGAGCGCTTTCTCGAGCGTCGCATTACTGCGACGAAAGTCCTGCTCGTCGAGCTCGTAGATGCGCCATTGAGACGCGGCCGCCGCTTTCACACGCGGCGACGTGAGCTCGAGCATCCAACGAATGTCCGCCGGTGCCACGAAATGCCACGTCGGACGCAGTACGTGCGTGCGAATGATCGAACCCTCGTTCATCGCGCGCTCGACCATTGCATCCGAGGCGCCGACGAGCCGCTGCCCGATCGCCCACTTCGCGGCCGCGTAGTCCTGCGCCTGGATCGCGCCGAAGCGTGCCACGATCTCGCTCGGCGTGGTGAGCGTTTGCCTGGCTAGATGCTGGTTGACGAGCCGGCGCCGAACGAGGTTGCGCATCACACGCGGGATGGCGGCCGGGCAGTCTCGAGTGCGTGCGCGACGGCGCCAAGGTCGCGGAAGTCGGGCAGCACCGTCCCTGCGCCAAGCTGCTTCAATTGCTCGGCGCGGACGCCCACCGCGATGCCGACGAAGGGCAGCTCCAGCGCGTCCGCGGTGGCGACATCCCACGGTGCGTCGCCGATGCTCACCACGCGATCGAAGCGGCAGCCGTGCACGATCTCGGCGCGCCGTCGCGCCAACTCCACGATCTCGACGCGCGACACCGCATCGTCCGCACACGCCAGCACGGCATCGTCGATCTCGACTCGCGCTGCGGCAAGCTTCAGACGCGCCGAGGGGCCCCACCCGCCAGTGGCAACGGCAACTCGCCAACCGCTCCGGACGAGCGACTTCAGCGCTGGTTCGGCGCCGGCGATTGACGCGAAGCGCGACGGATCACGCTTCAGCGCAGCATTGAGTCGATGGACGAGCTCTGATCGCGTGCGCGCGACCTCACTGAGCGTCGGTTCACCCTCGCGATGTTCCGACCAGAGGCAGTCGAGGATACCGGCATCGGTGACGTGCGCGGCGCGGCTCCAATCGATCGACTCCGGCGCGACGGCGAGCACAGACGCTACCGCATCGCGGTAGCACTCGTCGTCAACGCCGGTCGTATCGGTGAGCGTACCGTCGACGTCGAAGATGGCGAGGCGGTTCACGCTCCGGGGTGGTACGTCTTGTCGGTGTGCCCCTTGAGCTGTGATTTGTAGAAGTACACATCACGCAGATCGCCGGTACTGTAGCGGCCAGCTTCGTCGTTGAAGTGCTTCGACGCCGGATGTCCGCTCTCGCCGCCGGCCGTGACGGCTTTCGAGCGAACACTGTCGCCGAACTCGACGACCGCAACGAAGCTGTTACCGCTCGTGCCGTACCACTTCTTCGTGCCGTTGTGTGGCGTGGCGGCGAACGACGCGAGCGAGCCCCAGCGCGACGACGTGAATCCGACCGGAATGCTCGGGCCTGCGTCGTTGAACACGTGCACGATGTCGGCGGTCAAACGCTGGAAGCGATTGATGTCGCCCCACGGCGTTTTCCAGTTTCCAAAATCGGACGCGAGTCTGTCCGACGCCGAGGCGAGCGATTGTAGCAGCTGATCCGGCGACGCCTTCGTCGCGACGAATTCCTCGGCCGACATGCCCGAGCGACGTGCATCAGCCCCGACCTTGCGGCTCACGTCCTCACCCCAGAACACGGCGAGCGATGTCGGAACCGAAGCGACCCCCCAGCGATAGTCCCACGGGCGGAGCTCGGCGATCTGCGCCGCGACCTTGCCCTTGAGCGCCGCGTCGGTCGACGCGTCGTAGGCCTTGAGCAGCGCGGGAATCATCGTCTCGAACGCCGGGAGGTAGCTGTCGTACGCCGCTGCGCGAAGCGACTCGAGGGTGAAGTCCTTTTTGTCCTTCAATACGCGAATGGCGTGGAGCCCGCGCGCCGATTCGGTGCCCGTTTCGACGTATGCCGGATAGTCCGCCTTCTTGGGGCTGCTCGGTCCGGCCGCGGTCCAGGGCCAGTTGTTGACGTTGAACAGCCAACCACTCGCGGGATTCAACAACTTCGGCGACTCGTCGACGCCAAGCAGGCCCTTCCAGTCCGTCGCCGGATCGCTGCCATCGACGGGCTTCGTCCAGTCGAAGCGCGTGTCCCGCTTCGGAATGAAGTTGCCGTGGAAGTAGGCAATGTTGCCCTGGGCGTCGGCGAAGATGGTGTTGTTCGACGAGTTGGTGTGGAGCTCCATCGTCTGCCGGAATTCCTTGTAATTCTTCGCCTTCGTCCGGAGATACGATTGCTGGAGCGCCTTCATCGGCTCCTGCATGATTCGGATCGCGATCCACTTGCCGTCGGCCTTGCGGATCACCGGGCCGTGCTGCGTCCGGTAGACGGTGAACTCCTTCTGCGCCATGCCGGAGCTCGTCTTGTAGGGCACGACGATCTTCTGGGCGATCATCGGCTTCTCGGCATTTCCATACTTATAGAAGTACTTATCGCCCTTCTGGACGACGGTCTCGGCGTACTCATCCCAGTCGTCGACGTTGCTGGTCGTGTGCATCCAGCCAGCTTTGTCGTTGAACCCCTGATAGATGAAGAATTGCCCCCAGGTCACGGCGCCGTACGCGTTCAATCCCTCTTCGCTCACCATCTGGACTTCGGCGCGAAAGAAGAACGACGTGTGCGGGTTGATCAGGAGCAGCGCGTGGTGCGCCGACGTGTTCGACGGCGCGATCGCGATGCCGTTCGAACCCGACGGCTCGATGTACAGATCGGGATCGCTGGGATTCGTCGACGCTTCGGTGTTCGATCCGTAGAATGCCTGCAGCGCATTCAGGTTCACCTTCTCGATGTCGCCGCCGATGCTGCCCTCGCTGAACGTCAGCGGCATCCACGGCTCGAAGTGCTTGATGACGCGCGGCGTGACGTCGGGATGTTTGTACAAATAGAAATTGAGACCGTCCGCGTAGGCGTTCATCAACTTCTTCAACCACTCCGGGCTCGCGGCGTACTTCGCCTTCATCGAGTCGGGATGGATGAACAGCTTCATTCGCAGGTCGCGCCACACGGCGCTTTCGCCCTCGGCCTCGGCCAGGCGTCCCATGGAGTTGATGTAGTTCGTCTCCACGCGATTGAAGTCGTCCTCGGCCTGGGCGTACATGAGTCCGAACACGACGTCGGCGTCCGTCTTTCCGTAGATGTGCGGAATGCCCCAGTCATCGCGCACGATCGTCACGGCCTGCGCGCGCTTCTCCCACGCGGCGATGTCGGTGGCAGAGGGGGTTTGAGCGGACGCGGTTGCGGCGAACACCACGCCGAGGGCAAGGGCGAGCTTCTTCATGGCAAACCGTTGAGACGGAAGGGGATCCGAGAAAATCTGGCCCTTACGCAGGGCGGCGCAAGACGCTGGGGGCGACTCTGCTTCAGGGACGGTTGGAACATCTTTGGACACGAATGACGCGCGAATAAGAAAACAATCCAATCGAAGCCTGGGAGGGCGTGTCGGCACCGGCCGCCACCCGATTGGACTGATCTTCAATTCGTGTCATTCGTGTCCAAGTCAGTTGGGTCACGCGCCAAGAAACTCACTGGAGCGCAGGCAACCTCCAGGGGCGCTGCAGGCGTCCGTACTCCCGTGCAGGGAGTTGCACGATGACGGGGCGCCGACTCCGATCGAGCCAGGCCATCACGCGGCTCAATTGTTCGGCGTCGAGGGCCGTGCAGCCAGCCGTCGTCGACCGCGGCCCGCCCCAGATGTGGAGGAAGATGCACGAGCCGCGACCCTTGGTCGGCGGTGCCGCGTTGTAGCCCACGATGACGCCGATGCGGTATTGGGCGATCTGTCGCATGTGTTCCGCGCTCGACCAGTCGAGTGGGATCGCCGAGCGATCGACGACGGTGTTGTAGTGCGCAGACGTCGTGTCGTCGACACAGTCCGAACCGGCGGTGAGCTGGACGTACGGAAGCCGAATCCAGCGCGCCGAATCGGCGGGGGCGAACCCGAACGCGGTGTCGAGCGGAAACACGCCGGCGGGGGACTTGCCATCGCCCTCGCGCTTGTGCGGTGACGTCGCCTCGAACGTTTGCGCGTCGAAGCCACGGCCCCCGCCGAGCCTTCGGGGCGCCAGTCCTCGCCGACCTTTGCTCGCACGAATCGATGCAGCGTGCCGGAAGTAGAATCCCAATCCGGAGTGGTGACGACGACAAGCTGCTCGGCGCGATCGAGCAGCGGTGGAACGCTACTCGGTGTCGGTGTCGTCGATGCGTGGCAGGCGGCGAGCAGGAGAACGCTCACCGCAAGCGCAAATCGCCTCAAACCAGCCCTCCTTGCACCTTGCAGAGTTGGAACCATCTGATCACGAATGCCACGAATCAACACGAATGATTCAAACGAGTGCACGGACCCGTGCGCGTCATCGGTTGGATGCTTTTTCATTCGTGTCATTCGTGTCAAAGGGGTTGGGGTCTTCTTTGCGAACTAGAAACGCGCGCGTAAGTATGCGTCGAAGCGCGTCTGCACGCGCGGATAGATACCGCGCGCGACGTCGAAGCGCATCATCCCGTCGAACACGGAGAAACCGATTCCCGTACCGCTCATCGGACGGACGAGCTTCGCGACTGCCGATCTGTCGCCGACCCAGCCGAGATCTCCGAACAGCAGGACTCGATATCCCGCGAGATCGTAGCCGGTCTCGAGGCGTGACAGCCAGAACGCGTTGCCGCTGTTCGTCGTATCCGGCGTTTGGCCGCGAATCGTCTGCGTGCCGCCGAGGAACCAGCGGCGCTGCGGCGTCAATTGTCCGACGCTCGTTCCCCCTCCAAGGGTGAGTGCCGCGGTCAGTCGCCTCGGCAGTCCGGTGGAGAACGTGACGTCGACCGCGGCCCGTCCATACGATGAATCGCCGCCGGCCGCCTCGACTCGTACATCACTCAACGCGCGAAAGCCGCGCGGGTCGATGCCGTGAGCGCCCGTCCAATGGAGCGCGCCGCCGAACGACCCACCCGTCGCCGAGACGATGTTCGGACCAAATTCACCGCCGAACGAATACCTGGTTCGCCACGCCGCGGTGCGTTGTTGTTCCGCGAACAGTCGCCAATCGAGCTGCGTCCCGCGAGTGCTCGTCCATGTGAGCTCCGCACCGCTTGCCCGATAGTAGAATCCTTCATCGCGGCCGAAGAGCAGCGCCGACACACCGGATCCGAAGCTGAGCGGACTTCCCCAATCGTTCGCCGAAACTAGTCGATTGTATCCGGTGATGGTCACCGACTTGTTCATCCCCGTTCGGGCGAACGCGAGCTCGACGTTCGGCTCCCGGTCGGCGAGCCCGAATCGTCCCGTGATCTTCGCCGAGTAGCCGGCGCCGAATTGCTGCTCGGCGGAGATGCCGGTCGAGAATCCTTCGACGCGATTGTAGCGCGTCAGCGCCAACCCATACTCGAAGTTCGGGCGTGGCAGCTCGCTCAGTCGGATCAACGCCTGCGCGCCAAAGGGAAGTGCATCGGCGAGGAGGGCGTCGCGCTGCTGTGCGCTGAAGAGTTCGTCGTTGGCGTCGTAGAGCGGTTTGTCGAAATCGGCGGATTTCGTCAGCGATGCGACGTCGCACGGATAGGTGACTGCCACCGCGACGCCTCCGCGATCTCGAGCCGCGACGCGGCGGCCCGATGAGTCGCATGGCGCCTTGCGAATCGAATCGGAGAACGCACGGCGCGCCCTGAATCGTGCACCGCCCACCGAGTCGCGCCACTTTCGAGCGGCATCACCGGTGAGGGAATCGGGGGTGTCGGGCCACGTGGCAGCGTACTGGTTGAGCGAGATCGCCTGAATCGCCACCGGACCGTTGATCCGACCATACGAAAATGCCTGCTCGATCACGACCGAGAGATGCGCGAAGGAGATCTGTTGCGTTCCCTCGAGCGATCGGCTGCGTGGAAGCCAGTATCGTCCGTCGAACAGCCCGTACTCGATCGTGATGCCGGTGATCTCGAAGCGAAGCGGCGATACGAGCGCCTTCACAACCTTCTCGGCGATCGGATTGATTCGCGTTCCATCCTCGCGCGATTGTTCGTCGATCGATGTCCACACGTTCAACGGAACGGCGAGTCGATACCCGGCGCGAACCAGGGTTCCGGTTTCCACGTCGAACCAGAACGATCCGACGGCGAGATTCCATTTGGGCGAGCGCGGCCGAATGGCGATTTCGCGAAGACGGACCGCGCGGCCATTGGGAAGCGTCCACGACATCGAGTCGCCCGAGGCGTAGGTGTAGTACGCTTCCGCTCCCTCGGCGAGCGGCTGAACGACGGAGCGATCGTCGACGTCTCTCCGCGCGATTTCGGCTCCAAGCAGCGTCGCCTCGCGTCCGGGGAGGTATGGGACCGGCGACATCGCCCCGTCGATGAGACTCGACTCTAGTGCCTCACGCTCGGCGTCCGGAGGCGCGACTGGAATGCCGACACGGGCGCCCGTAACATCGACCCTGGCGCCGACGCTCGCGTCCCACTGTACGCGGGCGGCGCTTTCCTGCCGATACATCACGCGCTGCGGGCCGGACGCGCCGATGCCCATGCGTGCCGTCAATCGTTGTCTCACGTTCGCGTCGTAGGCGCGGAGCGATGAATCCTGCGTCAGACGCACACTGCGGGCGCGGAGGATCAACTCGCGCGCTCTCTCGTCACGGAATGCCGTGCGCTGGGCCTCGGCGGTCACGGCAAGACGGCGCGGCGCGCGGCGCTTGATGGAGTCGGGCGATGTGCTGTCGCGCACGATCGACGGACGTTGCGGACGGGAGGGGACGACCTGTGCCGAGAGAAGCGCGGGCATCGTCGCCAAACACGATGAAATGATCAACAGTGCTAGTTGACGCATGAAACCCCTGGGACACCGCGGTTCGCCGGTCATCGCGCTCGTCGTTCCCTGCTATAACGATGCCGCGCGGTTGAATGTTCCGGCTTCCCGCCTCAACCTCGAGGGGCGATCTGGGCCAGCAGCGAGAGTGAGACGAGCAGCACGACAAAGGTCGCCAGCGTCATGCGATCGGTGCGAACCTTCGTTGGCTGGAATGCTCGAAACACGCCGCACGCGCCAATGATTACCAGTAGCGGCTGCTCGGTCGCGAGTCCCATCACCAGCGTGGCGGCGACGACGGTCCATCGGCCGGCCCGCCCGAGGGCGTGAAAGCCTCGCGATCCGTCGAGCTGCCACACCGGTATCAGGTTGAACAGGTTGATGTACCCGGTGAGCTGCGCGATCGCCAACCAGGTTGGTGACTTCAGCGTCGCGCCGACGGCATATGCCGTCAGACCGACGCCGAGTCCCCAAACCGGCCCCGCGAGTCCGACCTTGGCGTCGGTGACCGGATCATCGACGTGCTGTTTGAGCATGACCATGGCGCCAAGCCCCGGAATGAACAGGGGAGCGCCAGCGTCGATCCCGAGTCGCCTGAGCATCGCGACGTGCCCCATCTCGTGGATATAGATCGAGACGACAAGGCCGAGCGCGAGCGGCCAGCCATACGCGGTCCAGTACACGCCGAAGAACGCGAACATCGAGAAGAAGGTGCTCGCCTTCGTCAGTCCGAGGAGGAGGAACTTCAGCTTGCCGAGTGCGAGAAGCACGACGGCGGCCGCACTCGCGGCGCCACGCTTCCACCACGGGCCCGAGGCCGCGGGTTTGGCCGCGGGCTGGGCCCGCTGAGCGACTGCGGCGTCGAGCGCGGCGATGCGCGTTCGGATCTCCGAATGCTGTTGCGTGTCGCTTGGGAGCAGCGCCAACGCGCGCGACCACGTATCGCGTTCGCGAACGGGATCATCTGCCGACGCCTGTTCCTGCGCCGCCGCGGCCAGGTTTTTCAGCACGCCGCTATACACCAATGCACGGCAGGCGGGACACGACAGGGCGTCTGGCGACAGCTCGGTCGTGCAATTCGTGCAAGCGTGGACTGCTTCGCGCACCACTACTCAGTCGGCACGAGCGAATCCGTTCCCGCCGTGGCGATGCGGAGCGGTCCAGTGAATGACACGTCCAACGGGGCGGTCATCCGCCACGCCTGGCGCATGCCGAACGCGATGATCGCGCCACTGATCAGTCCCGACGGCATGGAACCCACGACGACCATCACCGGGAGCGCGAACACGAAGAAGACGAGAAGTCCGGCGAGCTTGGCGATCGAGGTTGCTGAACCCTTGGAGGTCGTCGTGTTGGTCGGCGCTTTGACGGAATCGCTGGAAGTCTGCACGGCCGGGGTTGCAGCGTGCGATGAGTCAGCGGCGTGGGAGGAGTCAGCGACGGTTTTCCCTTCCTTCATCGCTCCTTTGACCGCCAGCGGCGTGTATGCGAGGCCGACCGCGAAGTACGTCAGCGCCGCCGCAAGAATCTGATAGCGTCTCCCGCCACCGCCGTTGGCGGCTTTGCGGATGGCGTAGCCGACCATGTAGCCGATGAGGATCGCCACGATGCCGATCTCGAGATCGAGCAGCGCGATGACCGCGTAGTAGACGGCGGCGCCTGCGAGTGCCGCGCCGAGTCCGAACGCGATAGCGCGGATGAACGCGCCCGACGTCTTGGTCTTCGCGACTGCGGCTTCCAGGCTGCCTTTGCAGGACAGGCACACTGGTTCTGCCGCAAGGGTGAAGTACGAGTGCGTGATCGCAGCGCCGCACTGCGAGCATGCGACGCCGGTAACCGGCGCGGTATTGGCGGTTACGGCTCGATCGAATTGCAGGGCGGGCGGCGACGACGCAACGGGGTCAGTCATGCGGAGAGTTCTGCTCGTGGGATGTCCTCGGGTCAAGACACCTCAACGACAGAAGGCGCAACAATTTCCTCATTCTTCTTCTGGCATCAACCCCACCGTGGGAAGCGACTGGAGATCCAGCCGTTTTTCGGCTTGCCCCATTGGCGACAAACTGGCGCACGGGCGGTCACGACAACGGGTTACCGTGGCCAAGTCATCTTCCCTTTTTGGAGCGCTCGTGTCACTGCGCACTGTCATCAAGACCGGTGGCTTGACTCCAGAACAGGTGCCCTGAGGATGAGACCGTCGCCGGCCCTCACTCGGAGAAGATGTTCAGCTCCGGGCGTCCGTCGGCGTTGACCGCCGTGGGTTTTCGCAGGACGCTCCGTACGAACGCGGGCCACCAATCGTGCTGCTCCTCGAGCGATTTGTACGCGTCGAGTGCGGCCCATGTCCGTTCATGGATCCCGCGCGCTCTGTCCTGGGCGTCCTGACTCGAGATGCCCTCGCGTTTGAGCATCCGTCGACCGATCTGTGCGTGCAAGACTTCGTCGGCCCAATCGTAGTCGTGGAAGTGCGCCGAGAGCTCGTCGCCGGCTGCGCGCGCCGTCTCGTACTCGAAGCGCTTGCCCGTTTCGCCAGGCATGAGCGATTGCTCGATGGCGTACAGCATGATCTGCCGTTCGATCGCTGTCGCGTGAAGGTTGAGCCGGAGCGCGAAGCTCACGTTCAGCGGAACGTCACGACGCCAATCGACGCCGCGCGCTTCGAGCGCGACCGAGCCCATCATCGCGTGTCGTGCTTCGTCCCAGAGCTGGCGCGAGTAATCGTACTGGAATTCCCATGGCTCGTTCGCTCGTTCCGTCATGAACGACGCCATCATTTCCGGGACGTCCATTTCTAGCGTGCGCTTGCACAAGAGCGCGAGATTGCGCTCGTCGGCCGGCACGCCGGGCATGGAATACACGACGTGTGGGGGAAATTCGAAGTTGTATCGGCCGCGAAAGCGCTCGTCGCGCGCAGGGTGGAACGTCGGCGCAAACGGCTCACGCGAGCGTAGCGAATCGGGCGGAAGGCTTGCGCCGATCGTATCCGCGCCACTCACGCCGCCGGCGGCGGCGAGACAGGCGCGTAAATGCCGCTCCCACCCCGTCCCGATCGCCGCTGCGTCAGCGTCGTGCCCGACGATTGCCGCGAGCGCGCGATCGCCCCACTCCACGGCCTCCTCGAGATCCGGTATCGCACGCTGCAATAAACGCCGCGTCGGGTAGTCGACGAGTGGATTCGTGTTCGCGACGTGAACTTTGTACGCGGCAATCAGCGCCGGCATCGCGACCCCGTACAATCCCACGAGGCGCTCGGCGGTGTTGCGCGACCGGAGCAGCTCGTCGAGAAAGAGCGCGAGCGCGCTGCCCGTCGAGTCGTTTTCCGGCGCTACATCCAACCGCGGCGCCGGACTTCGCATCTCCGAGATCCGCCGTCGAAGCGCATCGACGTGTTCGGCGCACTGCCACTGGTGCAGGGCGAGCGCGCACTTCACCTCCCACACCGGTTCGCCCGTGATGTGGGCGACCATGATCGCCATGAGGCGGCGTTCCATCCAATGAAAGCGGACGAGTCGGCGAACGTTGTCGTCGACGGAGTATCCGACCCGCGCGGCATCGCGATAGCTGGCGATGCCGGCGAGCTCCGGGATCCGATCCAGAGGATGTTCCACTGGTCTAGCGCATGCCTGCCTTGTTCAGCGCCGACCTGCCTCCGACGATCGGAATCGAGAACGACGAATGTGCGAGATCGACCGTCAGCTCCGTACCGGCGCGCGGCCAGAGTGTGAACTCGCGATCGCTCGACATGATCATGACGGCGAGCCGCTTGCCCGCCGGCACAAACTCGTCGTCAGGCTGCAGGTCGAACGTCACGTCGTAGAACTTGCCCGGCACGAGCTTCTCGCCGGGCAGCTTCGAATCGTAGTTGCCGCCCTTCGTGAGCGACTTGTAATTCTGAATGTCGGCCCAGCCGTGGGTGATCACACCAGTGTGGCTCTGCGATCCGGCGCGCGCTGAATCGTATGGCAGCATGACGAGCCAGACGCTGAGGTTCGCCGCGGGCTTGCTCGACGCGACGCGCAGCGTGACCCGCGGCGTTCCGGAGATGTGAACCGTGTCGGAGAACGTCGGCGTCGCGTAGAGAAGGCGACCCGTCGATTGCTCGGCGATCGCGTCGTCACTGCCGCTCATCGCGACGTTGTCGACGAGCTTGTCGGCGCCGTTCGACGCCGCGCCGAACGAGAGATTGGCGATGCCCGTGCCGCCCGCCGTCGGATGAAATACCACCGGCACCGAACCTGGCACCGGGAAGGACGCGAACGGTGTCGGCGGTGTGACGACACCACGTCCCCGTCCGCGGCCACGACCCGCCGCCGCAGAGTCGGCGCCGCCACGACCCGCTGCTCCAGCCTGCGCGGCCGCGGCTGCTGCGGCTGCCATCGCGCGGGGTTCCTGCGACCCGACGTCCTGGACGATCCACACCGGCGGATCCTTCTCGACGCCGTTGTCGACGCCGTACAGATAGTGGCTGAACCAGCGATTGAGCATGTCGGCGGGCGGATTCCCGCCATGTCCACCCTGATGGAGGTAGATCGACACGGGAAGCCCGCGCGCTTTCATCTCGTTGTAGATGCGCACGCTGTGCTCGGGCACGACGTTGTAGTCGTTGAATCCGTGCGCGAGGAGCACTGCGGCCTTGATGTTCTTCACGAACGGCAGAAGATCGCGCTTGCTCCAGAAATCGTTGTAGTCACCGCTCGCGCGATCCTGTCCCGTCGGTCCGGCGAAAATTCCATTCTTCCAGATGCGGTCGCAGTTCGCTCTGCCGGTGCTGTCGCCGCTGGCGACGAAGTCGTAGAGCACATCGACGTCTTCGCCGAGGTAGCCGCCGGGCGATCTGACGAGCCCGTTGGAGCGATAGTAGTGGTAGTACGACGTGTTCGGCGACACGGGGACGACGACCTCGAGTCCTTTCACGCCGGTCGTCGCCGCGGCGAGCGGCAGCGTTCCCTCGTACGAGGTGCCCATCATCCCGACCTTGCCGGTCGACCACGACGTCGCCTTCACCTCTTCGTTCCCGGTGGGAGACGTGAACCCCTTCGCGCGACCGTTCAGCCAATCGACGACGAACTTCATCGGGAGGCGTTCCGGATCGTCACCGACCGTCGGACAGCCCTGCGACAGGCCCGTTCCCGGTGCTTCGGAGTGGACGACGGCAAATCCGCGCTGCACCCATTCGAGTAACGCAGGCGAGATCCGCGGACGATTCGCCCGATAGGCTGGCGACGCCATCAGGCCGCGCGGCTGCGGCGTGTCGTTCAACTCCTGCTCCACATTCCAGTTCACCTGTCCGCGCGCCGTGCCCGCGAAGTACGGGCTGGATCCGTAGAGAACCGACAGCTTCACTCCATCCGCCTCGGCCTGTCGTGGACGCGTGACGTCGACGTGAACGCGGTCCTTCTTGCCGTCGTGATCACTGTCGAACCTGGTCTCGACCCAGAGCTCCTGCCGAATCCACGTCGTCGTGTCCTGGAACGCGGGAACGATTTGCGCCATTCCGTTCACGAACATCGGGGCGGCCTTCGCCGGCGCCTGAGCGCGGAGCGCATTGGCGTAGAGCGCGACGGCGATGATGGCGCTGGAGAGGAACGCGGGACGGGTCAGGGTCGGACGGTGCATGTCGAGGTCCGGACAGAGAAGGGGAGTCGTGCGTGCGGAGTCTTCAGGCGATGTCGGCGCCACGCTCGGCGAGCAGCTTTCTGAGCACGGAGCGGTGACACCGATCTTCATTCTCGCAGTAACAGCCCAGCGAGAAGTTGGTCTGGTGCGACAGCGCGGCGAGCATGTCGAGAACGTGGGCCGCCTCGGGTTTCTTCATTTCCGCGCGGAACTTTCGCTCGAATGCCTGCCACTCGCGATCGCTCTTGGCGTTCAACGCGGCCGTCACGAGTGGCTGACTCGGGGAGAGATTCGGGAGCCAGACGTCGTAGTAGTTCTGTTTGGCGAATTGCGCCTTCGGCACGCCGCGAGGTGGCCGGCGGACCGTCCCAAGTCGCAGGCCTTCGTGCGGTTTTCGCGGTGAGCCGAGTCTGAGGACCGTGATCGCCATCCGTCGAATGTTACGGAGCGGATCGCGCTGGGAATAGGTCCCCAGCGTCCGGTTCACGCGGCGTGTAATTTCATCGGTCCGCCACCCCATCCTGCCTCTGTTTCTCCATATGCGCCCGTTCATTCTTTCGTCATTCGTCGGCGTGTTGACGCTCTCGCCTGCGTTCGCGCCCCCCATCGCTCCTGTCGCGCCGTGCACGACGCCTACGACAGCCTGTGAGCAGTGGGTCACGCTCGGCGGCGGTCCCGGGCGTTCGATGGTCTACTCGACCTACTCGCTCGACACGCCCAATCCGGCGATCACGCGCGCGCTCATCATGGTCCACGGCACGAATCGCAACGCGGATCATTACTTCGAGACCGCCACGGCGGCGGGATTCCTGGCCGGTGCGCTCGACAACACGGTGATCATCGCGCCACACCTCATCGCGTCGCCGGACAAGCCCCGGGAGAACGAGATCGTGTGGCCGAACGGCGGCGACAGTTGGCGGTCGGGCGGCATGTCGACATCCAATCCGACGATCTCGGCGTTCGACTTCATGGACGAGATCCTGCGCAAGCTCGCCAACAAGAAGAATTTCCCGAATCTCACCAGGATCGTCGTGACAGGGCATTCGGCTGGCGGGCAGTACGCGACGCGCTACGAGATGGTCAACAAGGTTCACGACAAGCTCGGTGTGACGATCAGCTACGTCGTCGCCAATCCGTCGAGCTACGCCTGGCCCGTTGCGGTTCGACCGCTGCCCACGGGTGACGCGGACCCGGCCACCGCGGACAAGGAGGCGCTTGGACCGACAGGCGAGAAGGTGCACACGCAATTCACGTTCGGTCCATTCGACGCGAGCAAAGCGCCGAACTTCAATAGATGGCCCGCGGGGCTCGAGAATCGTACGGGCTACACGGCTCAGATGTCCGACGATCAGCTCAAGAAGCAGCTCGTCGAGCGTCCGACTACGTATCTGTTGGGCCAGGTCGACGTCCTCCCGCTCGGCGGATTCGACTCCTCGCCGAACGCGATGGCGCAGGGTCCCACGCGACGTGCGCGCGGCGAAGCGTTCTTCAAGTACGTGACCGAGACGATGGGCGCCAAGCACACCGCGATCATCGTTCCCGAGTGTGGCCATAACGATCGCTGCATCTTCACGACGAACATCGTCTTCCCGGCGATCTTCCCGAAGTAGTCTTTCTGTAAGGATGTTTCCGTGCGGAATTCCGAGCGGAGGTGCGTAAGCGCCGAAGCGAGGAACGATGAAAGCGAACCATCATTTTGTAGGGTCGTGGCGCGGGGACGAGCAAGCTCGTACACTTTTAGCTCCCCCTCCGCTCTCGCCACGAACCTATGAAGCGCTCTCCCTTTGCCGCGCTGCCGGCACTCGTATTCCTCGCCGTTGCCGTAACGGCTCAGACTCCGTCGACGTCGCCCGCCGGCGCAAGCTGGATGCGATATCCCGCGATCTCGCCCGACGGCAAGACGATCGCCTTCACGTTCAAGGGCGACATCTACAGGGTGTCGAGCGCAGGCGGCGCGGCCACGCCACTCACGTCCCACACGGCGAACGACTTCATGCCGGTGTGGAGTCACGATGGCAAGCAGATCGCGTTCGCGTCGGATCGATACGGCAACTATGACATCTACGTCATCAACGCCGACGGCGGCGAGGCGAAGCGCCTCACCTTCCACTCGGCCGACGAGTTTCCGACGAGCTTCTCGGCTGACGACAAGACCATCCTGTTCAGCTCCGCGCGGCAGGATGCGGCGTCGAACCGCCAGTTTCCCACGGGTGCGCTGCCCGAGCTGTACGAAGTGTCGGCGGCGGGCGGGCGTCCCACGCAGGTGCTCACGACGCCCGCTGAAAACGCCAAGCCGAGCAAGAACGGCCAGTTCCTGATCTACGAGGACAAGAAAGGTCAGGAGAACCAGTGGCGAAAGCACCACACGTCGGCGGTGGCGCGTGACATTTGGATCTACGATCGCAAGGCGGGCGCGCACCGTCAGATCACGACGTTCGCCGGCGAAGATCGCAATCCGGTGTTCGACGGCGACGAGAAGTCGTTCTACTACCTGAGCGAGGAGAGCGGCAGCTTCAACGTTCACAAAATGAGCGTCGACGGCGGCAAGTCGCAGCAGCTCACGTCGTTCAAGGGAGTACCGGTCCGCTTCCTCAGCATTGCCAATACCGGCACGCTCGCCTTCGGATTCGACGGCCAGATCTACACGATGGCGGCCGGTGGTCGACCGCAGAAGCTCGACATCGCGGTCTCGACGGACAACCGGGCGAACAACGAGCGCATTCTCGCCGTGAACAACGGCGCGTCGAACCTGGTCGTGGCGCCGTCGGGTAAGGAAGTCGCATTCACCTATCGCGGCGACGTGTTCGTGAACAGCGTCGAAGGTGGCGGCACCAAGCGAATCACGACGACGCCGGAGACGGAGAACGGGGTCGAGTTCGCGCCCGACGGCAAGTCGCTCATCTATGCATCGGAGCGCGGCGGGAAGTGGTCGATCTACGAAGCGCGCCGCACCCGTGACGCCGAGCCGTACTTCTACGCGTCGACCGTCGTGAAGGAGGCGCCGGTCGTGGCGAACGAGCATCAGAACACGCACCCGAGCTATTCGCCGGACGGGAAGCAGCTTGCCTACCTCGAGGATCGCAACAATCTGCGTATCCTCGACCTCGCGACGAAGCAGACGCGCACGATCCTCACCGACAAGGAGTTGTTCGGCGGCGACCACCACTTCGAGTGGAGCCCCGACAGCAAGTGGATCCTCTTCGATCTCGACGTGCCGGGCATCGCGCCGGGCGAGGTCGGACTCGTTCGCGCCGACGGCACGGGGAAGGTCATCAACCTCACCGAGAGCGGGTTCAACGACGCGCGCGGCAAGTGGATCTTCGGCGGAAAGGCGATGCTGTGGTTCAGCAACCGCGATGGGTTGAAGTCCGTTGCGCAGTCAGGCGCGGCACAGCAGGACGCTTACGCGATGTTCTTCGATCGCGAGGCGTGGGAGCGCTTCAAGCTCAACAAGGACGAGTTCGCGCTCGTGAAGGAAGCCGACGAGAAGCTCGCGAAATCGCGAACCGATTCGGTGAAGCAGCAGGGCGATACGGTTCGCGCGACGCGTAAGGAGCTCGTGCTCGATCTCGACGGCATCGACGAGCGAAAGGCTCGTCTCACGGTGGCGTCCGCGTCGATGGGCGATGCGCTCGTGAGCAAGGACGGCGAGATGCTGTACTACCTCGCGCGTTTCGAGAAAGGAATGAATCTCTGGTCGACGAACATGCGCACCAAGGAAACGAAGATGGTGCTCACGCTCAATGCCAACAGCGGCAACATGGCGTGGGACAAGGAGCAGAAGTACATCTTCATGCTCTCGGACGGCACGATCTCGCGCATCGATCCGACCAGCGCCAAGCGCGACATGGTGGCGATGAGCGGCGAGGAAGCGCTCGACGTCGACGCCGAGCGAGCGGCGATGTTCGACCACGTGTGGCGCCGCACCCGCGACACCTTCTACTCCAAGGGCTACCACGGCATCGACTGGGTCAACCTGCGTCCGGTCTACGCCAAGTATCTGCCGTACATCGGCAACAACTTCGAGTTCGCGGAGATGCTCGCCGAGATGCTCGGTGAGCTGAACATCAGCCACAGCGGGGCGACGTTCAATCAGACGAACGCGAACGACGACAACACTGCGTCGCTCGGGTTGCTGTTCGACCAGACGTACACCGGCGCCGGCATGAAGGTCGACGAAGTGATCAAGGACGGGCCCCTCGACCGGCACGACATCAGGATTCGTCCGGGGACGATCGTCGAGTCGGTCGACGGCAACCCGATTCCGGCCAACCGCGACATCGCTGAGTTCCTCAATCGAAAGGCCGGGAAGAACGTGCTGCTCGGCTTCGCCGACGGCACGACGAAGTCGGAAATCGTGGTAAAGCCGGTGAACCGCGCCGAAGAGAACCGGCTCCTCTATGCGCGGTGGGTGAAGCGAAACGCCGACGAAGTCGACAAGGCGAGCAACGGGCAGCTCGGCTACGTCCACATTCCAGGCATGAACGACGGTGCGTACCGCACGACTTTCGAAGACATCATGGGGAAATACGCGACGCGAAAGGGCGTCGTCGTGGACACGCGCTTCAATGGCGGCGGTGACCTCGTCGCCGACCTCGCGATGTTCCTCAGCGGCAAGAAGTTCTTCGACTACACCACGGATACGCGCAGCACCGGCTACGAGCCGAATTTCCGTTGGACGAAGCCGACGGTCGCCATGGCGAACGAAGCGAACTACAGCGACGGCCACTGCTTCGCGTACACCTACAAGGCACAGAAGCTCGGTCCTCTCGTCGGCATGCCAACGCCTGGCACGTGCACCTTCGCGGGTTGGGAGTCGCTGCAGGACGGCGTGCGCTGGGGCGTGCCGGGCGTGGGCGTGAAGGACGCGACGACCGGAAAGTATTTAGAGAATCAGCAGACCGAGCCGGACATCAAGGTCATGAACAAGTACGATGTCGTGAGCAAGGGTCGCGATCTGCAGCTCGAGGCAGCGATCGCGGCATTGCTCGGACTGGTGTCGCCCAAATCGTGAATCTCGATCGAACCTGGCTCTTACAGCAAGTTGAGCGGGGATAATCGCGGATTTGGGCGGGTCAACCACGATTTGCGCGGATTCTTCTTTAGAATCCGCGCAAATTGTTTTTGATCAGTTCGATCCGCGATCCTTTTTATGGTTGGGCCGAGCTACGGTCCGCGATAGCAACGTAGAGGTCTCCGCCGTAAAGGGACGGTCGCGTCGCGACGATCGTCGGAGTCGTCAGCCCCGCAGCTGCGGCGAGTGCTGGCAACGCCGACAACGGGATGGGATACGGCACCCAGCGATTCGGTCCGCGGCGATCGTACTCGATGATCACGACGCGTCCGCCGGGCTTCACAAGCGAGGCGAGCTGGCGCAACACGTCGTCCGCGTCGCGCATGAAGTGGAGCGAGTTGGCGAACAGCGCGCCGTCGAGCAATGCGTTGTCGAGCTTAGGAAGCTCGAAAGGGCGCGTCAGATCTGCGACGACCGGGACGATCCCGGCGGTACGCTCGACCGACGACAACGCTGCCGCGTCGCGATCGACCGCGTAGACGAGGCTGCCGGCGCCGAGCAGCGAGACGAGCGCGCGCGAAAACATGCCGTCGCCGGCACCGAAGTCAGCCCACACCTGATTCTGACCTGAGGGAACCGCTCCACTGATCAGCGCGGTGGCGTCACGCGTGTTCATGTCGTGTTCTTGCCGGGTTCAACTTTCTGCACTCGCCAGCGCTCGGCATGTAAAGGAATACGACTTGCTTTTTGTGCTGCTGACTTCAGTAGGGATGCAGCAATGAAATTCTTAGCGCGACGCTGGCGCCTCGGGGCGCTGACTCTCATTCCGATCATTCCCGCCGCGCTCTTGTGGTCGACACTACGCCCGAGCCATAAAGCCGATCCCCCGATGCAAATCGAGGTGAGTCTATCGGCTCGCCAGCTCAAGGTGGTCCAGAACGGTGACGTGGTGCAGACATACGGGATCGCGGTTGGCAGACCGAGCCATCCGACGCCGACGGGATCGTTCCGCACCGGTGCCATCGACTGGAATCCGTCCTGGACTCCGCCCCCGACCGACTGGGCAAAGGACAAGGAATACCAGCCTCCCGGCGCGGCGAGCAATCCCATGCAGGGCGTGAAGATCTATTTCCAAGCTCCCTACTACTTCATTCACGGGACGAACAATCCCGGCTCGATCGGGGAGGCCGCGTCACACGGGTGCATTCGTATGACCGCCGACGATGCGGTAGACCTGGCACACAGGATCGAAGATGCAGGAGGCCACGTTCCGATGACGATCTCGGAATAGCGATCCCGGATTAGCGA
>Ga0310811_10002678_pt1 | contig 22287 bp, 21 predicted proteins | sample YCmetagenome_FD_207642 | JGI IMG/M metagenome (GOLD analysis project Ga0310811, IMG submission 207642) | Soil microbial communities from experimental microcosm in Duke University, North Carolina, United States - YC | ecosystem: Engineered > Artificial ecosystem > Soil microcosm > Unclassified ...
TCCGTTCGCGGCCGATCTCATGGCGGCCTGCCTGCGGGCCGGTCAGCCGTTGAGCGGGGCGATCGAGACCACGGCGGACGCCCTTGGCGGACCTCTCGGCGACAGGCTCTCCTGGGTGGCGGCCCAGGTGCGGCTCGGGGCGAACCCGGAGGACGTCTGGGCGGCCGTCGGGAGCGAACCGCCGCTGGGTGCGCTGGCTCGGACGATGATCAGGGCCGCGCGGAACGGGGCTCCCGTCGCCGACGCGCTCACGCGGCTCGCCGATGACGCGCGCCAGGTCTCTCGGGCCGCCTCCGCGGCCGCCGCTCGCAAGGTCGGAGTCCAGGCTGTGGCGCCTCTGGGTCTGTGCTTCCTCCCAGCGTTCGTGTTCCTGGGGATCGTGCCTGTGGTCGCGGGTTTGGCGACACAGATCCTTCTGCCGTGACCATCGATGCGATCCCGGTGTGAAGCGCGCCGGTCCATCGCGTCGCGCGTAAAGCCTCCAGGCGTTGTGGACAGCGTCTTCCACAGCTGTGGACAGCCGATGCGGGCAGCGGCCGGGCAATGCCGCGTGGCCTCGTGCTTTCTGGAATCCACAGGTGCCGCTCAGGAAGCGACTCATCCACAGATGCCGATTCGCCGCGAAGAAGGCGACGCGAAATCCAGCAACGTGGCTCCGGCAGCGGGCGGATGGGCCGTCCCAGGGTGTCAGGAGGACCGATGGTCAGTTGGAGAGCGGAGCCCACATCCCTCGGCGTCGAGCAGGCGCCGGCCCAGCTCATTCGGCGCGTGGTCGGTGCCGTCCGGGCCGCGGTCCACCGGGCGGGGGTGCAGTGGACGCTTCTCGTCTGCGCGGAGACCCCCGTCCGAGGACGGGCGGGAGTTCGGAGCGGAGGCCGGGAGGGGGCTCGGACGGATGCTCAGGCCGGAGCTTCCGTCGACGCCCGTTCGCGAGTCGCGGAAGGAGCATTCGCGAGAGCCCGCGCGGGGGCCGAGGCCGGCATGTCGACCGCGGAGTACGCCGTCGGGACGATCGCCGCCTGCGGATTCGCCGCGTTGCTCTTCAAGATCGTGACCAGTGCCGAGGTGAGGTCGATGCTCTCCGCGCTCATTCAGAAGGCGCTCAAGCTGGCCGGCTGAATGGGGCTAGCCGCAGATTCCGGAAGAGAGTCCTGAAGGGAGGAACAGAACGTGCGAAGGATCGTGGCGTCACCTCGGAGCGTGGGCACTCCGGGCCCCGGCACCTCGGCCGACGTGGTCTCGGCCGACGTGGTCTCGGCCGATGTTGTGTCGGCCGATGTGGTCTCGGCACAGCCGGGACCGGTCAGCGCCGGCAGGCCGAGGCGGGAGCGGGGCTCGGTGACGGCGGAGACGGCCGTCGCCCTTCCGGCTCTGGTGATCGTGCTGGCCGCTTCGTTGTGGGCGGTCACCGTCGTCGGCGTGCATCTCCAATGCGTGGACGCGGCCCGGGCGGGCGCCCGGGCCGCCGCGCGAGGCGAGCAGGCCGGGGCCGTCCGCGAGGCCGTCGCCCGGTCGGTCCCGGCGAACGCGAGGATCGACGTCTCCTCCGGTGCGGAGGTCGCCCGTGTCGAGGTCTCCGTCCGGGTCGAGCCTCCATGGGGTCCGATGTCGCCTGCCGTCGACGTGAAGACGTCGGCCGTCTCCATGCTCGAGCCGGGCGTACGGCCATGAGGCGGTCGGGACGTCCGGACAAGGGCTCCGCGACGGTGTGGATGATCGCGATCATGGCGGTGGTCTGGATCACGACGATGGCCGTCGTGGACGTCGCGGTCGCCCGCGTGGCACGGCACCGCGCGCAGAGCGCGGCCGACCTCAGCGCGCTCGCCGCGGCGGCGCGGGCGGCGTCCGCCCTGGAGGACGGCTGCGCGCGGGCGCGGACGGTGGCGGACGCCAACAGGGCGCGAGTGCACAGGTGCTCGATTTCGGACGGGATCGCCACCGTCGCGGTCTCCGTGCGTTTCGCGCTTCCGGTTTTCGGCAGTCGTACGGCTGCCGCCGTGGCGAGGGCCGGACCAGTCGGCGTGAAGTCGTGAGCAGCCCGATGATCCTGGCATGGGGAGATTTACAGGGATATATGACCGTGGGTGTTCGTCGCAATAGAATCACGACTTCTTGGACGCGGCGTCTAAGAGTGGACGACTGGCTAAGGTTTCGGGTACTCCCGGTCATCCTGAAGATTCCTCGGGATCGGGTCCCAGGCCGGTTCTTGGCGGAAGGATGGGTCGTGACCGCGCTTCGCAGCCTGGCCGTGGCGGCGGGAGTCGTGCCGCTCGCGACGGTGTCCGTTCTGATGGTCGGCGCCGCCCCGGCGAGCGCGGCACCCAGCGGCATCACCTCACCATCGGCTGGAGAGGTCATCAAGACCTCGGGCCCGGTGACGATCTCGGCCAAGACGGGCCTTCTGCAGTTGAGCATGGGCCTCTACGTCGAGGGACCGTCCGTACCCCGGCGGAGGGTCGCCCAGGGCGGTCTCAATCAGACGATCAAGGGCTCGTTCGATCCCGGGGCCGTTCCGAACGGCGTCTTCACGGTGTCGCTCCGCGGAGAGATCACAGCGAAGACCTACAAGACGTCCACGTTCACGGTCAGCAGGCCTCCGGCCGCGCCCTCCGCCGTCAACGCCGTGCTCACGGGCACCTCTGACGTGGTCGTCACGTGGGCCAAGGGGTCCGAACCCGACCTGCGGTCCTACACGGTCTCCAGCACGACGGCGGCGAAGTCGGGCGCCATCCCGTTGGCCACGGCGTGCTCGGGCTCGTCCTGCCGTGCGAGTCTCACGGTTCCCGCGGGGGCGGCGGGTCAGCGGGTCGGGTTCTCCGTGAAGGCAGTGCGTTCCGACGGCTCGGGCGGCACCGTCGCTTCGAGCGGATCCGCGGTCTCCTACCTGAACATGCCGGCCGCGGCGCAGCCGACTCCGACCGCGACGTCCTCGGTGGTGACGTCGTCCTCCGCGTCGCCCTCCGCGACCTCCTCCGTCCCGACTCGGGGCTCGACGGCCACGGCCGGATCGCAGCCCCTCCAGCGACTGGCCGGCGGCACCTCGAAGGCCGGTCTCACTCTTCCCGACCTGCCCGATGCGGACGCGACCCCGCCGGAGGTCGCTCCTCCGGGTTCCATGGCGGGCGAACCCGTCCTGGAGCCGTCCGGTTCGCTGCTCAGCGGACCCGGTTACGGCATCCTGCTCGCTCTGGTCGGCGCGGCGCTCCTCCTGGGCGCCCACGTGCGCGGCCGGTTGAAGCGCCGCAAGGGCGTCTACGCGCCCTCGGGCGCCGGAGCCGTGGCGGCGGTGCCGATCGGCGCCGGCGCGAGTGTGGCCCGGCCTGCAGGGGCGGGGAGCCGCATCTGGACGGGTGGGCTGCGTGCCGTCGCTCCGGGTTCCGCCGGTGGCGGGACGGGCGTTCCCGCCCTGGCGCCGGCGGCCACGCGTCGTCATCCGGGACTCGCGCCGACGATTTCAGGAAGCTCCGCTTCGGGAACCTCCGCGACCACCACGTGGGGGCTGGTCAGGGGCACCGCCACCACGATCGCCAGGCGTCCCTCCATCGTGCTCGTCAGCGGGGCGGGAAGGTCGCAACCCGTGCTGGTGGCCTCCCCCGTGCCCGCGGACGCCGATCGAACCGGCCCCCTCGAGCAGGTTCCGGTGGAGGACGCGGCCGATCAGGGAAGGTTCTACCGACCGGCAGAGGGCGAATGGATCGGGGACGACGACGATCCCTACACCGGACGGCGCCGCAGGGAGCCGTGAGCGGCGTGGGGGGCCGGTGAGCCGATCAGGAGCCCAGCAGCACGCCGAGAAGGCGGAGGGCGCCGGCCTTGTCTAGAGGCTCGTTGCCGTTGCCGCACTTGGGTGACTGGATGCAGGACGGGCAGCCCCTCTCGCACTCACAGGAGGAGATCGCTTCACGGGTGGCGGAGAGCCACTCGGCCGCTTTGGCGTACCCACGTTCGGCGAACCCCGCTCCACCCTCATGACCGTCGTAGACGAAGACGGTGAGCAATCCCGTGTCGGGGTGCAGTTCTGTCGAGACCCCGCCGATGTCCCAGCGGTCGCACGTGGCGAACAGCGGGAGGAGGCCGATCGAGGCGTGCTCGGCCGCGTGGGCCGCGCCGCCCAGATCGACCGGTTTGCCGTCCGGGTCCGCCGTCAGCGGGATGAGAGCGGCGGAGGGCAGAGTCCACCACACCGCGCGCGTGCACAGTGTCCGGGCCGGTAGGTCGAGAGGCTCCTCACCGAGCATCTCGCCGGTCTGGTGGCGGCGCTTGAGGTAGGAGACCACCTGATGGGTGACCTCCACGGAGCCGAAATGCAGCTCCCCGGGACCGAAAGCCTGAGACCGCAGCGACTCCATCACGCGGATGTCCGTCACGTCCCTGGCGAAGGTCGAATAGTCGGGCTCGGCCGTGGAGACCAGGGCGACCCCGGCGTCGAGTTCCAGCTCCTCGACCACGAACGTCTCGCCTTGGTGCAGGTAGACCGCCCCGGTGTGGACGGTGGTGTGCGCCGACGACTCGTCGACCGTGCCCAGGAGCCGCCCGGTGCCGGACTCGACCACCTGGATCGGGCTCCCGCCCGATCCTCTGATGTCCGCAAGGTCGGCGGCCCTGTTTCGGCTCGTCCAAAACCATCCCGTCGTACGCCGGCGCAGCAGCCCGCGGGCGACCAGATCGTCCAGCACGTCCCGGGCGGCCGGGCCGAAGATCTCGAGGTCGTCGTCGGTGATCGGGATCTCCGAGGCGGCTGCGCAGAGATGGGGCGCCAGCACGTACGGATTGTCCGGATCGAGAACGATGGCTTCCACCGGGCGGCCGAACAACGCCTCGGGATGGTGGACCAGATAGGTGTCCAGAGGATCGTCGCGCGCGATCAGCACGGCCAGCGCGTCCTGCCCCGCGCGCCCGGCCCGGCCCGCCTGCTGCCAGAGGGAGGCGCGGGTTCCCGGCCATCCGGCGATGAGGACGGCGTCGAGGCCGGACACGTCCACGCCGAGTTCCAGCGCGTTGGTCGTCGCCAGGCCGACCAGGGCTCCCGAACGCAGGGCCTTCTCCAGCACACGCCTGTCGTCGGCCAGGTAGCCCGCTCGATAGGCCGCGACCCGGTCCGCCAGCCGGCCGGCCGGTGGGCCGTCGAGAAGGCGGGCGCCATCCTCGGACTCGGATTCCCTGCTCGTGAGCGTCTCCCCATGCGGGCCGCCGTCGCCGGCGATCGCCGGTCCCCCCAGGCCCGGTCCCCCCAGGCCCGGTCCCCCCAGGCCCGGTCCGTACGGCAGGGCCGGCTCCTCGAGTTCCTCACCGCGCGCCAGGGCCGGCTCCTCGAACTCCCCGGCCCGTCGCACCGTCGGTCCCGCGGGGTCCTGGCCGTACGGCGGAGCCGATCCCACGAGATCGGCGCCGAACGGCAGGGCGAGTCCTTCGCCCGTCTCGATCTCCTCCAGGTTGCGCCTCGCGGCAAGGGCGACCGTTTCGGCGGCGCGCCGAGATCGGACGAACGCCAGTGTGCGGACGTCCTCGATCACGAGATCCGACAGCAGGTCGGCCGCTTCTGCGGTCGCCGTCCGCCGGACGGGGGCGCCGCCCTCGCCCCGCAGATCGGTCAGAGGAGGCTCCCACAGGGCGAAGGTGGTCGAACCCCGAGGAGAGGCGTCCGTCGTCACCTCGGCCATCTCAAGGCCTGTCAGGCGCATTCCCGCGAGAGCGGGCTCGCTCGCGGTGGCCGAGGCCAGCAGGAACACGGGCTGAGAGCCGTATTTGGCGGAGACCCGGCGCAGCCGGCGCAGGATCTGGGCGACATGGGAGCCGAACACGCCCCGATAGCCGTGGCACTCGTCCACCACGACCAACCGCAGCCGCCGCCAGAAGGACGACCACGACGCGTGCCGGGGCAGGACCGACCGATGCAACATATCCGGATTTGTCAGGACATAGTTGGCGTGCTGGCGGACCCACTGGCGCTCTTCGGTGGGGGTGTCGCCGTCGAAGGTGGCCGCGCGCACCTGCGCGAGCCGCAATCCCCTGACGGTCCTGAGCTGGTCGGCGGCCAGTGCCTTGGTCGGGGTGAGGTAGAGCACGGTGCCGCCGGAGAAGATCTCCGTCACCGCCGGAACCAGGTAGGCCAGGGATTTTCCCGAGGCCGTTCCTGTGGCGATGATCACGTTTCGGCCACGGTGAACATGCTCGGCGGCCTCGAACTGGTGCTGCCAGAGGCCCGGGACGCCCTGGTTCACCAAGCGCGTAACGAGCAGTTCAGGAGCCCAATCCGGCCAATGGACTTGACCCGCCTGACGTGCTGGAACATGCTCCACATGGGTGACACGCCGCTGGCGTGCAGGAACAGCGAGCAGGCGGCCGAGAAGGGGGCCTGATCGTTCCGAGGGAGAAGTAAACGGAGTCACTGGTTTCCAGTTTGCCATCTGCGGGGAGAGTCGCCCGGAGTCGTGATTTCGTATAGACACGGAGTCGGAGCGTGGTTGAATGCCGCGCGTCAGGGTCATGGTTCTGGGGCTACCAGGATGCACGACTCGCATCGAGACCTACGCAAGTAAGGCGCTGGAGGATCTGTGGATCTGAAGTTGGACCACCATTCCGAGGACAGTCTCACCATCGTCGATGTCGAGGGTGAGATCGATGTCTACACCGCGCCCAGACTGCGTGAGCTGCTGATCGACCTGGTCAACAAGGGCAACTTCCACCTTCTCGTGAACATGGAGAAGGTGGACTTCCTCGACTCGACCGGCCTTGGTGTGCTGGTCGGCGGGCTCAAGCGGGTCCGGGCGCACGACGGGTCACTCGAACTCGTCTGCACGCAGGAGCGCATTCTGAAGATCTTCCGGATCACCGGTCTCACGAAGGTCTTCGGCATCTACGCCTCGGTGGAAGAGGCCAAGGAAGCCCACGGCCGGGACAAGTGACGGCCGAGGAGCCAACATGGCCACCGTCGAGTTGACGTTCAGCGCGTTGCCGGCCCACGTGCGTACGGCGCGACTGGTCGCGACGGCCATCGCCCGGCGCACCGGGGTGGCGGAGGCGATCCTGGACGAGGTCCGCCTCGCGGTCGGAGAGGCGTGCTCGCGGGCGGTGGAGGCGCATCGCCTTCACTGCCCGGGTGAGCCTGTCCGCATCGAGTTACGCGATGACGCGGGCCGGTTCGAGGTGACCGTCACCGACGCCGCCCCGAGCGAGGAGCCGAAGCCCTACGTCCTGGACGTCGACGGCGCTTTCATGCCTGATGAGATGGCGGAGTTGGGTGTCGCGGTCATCGCCGGGCTCGCCGACGACGTCGAAGTGGTGCCGGGTCCCAAGGGCATGCGGATCAGGATGAGCTGGCCCGCGTCGGTCGACGGGATCGCCGCGATCTGACCGGGAGCGGGTGTCCGCCCCCGGGAGCGGGGGCGGTTTTCCGCGTGCCTCCGTCGATCACTGCAAGGGCCGCTCGACATCCTGGAACATGAAGTCGGCCGTGCCGCCGAGGCTTCCGGCCGTCCGGTCGAGCCGCTCCATCCAGGTGGCACATCCCTGAGGCTCGGAGGCCGCGTATCCCGCGGCTCGCATGCTCGTGAGCGGTCGCCCCCCGGCGGTCGAGCGTCGCACCAGACCGGCCGGAAAACGGCCTGCCGGTAATTGGAACCGCGTCATCCCTGGTGACAGTGTGGCGAACGGCCATTCCTGAGCACATTAAGGGCATCTTGAATATCCCCTTTAAGGCCCGCCGTAACAGGAGTGACACGCGAGGCCCGCATCCTGACTCACCTGGTCAAAAGGACCATCGGGCGGGGCAAAACTTGCACCATTACTGGACGTGGTCCTAATTACCGAGGCGAGAGGCCTTCATATCCGCGGCGTCGCTGCGTAGACTCCCGGCACCGGCCAAGGTATTGCGGATGCAACCGGAAGCGGCACTTGCCAATCACCCGGAAGTGCGCCGCTAGGACCGGCAGGTACACCGTCAGCAGCGCCCTCCGGGCAGAATCCAACCCGTCTGGCCGAGGAGGACGGATGTCTGCCTATCTAGCCGCTGGCGAAGGCACAGCGGTGGCACTTAGCGGTTCCCATCTCACACTCGTGGTCGTTGTCGCGGCGGTGGCCCTTTTGGCCCTCGCCGTCGCCGGCGGTCTGGTGCGAGAAGTGCTCGCCGCAGGTCAGGGCACCGAACGCATGCAGAACATCGCGCATGCCGTACAGCAAGGTGCCGCCGCATATCTCACACGGCAGTTCCGGACACTTGCCGTGTTCGTTGTCCTCATTCCTTTCCTACTGTTCCTGTTGCCTGCGGATTCGACCAGCGTGGCCGTAGGCCGGTCGGTCTTCTTCGTGATCGGCGCGGTGTTCTCCGCGCTCACGGGCTTCATCGGCATGTGGCTGGCGGTCCGCGGAAACGTCCGCGTGGCGGCGGCGGCCCGTGAATCCGGTGAGAAGCTCGCGATGCGCATCGCGTTCCGCACCGGCGGTGTGGCGGGCATGTTCACCGTCGGCCTCGGTCTGCTCGGTGCGGCCGTCGTGGTGATCATCTACAAGAGTGACGCTCCGAGCGTGCTCGAAGGCTTCGGTTTCGGCGCCGCGCTGCTCGCGATGTTCATGCGTGTCGGCGGCGGCATCTTCACCAAGGCGGCGGACGTCGGCGCCGACCTGGTCGGCAAGGTCGAGCAGGGCATTCCCGAGGACGACCCGCGCAACGCGGCGACCATCGCCGACAACGTGGGCGACAACGTCGGCGACTGTGCCGGTATGGCGGCCGACCTGTTCGAGTCGTACGCCGTCATGCTCGTCGCCAGCCTGATCCTCGGCAAGGCGGCCTTCGGCACCGAGGGTCTGGTCTTCCCGCTGATCGTCCCGATGATCGGCGTCATCACCGCCATCATCGGCATCTTCACCACCCGGCCGCGCTCCGGCGACCGTTCGGGCATGTCGGCCATCAACCGCGGCTTCTTCATCTCGGCCGGGATCTCCGCCGTCCTCGTCGCGGTGGCCGCGTTCGTGTACCTGCCGTCGAGCTTCTCCGGGCTCAGCGGGGTCAGCCCGGCGATCGCGGGGCTCAGCTCCGACCCTCGCCTGATCGCGATCGGCGCGGTGCTCATCGGCCTCGTCCTCGCCAGTGCCATTCAGGTCCTCACCGGCTACTTCACCGAGACCAACCGCCGCCCGGTGAGGGACATCGGCAAGAGTTCGCTCACGGGACCGGCGACCGTGATCCTGGCCGGCATCTCGGTCGGCCTGGAGTCCGCCGTCTACTCGGCGCTGCTGATCGGCGGCGCGGTGTACGGCGCGTTCCTGCTCGGCTTCGGCAACGTGACCATAGCGCTGTTCGCCGTCGCCCTGGCGGGCACGGGGCTGCTGACCACGGTCGGCGTCATCGTCTCCATGGACACCTTCGGCCCGGTGTCGGACAACGCCCAGGGGATCGCGGAGATGTCCGGCGACGTGGAAGGGGAGGGTGCCCAGGTGCTCACCTCTCTGGACGCCGTCGGTAACACCACGAAGGCCATCACCAAGGGCATCGCGATCGCGACGGCCGTGCTCGCCGCGACGGCGCTGTTCGGCTCGTTCCGGACGGCGGTCGAAGGGCAGTTGGCGACGGCGTCGCAGGGCGTCAAGGACGCGCTGGGCTCGTTCGCGAGCTTCAATCTGTCCATCGACTCGCCGAACGTCCTCGTCGGTCTGATCATCGGCGCGGCCGTGGTGTTCCTGTTCTCGGGACTGGCCATCGCCGCGGTCGGACGCGCCGCCGGCCGGGTCGTCTACGAGGTGCGCGAGCAGTTCCGCACCAAGCCGGGGATCATGGACGGCACCGAATTGCCCGACTACGGCCGTGTGGTGGACATCTGCACCCGTGACTCGCTGCGGGAGCTGGCCACGCCCGGCCTGCTCGCGGTCCTGACGCCGATCGCGGTCGGCTTCGCCCTCGGCTACGCGCCGTTGGGCGCCTACCTGGCCGGTGCGATCGCGGCGGGCACCCTGATGGCGGTCTTCCTGGCCAACTCCGGTGGTGCCTGGGACAACGCCAAGAAGCTGGTCGAGGACGGCCACCACGGCGGCAAGGGTTCACCGGCGCACGAGGCCACGATCATCGGCGACACCGTCGGCGACCCGTTCAAGGACACCGCGGGCCCGGCCATCAACCCGCTGATCAAGGTCATGAACCTGGTCGCCCTCCTGATCGCCCCGGCGGTCGTCACCTACGCCGACAACGTGGCGATCCGCGTCGGCGTGACGGTCCTCGCCGTGGGGGTCGTCGTGGGCGCGGTCGTCGTGTCCAAGCGGCGGTCGATCAGCATCGCCTCCTCGGACGACAACGACAACGACCACGAGGAGCGTGCCCCGGAGACCGTCGGAAGCTGAATTCCGGCGGCGAAGGTCGATTGACGAGAGGGTCCCCCATGACCATGGGGGACCCTCTCTCCATACACTGGGCTGTTATGGACGAACCCTCCGGAGGCCGAGGTCTGGCACTGGTTCTGCTGGCCATGCTGGTGATGTTCGCTCTGATCGTCGGCCTCGCCGTATGGGCCGCGGGATGACGTTCCAGGGCGTCGCCACCACGCCGCGATCCGCCGGAAGCCCGGCCGCGGCCGAGGGCCCGATCACGCCGGACGCGGTCCAGGGCCCGATAACGCCGGATGCCGTTCAGAGCCCGGCCGTGCCGGACGCGTCGGAGAAGGCGGTCAGGTGAAGACGCTCATCGTGGTGAGACACGCCAAGGCCGAGCACGTCGCCGGGCTGGCCGACCGGGAGCGCGGGCTCACGGCGCGCGGGGAGCGCAACGCCAGGGAAGCGGGCGATCTGATCCGGCCGCTCGAACCGGGGCTCATCGTGTCCTCCCCGGCTGTCCGCACCCGCCGCACGGCCGAACTGCTCGGCCTGGACGCGCCCATCGAGTTCGAGGGCGGGATCTACGAGGCCTACCCCGACGAGTTGCTCGAACTGCTCCGCCGTACGGACCCGGAGGTGGACACCCTCGTCCTCGTGGGGCACAACCCCGGAGTCCATGAGCTCGTCCTGAGCCTCACCGGCACGCAGGACGATCGATTCCCCCCAGGAGCCTTCGCCGTGATCGAGTTCACGGCGCCCTGGGAGGAGGTCGTGCCCAGGACGGGACGCCTGATCCGCACGCACAATCCCTGATTCCGGCAGGAGGACGACCTGCGCCTACTGCTCGCCAACACCATCCGAGCGCTGAGGCCCGCGGATCCCCGGCTCGCGCTCGGCTTCGGGTTGACCGGGGCCGCCTCCCTGGTGATCCCCCTGCTCGTCGGCATCGTCACCGGGCACCTGATCGGCGGCGCCACCGTCGGGCTGGGCGCGTGGCTGGTGGCCAGCAGGGCCCTCCTCGACCCGGCGCGGGTGAGCAGGACGTTCATGCTCGGCGTGGTGGTGTCGCTCGCGGTGGGCACCGTCCTCGGCATCGTCATCTCGGGTGAGAGCTGGCTGATCGTGCCCGCCGCCTCGGCGCTCGGCGGGCTCGGCGTGCTGGTGCGGCCCATCGGCATCACGCCCGCGCTCACCTTCCTGCTCACGGCGGCCAACCCGCTGCCCATCGACCCCCTCGCGCACACGGGCCTGCAACTGCTCGGCGGGCTGCTCGCCAGCGCGCTGCTCACTCTTCCCTGGCCGTGGCGGCGGACCCGCCCGCTGGCCCTGCTGCTGTCCCAGACGGCCGAGGCGGTGGCCGACCTGGTGGAGGCCGCCGCCGATCCGCAGCGCGACTCCCACGAATGGGACGTTCTCCGCCGCAAGGCAGGCGACTCGCTCGTCGAGGCGCTGATGGCCTATGTCCGCCACCGGTGGCAACGCCGATCACGGGACGCCGAGAAGGTGGCCGTGGCGCTCCGGCGGGTGTTCTACGAGGCGGTGGCCTTGCACGGCATGTACGTCGCGGTCCAGGGGCGGGCCCCGGCCGCCGCGGAGAGGGCCGGTGCCGACGACCTGACGCACTCCCTGGCCCAGGCCCTGCGCTCCTTCATCGGAGAAGGCCCCGCCACCACCGAGGACCCGCTTCCCGCCTATGAGGCCCGGGTGAACGAGGTGCGCGCGGACCGCCCGCACGAGGAACGGGAACTGCTGGTCCTGGTCCTGTTGCGGCAGATCGGGCACTGCGCCGAGCGCATCGGGCAGGCCCTGACGAAGGCGGGGGGCGCCGCGCGGGCGCTCCATGCCACCCGCAACGTGCTCCCCACCCTCACGGCACGGCCCAAGACACCTCCGGAGCTCCGCCTGTCGTTCGCCTTCGACAATCCCCGGGTCAGGCACGCGCTCCGGGTCCTCCTCGGTACGGCGTTCGCCTCCACGATCATCGTGCTGTTCAAGCCGCCCCACCCGCACTGGCTGGTGATCGCCGTCCTCGTGACGGTTCAGCCGACGTACGGCGAGACGCGTGCCAGGGTGTGGGCGCGTATCGGAGGCAGCACGGTGGGCGGGCTCGTCACAGTGGCGATCCTCCATTTCGACCCCGGCTACTGGTGGCTCGGACTGCTGATCGGAGTGTCAGCGGCGCTCGCCTTCGGCATGGCGTCGGTCCATCAGGCCTACTGGTCGACGTTCATGACCATGTGCGTGCTGCTGCTCATCGACTTCCAGCTGCCGGCGGGCACCGGGGTCGTGGAGTCCCGGATCCTGCTGACCATCCTCGGCGGGCTGATCGCCGTGGCCTGTACGCGCCTGCTGTGGCCCCGGGGGGAGACCGTCAGGCTCGCCGACCGGGTCGCCCGGATGTTGACGGCCCATGCCGGAGCCGCCCGCACACTTGCGGGGGTGGCCCGGGGGAAGCCGTCCGTGGAGAAGGCCGAGGTCAAGATCAAGCAGTCCGAGCTGGACGCGGACGCGGTGGCCCTGTCCCTGGACTACATCGCGCACGAGCCCGGTGGGACGGTGCCCCACGCCGTCCAAGAGGCCGTGGAGGCCGCTCAGCGGGTGCGGGACGATCTGATATCCGTCACCTCGGTTCTGCGGGACGATCCGGGCGATCCCGGCCATGTGCCCGAGGTGCTCGAGACGGTCGCGCGGCGGCTGGAGACGACGGCGCAAGCCGTACAGGCCGGCGAACCGTTCGATTTCACGGGTGACGTGGACTGCGAGCTGGCGGTGGTCGCCGCTTCGGTGGGGCGGCTCGCGGGGCGGCGTCTCGCGGAGCTGGACGCCGATCCGCGCGACACGCGTACGGAGGTGCGGCGGGCCCTCATCCGCACGGCCGTGGCCGACCAGGCCCTCCGGTCCCTGAGCGTGGACACCGTCCGCCTGTGCGACGCCGCCACGTCCGCGTTCGCCTACGTGACGCCCGAGGCGGCGGCCGCCTGAAGCTCAGTCCCAGCGGGAGACCATGCCGTCCTCGGCGTCGGCCGCCTCCACCTCGTCGCGGGAGATCCCGAGGAGGTAGAGGATCGAGTCCAGGTAGGGCACGTTGAGCGCGGTGTCGGCGGCCTGCCGTACGACCGGCTTGGCGTTGAAGGCGATGCCGAGGCCGGCGGCGGCGAGCATGTCGAGATCGTTGGCGCCGTCGCCGACCGCCACGGTCTGGCTGAGGGGCACGCCCGCCTGGGCGGCGAAGCGCTCCAGCGCGCGCGCCTTCCCCGGCCGGTCGACGATCTCGCCGATCACCCGGCCGGTGAGCCTGCCGTCCACGACCTCCAGCGTGTTCGCGGCCGAGTAGTCGATGCCGAGATCGGCGACCAGGGCGTCGGTGATCTGGGTGAAGCCGCCGCTGACGATGGCGAAGCGGTAGTCGAGGCGCTTGAGCGTCCGGACCAGCGTGCGCGCCCCGGGCGTGAGGACGACCTCCTTGACGACCTTCTCGAAGATCTGCTCGGACAGCCCTTCGAGCAACGCCACGCGCCTGACCAGCGACTCGGCGAAGTCGAGCTCGCCCTGCATGGCCTGCTCGGTGACGCGCGCGACCTCGTCGAGGCAGCCCGCGTGCCGGGCGAGCAACTCGATGACCTCGCCCTGGATCAGGGTGGAGTCGACGTCCATGACGATGAGCCGCTTGGCCCGGCGGCTGAGGCCGCTGCGCTGGACGGCCACGTCGACCTTCTGCAGCGCCGCCTCGGCGGCGAGTTCCGCCCGCATGGCCCGGGGATCGGCGCCGGAGACGGCCATCTCGATGCAGGTGACGGGGTAGCTGGACAACCGCTCGATGCGGTCGATGTTGGCCCCGCTGGCCGCGACCCTTCCGGCGATGCCGGCCATGGCGGCGGGGAGCAGGGGCGCGCCGAGAACGGTGACGTGCAGCCGGCCGCGCCGCCGCTTCTCCTGCGACGCCGTGCCGGTCGCGATCTCCAGGTCCATGTCGAGATCGGCGGCCACCTGCTCGACGGCGGTCCAGAGCCCGCCGATCGTGCCGCCGGTGCCCGTGGGCGGGCCGCCGGCGTAGGCGACCAGGACACCGAGCGTCAGACGCCCGCGGATGACGACCTGTTCCACGTCGGCGACGGTCACGGGAAACCCGGCCAGGACGGTGAACAGGCGAGAGGTGACGCCCGGGCGATCCGGACCCGTGAGCGTGATCAGGAGCGTGCGCTGGTTCACGTTGTTTGAGGTTACTGGGCGAAGCCTCACCACTGTGCACGAGGTTCACCATGCGGACGCCTCACTGCCGCACGTGTGAGAGATCACAGTCATTTCCGCATGACGTCATGGTCACGGAGACCTTGAGGAAGGACGCGCCCATGACGATCTCCCTTGACACCGGTCGTTACACCGTCGGGCTCGCAGAGAGCGCCGCCGACGTCAGAGCCGCCCAGCGACTGCGGTACGAGGTGTTCGCCCAGGAGATGGGCGCCGTCCTCGACTCCCCGGTGAGCGGGCTCGACGTCGACGGATTCGACGCGTACTGCGACCACCTGCTGGTCCGCGAGGGTGACACCGTCGTGGGAACCTACCGGCTGCTGCCGCCGGGACGTTCGGACCGGCTGTACTCGGACGCCGAGTTCGATCTCAGCAGGCTCGCGGGCATCCGGAACGACCTCGTCGAGGTGGGCCGCACGTGCGTGCATCCGGACCACCGCGCGGGTGCGGTCGTCGGCCTCATGTGGGCGGGGATCGCCAACTACATGGTGAACGGCGGGTACGGCTACCTGACCGGATGTTGCTCGGTGCCGCTCGACGACGGCGGCGCGGTCGCCGGCGGAGTCGTCGACCGGGTGCCGCTCGGCCCGGAGGAGTACCGCGTCACGCCCCGCAAGCCGTGGACGAGCACCGGGGCGCCCCTGCCGGACCGGTTCGTGCTGCCGTCCCTGCTGCGCGGCTACATGCGCCTCGGCTCCTGGGTCTGCGGGGCTCCCGCTCACGACCCCGACTTCCGCAGCGCGGACTTCCTCGTCCTGCTGTCGATGGCCAACGTCGACACCCGCTACCTGCGGCACTTCCTGGGAGACATGCTGTGAGCACGATCATCCATCTGCCGGTGACCACCTCGCCGTGGTTCCCGGTCTCCCCGTGCATGCCGAGCGAGTGCATGGAGGAGCCCCTCGCGATGGCGGGGCCCCTGCGGCGGGCCGCTCGGGTCCTGGGCGCTCTGGCCGTCGTGGTCTCGGGCGTCCCGCTCGCCTTCGTCGCCCGCCTGAGCAGTACGGCGCAGCGCAAGCGGTTCACCATGATGTGGTCGCGGATGTTGATCAGGGCGCTGGGGATCAAGATCGAGGCCCGGCGGGGATTCGCCTTCGTCGGCGGTTCCCTGGAGGCCCGTGCCGTACCCGAGGGGGAGGGCGGGACGCTCCTCGTCGGCAACCACATCTCCTGGCTCGACCCGATCGTGGTCGCCGCCATCACCCCCTGCCGGCTGCTGGCGAAGAGCGAGATCGCCGAGTGGCCGGTGATCCGGACCCTGGCGGCGGGCGGCGGTGCGCTGTTCATCGACAGGAACCGCCTGTCCGCCCTGCCCCAGGCGATCGACGACGTGGCCGCCGCCCTGCGGGACGGGGACACAGTGGTCGCCTTCCCCGAGGGGACCACCTGGTGCGGGCGCGAGATGGGCCCGTTCCGGCCCGCCGTGTTCCAGGCGGCCATCGACGCGGGCGTGCCCGTCCGGCCGATGGCGCTGCGGTTCCGGCAGGGCGAGGAGCTGTCGACCGGGCCGTCCTACGTGGGCGACGACTCGCTCGTGGCGTCCATCATGCGGGTCGTCGCCATCAGGGACCTGGTCGCCGAGGTCACCTTCTTCCCCGGCGTGCAGGTGCCCCGCGGCGGAGATCCGCGCCGTGCTCGGAGGACTCTCGCGAGGATCGCCGAGGCCCAGGTCCGCGCGGGCGTCGTGGAGACGCACCGTCAGCCGGTGGCCGCGTAGCTTCTCTGGGGGATCAGACGATCAGGTGGGTGTCCCCGAACTCGTGCCACAGGTAGCCCTCTTCCAGAGCGGCCGCGTACGAGCGCGACAGCAGCGGTTCGCCCGCGATCGCCGACAACATCATCAGATGGCTCGACCGCGGCTCGTGCAGGCCGGTGATCAGGCCGTCGACCGCCCGGACGCCCCCGGCCGGGGTGACGATGTGTGACGTCCATCCGTCGGCCGCCCGGACGGGGCCGTCCAGCGCGGCGGATTCCAGCGCTCTGACGACGGTGGTCCCGACTGCGACGACCCGGCCGCCGGTCTCCCGCGTGAGACGCACCAGGTCCGCCGTCCGCCGCGGGACGGAGAACCACTCGGGATAGGGCGGTTCGTCCTTCTCCGGCGAGGCCACGCCCGTGTGGAGGGTGATGGGCGCGACGGTGACCCCCCGGGAGACGAGGCCCGCCACCAGTTCGGCCGTGAACGGGCGGCCCGCGCTCGGCATCTCCGCGCTGCCCGGCTCCACGGCGAACACCGTCTGGTAGTCCGAGAGCGGCCAGTCCCGCCTGACGTAGGAGTAGCGGATGGGCACGCCGTGCTCGCGCAGGTACGCCGGGACGTCGCGATCGAGAGTGGCCCGCCACAGTCGCGGCGTCTGCCGCGCGATCAGCCGCAGGGTGGCGCCGCCGGGAAGCGGCAGCCACTCCCCGGGAGCCCCACCGGAGTAGGGCTCGGTGGAAGTGGCCGTCAGGCGCCGGAGTTCGACCAGCCGATCGCCGGACGGCGACGTGCCGGAGAAGTGGACGGCGAGCCGGTCGAGTCGCACGGCCGCGGGCAGGGTCGCGGAGTTGTTGACCACGAGCAGATCACCGGGGGAGAGGATCCCCGGAAGGTCCGCGAAGGTGTGATGGGTGATCTCCCCGGGGTCGCGGCGGGAGACGAGCAGCCGCACCTCGTCCCGCCGCAGGCCGCGTGCCTCCGGCGGCTCGTGCGCCTCCCGGACGGGCGGAAGGGCGAAATCGACGCTTCCTGGATTCATTCGAGTGCTCCTGTCGCGATGGCGAGCGCCTCGCGCGTGAAGCGGCCGCTCTCGGGGCGGATCGTGACGAGCCGGGTCAGCGCGGAGGCGACCGTGTCGGGGGAGGGAGCGGAGGCGGCCTCCCCAGGCCCGACGGCGTCGGCGAGCATCCGGGTGTTCATCTCGCCCGGATCGACCCACCAGACCGCGAGGTCCCGCTCCTCGGCGGCGAGCACGTGGGACAACTGGTCGAGGGCCGCCTTCGTGGCGCCGTAGCCGCCCCAGCCCTCGTAGGCCTCGACGGCGGCGTCCGAGGAGATGCCGAGCACCGCCCCCTTCCGCTTGCGCAGGGCGGGCAGCGTCGCCTGCACCAGCGCGAGGGGCGCGATCACATTGGTCTCCACGAGCCGGCGGAGCCCGGCGAGCGGGAGGTCCGCGAGTGGAGGCAGGGGGACGGGTCCGAGGTCGCTGGCATTGTTGACCAGCAGGTCCAGCTCCGGCGCGGCTTCCGCGAGCCTGGCGACGTGCGCGGGATCGGTGATGTCCCCGGCGATCGCCTCGGCGTTGAGGTCGAAGGCCGCGGAGAACAGGTCCTCCTCACCTCTCGCGGTGAGGAGCAGGGACCAGCCGTCGTCGGCGAGGGCCTTGGCGAGGGCCAGTCCCAGCCCTCGGGAGGCCCCGGTGATGAGTGCCTTCTTCATGACCTCACGCTAAGAAGAGGGCGCGGACCGTACATCGGGCCGTGGACCGGGCTTCGGGTCGGCAGTTCGGCCTAGGGCCGACGACCGAGGCCCGTCGCCGTTCCACCGCCTAGGGTGAGGTGCGTGTCGGAGGAAACGAGCGAGCCCGGTCGTGACGCCGTGCTGCACGCCGTCAGCTCGGCCGTGCTGGCCGTCACCCGGCATCTGTCCGTCCGTGAGGTGCTCCAGGTCATCGTGCGGTCGGCGGCGCGACTTCTCGACGCCCGCTATGCGGCGCTGGGAGTGCCGGACGATCAGGGCGCGTTCGCCGAGTTCGTCGCCGAGGGCATCACGGACGAGCAGTGGGAGGCCATCGGCCCGACGCCGCGGCAACACGGCATGCTCGGGGCGATGCTCCGCGAGGGCACGCCCGTCCGGCTCGCCGACATCCGCAGGGACCCCCGGTTCGAGTGGTGGCCGCGGGCCCACCCCGTTCTCAAGGACTTCCTCGGCGTGCCCATCCAGGACGGCGAGGAGGTGCTGGGGATCATCTTCCTGTCCAACAAGAAGACGCCCGGAGGGTTCACCGAGGCGGACGAGGACCTGCTCACGATGTTCGCCGCCCACGCCGCGATCGCCCTCACGAACGCCCGCCTGTACGAACGCGGCAGGGAACTGACGGTCGTCGAGGAGCGGACGCGGATGGCCCGTGACCTCCACGACTCCGTCAGCCAGAAGCTGTTCTCGCTCCGGCTCACGGCGAGGGCGGCCGCGTCGCTGATGCGGTCCGATCCCGAGCGTGCCGCGAGGGAGATCGATCAGGTGGAGCGGATGGCCGGGGAGGCGCTGGCCGAGTTGCGCGCGGTGATCGTCGAGCTCCGCCCGGCCGAGCTGGACCGGCACGGGCTCGTCGAAACCCTCCGCAAGCACGCCGACCTGCTCGATCGCCTGCATCCCACCTCGGTCACGTTCACCTTCGACGGTGACCCGCCCGGCGATCTGCCGGCGCTGGCCGAGATCGCCGTCTTCCGGGTCGCGCAGGAGGCGCTGCACAACGCCCTGCGGCACGCCTGCGCCACGAGCGTCGCCGTACGGGTCTCGCACGACCCGCCGAGGCTGGTGCTCGAGGTGAGCGACGACGGGATGGGGTTCGACGAGGCCGGCGGGCGCGGGCTGGGCCTCGCCTCGATGAACGACCGAGCCGAGGCCGCGGGCGGGTCGCTCACGGTGGTCTCACGACCGGGTCACGGCACGATGATCCGTTTGGAGGTGCCCGCGTGATCCGGGTGCTGATCGCCGACGACCATCCCGTCGTACGGCAGGGCCTGCGCACGTTCCTGGACGTCCAGGACGATCTGACCGTGATCGGCGAGGCCGCCGACGGCGAGGAGGCCGTGGCGATGGCCGAGTCCCTCACGCCCGACGTGCTGCTGCTCGACCTCAGGATGCCCGTCCTCGACGGGCTGGGGGCGCTCGGCCGGCTGGAGGGTCTCGGCGTGCGGGTGATCGTCCTGACGTCGGTGAGCGACCCCGTCGACGTGGCCCCGGCGATGCGGGCGGGCGCGGCGGGCTTCCTCTACAAGGACGTCGACCCGGCCGCACTGGTCCAGGCCATCAGGGCCGTCCACGGTGGCCAGGTCCTGCTGGCGCCGGACGCCGCCGTGGCCATGCTGTCCGGCCCGGGCCCCGCGCCGGACGCCATGGCCGTCCTGACGGAGCGGGAACTCGAGGTGCTGCGGCTGATCGCGACCGGCTGTTCCAACCGGGAGATCGCCCGTGAGCTCCTCGTGGCCGAGAAGACCGTGAAGACCCACGTGTCCAACGTCCTGATGAAGCTCGGTGTCCAGGACAGGACCCAGGCCGCCCTCTACGCCGTCAGGCACGGCCTCGCGTGACCGGCTAGATCTGCGGCTGGCCGGACTCGACGATGGCGTGATGGGCGGCCACACGGGCCCGCCGTACCGCCCTGTCGAGGTCGCGGAGGGCCTCACCGCGCGTCGCGAGCTGCCCCGACGTGAGGCCGCGCTCGTCGGCCAGGCGCAGGGCGAGGGCGAGCCGTGCGGCGAGGGTGCCGACGCGGTGCGCCCGGCCCGGATACCCGGGGGCGAGGGCGTCGTCGACCGTGTCGAGCGCGGGGAATCCCTGTGCCGGCCCCTCGACGCCGAGCAGCGCCTCGGTGGCCGCCCGCATCGCCGCCGACAACACCTGCTCGGCCTCGGCGAGTGAGGGGAGGCTCGGCACGGCGGTCGAGGCGTCGCACGCGGTCCAGAGGATGCCCTGGTAGGACGATCCCCTTCTGTCGTCGGCGGGCACGAGACCGAGGCAGCGGCCCGGCAGGACGGCCACCGCGGCCTGGCCGGCGTCGATGGCGGCGCCGTTGAAGGCGGGGGGTCCTGTCAGTCCGAGGGGATCGCCGGGGATGGGGAGGGCCAGCCGGAACGAGCTGAGCCCTTCGATCCGCTGGTCCACGAGAAAGGCGCGGAGCGTTGTCTCGCCCGCTTCGGTTGCCACCACTTGGGGGCCCGCCGCCCGCTCGACGCGGTCGACGGCCTCGTCGAGGCCGACGTGCCCGGCCAGCCAGGCGTTGCCCCACGAGACGAGGGTGGCGGAGATCGGTGAATCGATGCGCACCCGATCCACGATAAGTGTTCGGGCCTGTCATAGTTGGTGGAGCATTCACGGGAGGGGGACCACATGGGCGGTCAGGTGCTTCGGTTTCAGGACGTGGCCGTCCGCAGGGACGGCGCGGCGCTGCTGCGCGGCATCGACTGGACCGTGCGCGAGGACGAGCGCTGGGTGATCATCGGTCCCAACGGCGCGGGCAAGACCACGCTGCTCCAGGTGGCGGGCGCACTGATGTATCCCACCGAGGGTGCGGTGGACGTTCTCGGCGAACGGCTCGGCCAGGTGGACGTCTTCGAGCTGCGGACGAGGATCGGCCTGGCCAGCTCCGCGCTCGCCGAGCGGGTGCCGCCGGACGAGAAGGTCATCGACCTCGTGCTCACGGCCTCCTACGCCATCCTCGGGCGATGGACGGAGGAGTACGACTCCCACGACGTGACCCGCGCGGTCGAGCTCATCGACCAACTCGGTTGCGCCCACCTCATCCGTCGGCGCTTCTCCACCCTCTCCGAGGGGGAACGCAAGCGTGTCCAGATCGCCAGGGCCCTGATGCCCGACCCCGAGTTACTGCTCCTGGACGAGCCCGCCGCCGGGCTCGACGTGGCCGGCAGGGAGGACCTGGTACGCCGCCTCGGCACGCTGGCCCAGGACTCCAAGGCCCCGACGATGGTCCTGGTCACCCACCATGTCGAGGAGATTCCCGCCGGGTTCACCCACGCGATGTTGCTCCGCCACGGCTCCGCGGTCGCCCAGGGCCCGATCGAGTCGGTGATGACCTCCGACAACCTTTCCCACACGTTCGGCGTGCCCCTGGCGCTCGACCGGAGCACGACAGGCCGCTGGTACGCCCGGCCGTACTGAGATCCCCAACTCTCCGACATCAACGCTTAATCCACGCGTAAAGCCGAAACGGCATATCCTCCAGTCAGGGTTCACAGACTGGAGTGTCGGATGGGTCAGCTCATCGCCGCCGTAGTCGTGGTGGCCGTCGTGGGATTCGCCCTGGCCCGGACGATCCGGATCGTTCCCCAGGCCACTGCCTGCATCGTGGAACGTTTCGGTCGTTATCACCGCACTCTGCATGCCGGTCTCAACATCGTGGTGCCGTTCATCGACCGGATAAAGGTCGAGGTCGATCTGCGCGAGCAGGTCGTCACGTTCCCGCCCCAGCCGGTGATCACCTCGGACAACCTGGTCGTCTCGATCGACACGGTCATCTACTTCCAGGTCACCGACCCGAAGGCAGCGACCTACGAGATCGCCAGCTTCATCGTCGCCGTCGAGCAGCTGACCGTGACGACACTGCGCAACGTGGTCGGCGGCATGGACCTGGAGCGCACGCTGACCTCACGCGAGGAGATCAACACCGAGTTGCGGGGAGTGCTGGACGACGCCACCGGCAAGTGGGGCATCCGCGTCAACCGCGTGGAGCTCAAGGCCATCGACCCGCCTGCCTCGATCCAGGACTCGATGGAGAAGCAGATGCGGGCCGACCGCGACAAGCGGGCCGCGATCCTCGCCGCCGAGGGGCAGAAACAGTCCGCCATCCTCACCGCGCAGGGCCAGCGGGAGTCGGCCGTGCTCAAGGCCAAGGGCGAGGCGGAGGCCGTCGTGCTCCGCGCTCAGGCCGACGCGGAGGCCCAGGCCATGCGGGCCAAGGGCCAGGCCGACGCCATCTCGATGGTCTTCCGCGCCATCCACGAGGGCAAGCCCGATCAGCG
>Ga0310811_10002679_pt1 | contig 22286 bp, 15 predicted proteins | sample YCmetagenome_FD_207642 | JGI IMG/M metagenome (GOLD analysis project Ga0310811, IMG submission 207642) | Soil microbial communities from experimental microcosm in Duke University, North Carolina, United States - YC | ecosystem: Engineered > Artificial ecosystem > Soil microcosm > Unclassified ...
TGCCGTGCGGCGTGGTCGAGACGAGCATGCGCATATCGGCGGCGGATCGCTGCAGCCACTCGTCGAATCGCTCGCTCGAGGTTTCGATGGCAGCATACTCGGACTGCCGCGCTTCGAGTTCCGCGACCGACTCCTGCTCGGCGGCCTCGTACGAGAGGGCGGGCGTCGGGCGGTGAGACCGCTCGCAGCGGATCGACAGCGACAGCACTGCGGAGCCGTGGGGCTGCAGCTCGTAGTCGAATCGCATCATCTGCGGTGAAGACGCCTGCGGCGGTTCGCTCCACTCGAGGATGGTCGACCGCTCTTCGTGGTCGAGTCCGCGATACGTGAAGCGCGCTTCCCTGCCTGACACCGCCGGCTCCAGGCGGGTCCCCCGGCGCTCGCGCTTCGTCCCGCGCACTTCGAAAATGTCGGCGAAGTCGGCGTCGACGTCGAACGCGAGCGAGACGCGAACGGCGCTGCGGCTGTAATTCCAGAGACGGATCCGTTCGTGCCAGGTCGCGTTCCACAGAAAGCGGCCGCGGAACACGTGCACGAGATCGCGCGCGAGCGCGAGACCGTCCGCAAGCGGAAGGTCGGGATTGGTCAGGTCCGCGCCGAACAGCTCGTTCTCCTGTTTCACGCGCGCGCTGAGCAGGAGCGGCCGCTGCCCATTCAACCGCAGGCGGAAGTGCGACAGGTACCGCGTGCCTTCGTAATACAGGCCCTGCTCGTCCGACCCGAGCGCGCCGACGTCGCCCGAGAGATCGAACAGCGCAAACGTGTCGTCGTGTTTGAGGACCGCGTGCTGCTGGGCCGTTTTCGACGCCGTCGCGAGGATGTAGAACTGGTCCTGAACCTGGATCACATCGTCCATTCAGGCCTTCTCCTCAACGCAGGCTCCAGCGCCCGCGAGGATGCGGTCGTACAAATCGAGGTAGGCATCCGCCATCGCCGCGACCGTGAAACGCGTCTCGGCGTCGTCGCGGCAGACGCCGGGCGGGATGTCCAGGCTGGGAATCCGCCCTGCCATCTCGTCGACGTTCGCGCAGATCCAGCCGTTCTCGCCCGGGGACACGATCTCCGCGACCGCCCCCCCTTCGAACGCGAGTACCGGAGTGCCGCACGCGAGCGCTTCGATCATGACCAGGCCGAACGGCTCCTCCCATTGAATCGGGAAGAGCAGCGCGCGCGCCCGGGAGAGCAGTGCGTTTTTGGCCGTGAAGTCCGCCTCGCCGATGTACTCGACGAGCGGATCCTCGAGGCGCGGGACGATCTCGCGCTCCCAGTATTCGCGAAAGACCGGTTGCATCTCCCCGGCAAGCTTGATCCGGATGCCCGCGCGGCGCGCCGCGTCTATCGCGAGATGCGGCCCCTTGCACGGTGCCATCCGGCCGAGAAACGCGACATAGTCGTCTTTGTCCGCCGAGTACGTGTAGTCGGTGACCGGAATGCCGTGGGGCACCACCGTGACGCGCGGCATCGGCTCCAGCTTCGCGAGCCAGTCCGCGATGGCGACGTAGTGCACATCGGGGTACCGCGTGTACTGCTCGGTGAGCACCGGCTCGTGCGGATGATGGATGGTGAGAGCCACCGGCACATCGACGAACCGCGTCATCGGCAGGCCGACGAGATCGTTGAGATGGACGACGTCGGAGGTGTCTGCGGCCTCGCGCATCGCCCACGCCGTGTGATCCGCATTTTTGAGCTGAGACCGTACCGGGTTCGAGGGCGGCCAGTCGGCATGATCGTAAATCGATCGGACTCGGCACGGCAGCCGGGAATCGCCGTTGCCGTACACCGTGACGTCGTGTCCGCGGGAGTACAGCTCGCGCGCAAGATTTGCTATGAACAATTCAGTCCCGCCGTAACGGCGTGGCGGAATTTCGATGAATGGTGGCCCGATTAGAGAGAGTCGCATGGGAATGGATCGATTGAGTGCAAGCGGCGCGCCTGCTCATCGGCCGCCTGTGCGGCCGTATGACCTGATCCATTACCGACGTTTGGCTGAGTGCGGCATCCGACATGTCGAACGCCGCACCACCGGAAGAGCTCGGAACCGACTGCCCGACTACTTTTTCTTCAGGGAGGAGAGATACGCGACGAGCGCATCGACATCGTCCTTCGGAAGCGACGCGTACTTCGCCGGCATCGGCGGCTTGCGAGTGGCCTTGGCCTTCGCCGTCATCGCCGCCGGATCCACGATCCACTGCCGGATGTCATCCGCGGACAGTTTCGACCCGACGTCGTCGAGGGGACCTTTCGCGTTGCCCTTGCCTGCGATCGAGTGGCAGACCGAGCATTTCTGATCCGCGTAGACCTTGGCGCCCTTTTCGGCGTCCTGTGCGAACGCCGCCGACGACATCGCGAGGATGCCAATCGCCGCGCCAATCACTGTCAACCCCCGGAGCCTCATTCGTGCCTCCTTCTTGTCAAGGCGTGCCCACCTTCACCACAAGTAGCCGACCCGTGCCATGAACGTGTGGGCAGTATACGGACGATAGACGTATCCGAGAATCATAAACGAGGGTTGCGCGAGGCTGTTCAACGTACTGGGGTTCATGGCGAAATCGTCCACGGTGTACTTGTCGAACCAGTACGACCCGACGACCATCCAGCGGTGCTTGAACCTGCGCGATGCATCGAACGTCGCGCGATTGAGTGTGTTGACGACCGCCGGCAACTGCTGCGGTGGTTTCAGCGTCGAGTCGGGCGGAACGCCATAGACGTACGTCGTCGTGGCGTGGCTGTAGTTGTACCCGAAACGAACGTCGGTGTTCGCGAACAGCTTGAGGAGGTCGATCGATGCGAACAGCGTATCCGCGTCGTCGCCGCCGCTCGTCGTCCAGTCGCGCGTCGGATCGTCGAACTCCGGGCCCGGGTTCGCCTGCCGCGACTGCTGCAGCGTGTCGTAGCGCTCGATCTGGTACTCGATACCCATCGAGATGCTGTCGCGCGGCACATAGTCGACACCGAACGACACCGCGTGGTTGTCGTTGCTGAGCAGGCCAAAGCCGGTATCGGGACGGTCCTCCCGCCCGACGGAGCCGGTGAATGTCACCGATACCGTCGACAGCGGCATGGCCTGCACGATCGTCGAGAAGCGATCGGTCACGCGGTTCGAGATATCGAACTGCCGGAGCGACACCTGTTCACCGATATCGTCCAGCGCCTGCTCGTCGAGCCCCGACCCCACCCGCTTGCCATGTTCGTAGACGGCTCGGACGCTGACATACGGCAGTCCGGTCAGGTCCGCCGACACCCGGCCCGTGTCCTCGGCTGTCGTATCGAAGGTCCTGAACGTCTCATCGACGTTCTGGTGTGTGTACCCGAGCCGGAAGGCGCTGTGGCGCCAGGGTGAGTACGAGGCCTCACCGTCGAACTTCCGCCGAGTGATGGAGGCGGGACTCGTGCCGCCCTCATCGAACGTCTCGACGCTCGTGTCATACGCGACGGTCTGCGTGAGGTGGAACACGGGCGTCGTGTTGTTGAAGTCGTATGAGCGGTACTGCGCCGTGAACCACCACTGCGGCGACGGCCTGGACGAGAACGTGTAGGCCTGCGCCGTGACGGTCGCCTGCACGTCCGAGGTCGCGCGGTCCAGCGGAATGACGGGAAGCGCCGAGTTGATCGTGAAGGGAATGAGGATGTTGTCCTGCGACCAGTCGCCGACGGACAGATAGGCAGTCGCGTGGGTGTTCCGACCCAGGTTCAGCACGCCGCTGCCGCTCACCGCATTCATGTTGCTGTCAGGCCAGAGCGACTCGCGGCCCTGCCCCGGCGCGGCCGTCGTGTCGGTGAACTGCAACGGATTGTCCCAGACGATCGTGGGGTTGTTGTTGCGGAAGAACGACCCGTCGTACCCGACTTTCACGACGCCGCGGTCGTTCGCCCACTGCAGGGCGGTGCCGATGTCGGTGGTGTGCGTATCGATGGGTACCGGGAACTCGACGGCGTTGCCGAAGCCGAACGTGCCATCCCACGGCTGGTTACCGTCCTTTTTCGTGTTCCGGACGAGGAAGCTGAGATCCAGGTGGGGCGTCGCGCTGTAATCCAGATTGAAATTCAGCACGTCGCGCTGGGAGCGAAGTTCGAACGGCTGCGCCTGCGTGACGGCGTTCGCCAACGTCAGCGTCTTGTGCTGAATGCCCTGCTGAATCGCGTCGTCGATCCGCAGCGTCGCCGGATCCGTGAACGAGTACAGCGTTGCCGTGTCTTCACTGTAGAAGAGTGGAATCTGATTCCAGTCGAACGACATCTTCAGCTTGCCGTACCGGTTGTAATCGACGGCGTAGTGCTGATCGCGATACCCGACGTGGTCGGCATGGACGGCGAATCCCTGCTGTTCCGCGTCGCGCGTGTAACTCACCAGGTCGAGGGTCGCGCCGTTCCGCAGATCACGGTATCGCTGGAACCGCGCCTCGTCTGACCCCTCGGCAAAGTTGGTCCCTCGCAGCCCGAACTCGATGACGTTCGGCGATGCCACGTCAGGCAGCACGGGCGGCGCAGGCGGCTGCGCCGGCGCCTGGGCCGGCGTCTGCGTCGGGGCCGCAGGCTGCTGTGTGGCCTGGCCCGGATCCTGGGCATACGCGTGGCCGGCGGCCGCGATCACCATGCCAGCCGCGCAGCAGAACCTCCGGAGGAATTGGTTCTTCATGACGCGCCTCACCGCAGGAACGCGTTGCCGGCCGGACTGTTCGAGCCGTGGATCTGCTGGTGGCAGTTCACGCAGCCCCGTCCGATCAGGCGGTTGCTCTTCGACGCGAGCTGCGCCGCGTCGTAAATCGTCGACGGATGCCTCGTACCGATGTGACAGCGCTGGCACAGCATCGGGAGCTTCGCGACCAGCATCCGCTCGTTGTTGGAGCCGTGCGGATCGTGACACGTGTTACATGCCTCGCGCACCGGTGGGTGGTCCCACAGGAACGGTCCGCGCTTCTCCGTATGACAGCTCACGCATGTCTCGTTCACCCAGTTGCCGACCTTGAGCATGCGCACGTTGGTCGACCCGTGCGGGTTGTGGCAGGTCGAGCAATCCATCTTCCCTTCACGGAGCGGCATGTGCCCGAACCGCTGCGTCTTTGCAGCCTCGGTCTTGTGGCACGTCGCACACAGCTCGGTGACACCGACTGCGCGGAGCTGCGATTTCGGCGACTTGGGGCTATGCACCGAATGGCAGGTGACGCACGACAGGTTTCTCGCATCGTGCATGCTGCCCTGCCACATCACATGCTGGTTGCGGTCGTGGCACGTCAGGCACACGGCCGACGCGTCGCGCGGGGCCATGGTCGTGAACGCGCGGATCTTCGTCTTGTCGCCCGATTCCGCGTGCTCCTTGCCTGGACCGTGACAGGTCTCGCACGTATGGTTGTCGCCGGCGCCGGCGGGCGTCCGCGGATTCTGCGCCTTTCCGTGGAGCGTCGCGTGGATGGACTTGCCTTCGGGTTCGTGACACGTCGTGCACGTGTCGTCGCCAACGTAGTCGGCGGGATTTGCCGCCTGTGCCGCCGCTGGATGCGATTGGGCGGGCGCCGCAGCCTGCCGTGCCGGCGCTCGTGTGCCGCCCGACGCGGCTGCGACGGTGACGGCTGCAGCCCAGACGAGCGCACCCGCGGCCAGAACCCAGGAGCGCATCCGCGGCTCATTCAATGGCATGGCAGGTCTCGCAGTCCTGGCCGATCTTCTTTCCGTCTGTCGCGGCGTGCGTGTCGTCATGACAGCGGAAGCAGCCCGGCGAATCGATGTGGCCGATGTTGTTCGGATACGTGCCAAACGTCACGTGCATCTCGGGGAAGACGTCGTGCCGGTAGATATTCTGCACCGCCGCGACCGCGCCGTCGATCTGATTCTCGTGCGCGCTCGCCAGCTGCGGCTGTGCCGTGTAGAACTCGCGCAGCGACCGCTCGATGCCGGCCATCGCGGCCGTCTCGGTCTCGTACTTCCCCTTCAGCGCCTTGACGGCTTCCCGATGGACGAACGGAAGGCCAGGCGGGATATCGCCAATCGCCATCGCACGGTTCACCGCTTTTTCGGGCGTGGGATCGATGGCGTGGTTCGGGCGGTTGTGACAGTCGGTGCAGTCCATGCGCCGTGTCTCCGCGTTCGCGAATTGCTCGCGCGTATATCCCGCGGCCACGTACTCCCGCACGTGACCCTGGCCATCGGTGAGACGCACGTAGGGTATGTTCTGGCGTTCGGTGTCGGTCGCGATGTATTCGATCGTGTTCCCGACGTTCATATGCCAGTGGATACCCGTCGCTTTGCCCTCTCGCGTGTTGCCGCCGCCGACGTGCACGCGGATCGTCGTCACCGACTGGGTGTTCTTCTCGTCGTCGCCGAACTCCACGACGCGGCGTACGCGATCGCCATGGAACTGTTCCGGCCAGTGACAGCGCTCGCAGCTCGCAGTCGACGGGAGGAGCCGATCGGGGTGCGCGACGATTGGGCGCGGAAACGAGTTCATCGCGATCGCAACGAGCTGCCGCGTTCCGGAGATCTTCGCCCTCGTGAACCCCGGCGCGCCCGGAGCGACGTGGCACGCCACACAGCTCACGTTGGCGTGCGGCTGCCCTTCGTGCGCCACGAACTCGGGCTTCATCGGCGTATGGCAGACCTGCCCGCAAAACGAGACGGTGTCCATGTACTCGATCCCGCGGTACGCGGCCATCGAGACGATCGCGACGTTCGCCAGCGTCACAGCACTGACGATGAGAACGGTGCGCCGGTGCGCGGGGTCGTTCAGATCGAGTCGCGGCCACTCGAGCGGCGCTTTCCCCGCAGCCCGGCGGCGGCGCTCCGCCCTCGCGCCAATCGGGATCAGGACCAGACCGATGACGAAGATCGCGGGGAGGATGAAGAAGAAAACGATGCCGAGGTACGGGTTTGTGTGAAATCCCAGAATGTCGGTCAGGAAGACGACGAGAAACACGACGGCACTGACCGTCGTCAGGATCGCTCCGACGATCGAAATCGGATTGCGGACGAGTCGACTCTCTTGGGTCATCGAACGACGGCTGGCCTGCGCGCACCGCCCGCTTCAGCAAGAGAGCGGCCGTGAACCGATCGTGCGGCAAGTGGCCGCGCTCCCTGTGGAATCAAGGAGTTGCGGGGACCGAATGCCCGCCGTCCCACGGCCGGAAGGAGCCGGACTACGTTTTTCCGGAGGCCTGAATCGAGCGTGAAACCGGCCAGCGGAGAGACAACGGCCGCTGGTACGTCGGGTGCGTCGGCCACTCAGAGCACCACCGCGGGAATCCCGAGTGCCCTCACCCGCTCCGCGATCGCGTCCAGCTCTTCGCCCGGGACATCGACGAGAGGCTGTCGGGATGCCCAGTCACGCCCGCAGACCTGCACGGCGATTGGATGGACCTCGGCCACGACTCGCAGCCAGGCGTCGATGGCACTCCGGCTCGTGTTGTCGATGGATTGAATCCCGTTGCGGATGAACCGTCCGAGCAGGGTCACGTTCCCGAGCAGCCGCAGCTGTGACACGAGCCACCCAAGCGAGAGGCACGCGCCCGAGACAATGCGGAAAGTCGTGGCATCACCGGCGTCCAGCTTCATCAGACGCACGTCTAAGCGGGCCAGCGCGTCGCGCACTTCGAACCGATCCAGTCCGGATCCATTCGAGACGATCGCCACCCGCGTGTCTGGCGCGAGCCGGTCCCTGAGTCCCAGGACGCCCTCGACAATCGGGCCGAAGGCAGGATGTCCCGTCGGTTCGCCGTTTCCGGCGATGACGATGTGGTCGATATTTGAATAGGTCTGCAGCGCCGAGCGGAGGGCGCCCAGGAGCACCGCCGGTCCCACCCACCCCTCGTCCGGCTGCAGCTCGCACTGCTTCGCACGGCAGTACGCGCAACTGAACGAGCAGACCGTCGATTGTCCGCCGATGACGTCCAGCCGCAGCGCCCGACCGAACCGCCGCGACTCGTGTGGTTCTGAAACGAAATAGGGAGCGAGCATGCCCGCGCACTCAGCACGGCGCATGCCCGGATATCCCGGCGGAATATGGGCTTTTCTGCGAGTTGCGGCGCGTCCAGCCCGCGGACTTTTTCGCGGCGGTGGGAAATATTCAGCGTCACGAACGACGGATAAAAGGCGAAAAGACCCTAGAACCTGATGATCAAGTCGTCGGCGGACTGCTGCTCCACTGCTTCCGGGACATCCGCGAGCTGCACCCGCAGGTTGCCGGCGTTCGTGGCGTGCGCGTAGGCGGTTGCCAGCGAGATGACCCCGGTGCGTACGAGCTTCTCGAGCTCGCCATCGAAGTGCTGCATGCCCTCCAGCTCGCCGTCCTTCATCGCGTCGAGCAGCGTTTTTCCCTCGCCGTCACCCGACTGCATGTAGTCACGCGTCCGCATGGTCGATTTCAGCACCTCGAGCACGGCCATCCGGCCGCCGGCCTGCTTCGGGACCAGCCGCTGCGAGATGAAGTACCGGAACGACGCTGCAAGCCGCGTCCGAATCGTGTGTTGATCGTTGGCATCGAACGCGCCGACGATGCGCTCGACCGTCTTGGAGGCGTCGATCGTATGGAGCGTCGAGAACACGAGATGGCCGGTCTCGGCTGCGCTCAACGCGATGTCGATCGTCTCGCGGTCGCGCATTTCGCCCACGAGGATCACTTTCGGCGCCTGGCGCAAGGCCCCGCGCAGCGCCGCCGCAAACGTCGGCGTATCGCTGTGCAGCTCGCGCTGATGGACGGTGCCCTTTTTGTGCGGGTGAAGGAACTCGATCGGATCTTCGATCGTCAGGATGTGTTCCGCGCGCGTCTCGTTGATCCGATCGATGATCGCCGCCAGCGTCGACGACTTCCCCGAACTGGTCGGCCCGGTGACGAGCACAATCCCGTTCTTCAGTTCAACGACATCCTGGAGCGACGCCGGCAGCCCGAGATCCCCGAGGCTGGGAATGCGCGACGCAATGACACGCATCACGACGGCAAAGCTGCCCCGCTGCCGGAACACGTTCACGCGGAACCGCGTCCGCTCTGGAAGCGAATACGAGAAGTCGCATGCCCCCTGGTCCCTCAGCGTCTGCAGCGCGTGCTCGTTCCCGCCGATCAGATCGCGCGCGACCTGCAGCGTGTCCGGCGCCCGCATCGACGCACAGCCCGGCACGGGGACCGGCGTCAGCTCACCGTGTCGCTCGACCTGGGGCGGCCGGCCGGGCGAAAAAATGAGGTCGCTGACTCCAGTGCCGATGTCGAGCATCGCGTGAATCAGATCGTCGGTGGCGACGCCGGAGGCCTGCGCGGACCGCTCGCCGAAAAGCTGTGCTTCGAATGATGCGGAGGAGGCCGATACCATACTTGGCATGACAGTAACTGACATTATATGTCAGAAACTGGCATTACGGACGTAAGGCGTGAACAAAAACAATCGCAGCCGCTCGGTGTCAGACTGCGAAATTCCGTTACTGGACGCGCAAGGCGTCCATTGGATCGATCGCCGTCGCACGCCGTGCGGGAATCAGGCAGGCCAGCAGCGCCGCCGCGCCGAGAATCGCCATCGTTGCCGCAAGCAGCACCGGGCTGTGCGCTGACGTCTCATAGAGCTGTGACGCGATCAGCCGGCCGAGCGCAAGCGCTCCGGCGAGTCCAGCCACGAGGCCGACGAGCACCGGACGCATGCCCTGATCGGCAACCAGGCGAACGATCTGCCCCCGCTCGGCACCGAAAGCCATCCGGACGCCGATTTCGCCGGTCCGCTGTTCGACCGTATAGGCAATCGCGCCGTAGACCCCGACGGTCGCAAGTACGAGCGCCACGACCGCAAAGATGCCGAGCAGCAGCATCATCAGGCGCGCCTGCCCGAGCGCCTGAGCCACGATCGTGTCCATCGTCTGGGGCTGCGCGATCGCGATGGATGGATCGACGGTGGTGAGCGCCGACTGCACTTGTCGGGAAAGGACACCTGGCTCGAGCGGGCTGCGCACCGTGATCGTCGCGAACGGGAAATTCTCCTGCGCCCAGGGCACGTAGAATTCCATTCCGGGCGCTTGCGCGACCCGCTGCGACCGGACGTCCCCGACCACGCCGACGATGAGAGCGGGGGTTCCCGCGCTCGTCACCAGCAGCGTCTTCCCGATTGGATTCTCGTTCGGGAACACTTTCTGTGCGCCGGCCTCGCTGATGAGGAGCACGTTCTGCGCTCCGGCGACATCGTGTGTGTCGAACTCGCGCCCCGCGATGACGGGAATCCCCCACGTCTTGAAGAACCCGGGCGCCACGTCGTGACCCGGAGCGGACGCGCGCTGGTCGATTGGCGGTACGGGCCTGTCGGCGCGCGTGTAGAGCGTCAGGCCTCCGCCGTTCAGCGGAATGTCGCCGCTGACGGTCGCGCTCTCCACCCCAGGGACGCGGGCGAGCGCGTCCAGCGTTCCTTCGGCGAAGCGCTGGCGCGCCGCGGGATCGCCATACCGTGCCTCGGGAAGCGTCACGAACCCGACCCAGAGACGCTGCGGGTCGAATCCGAGGTTCTGCTGACTCAATCGCACGAAGCTCGCGATGAGCAGGGCCGCGCCGGCAAGCAGGGCAACGGAGAGCGCCACCTGCGCCGAGACCAGAAAGGCGCGGAATCGCCGCTGCCGCCGGCTTCCGGTTGCGCCGCGGCCACCCTCCTTCAACGCGTCGATCAAGTCGACGCGTGAGCCCTGCACGGCTGGATACATCCCCATGACGAATCCCGTCACGATCGACAGCGCGATCATGAAACCGAGGATGGGAAGCGAGAGTTCCAGGGCATAGCCCGCGTCGAGCGGCAGGAAATTCGCCGCCATTCTGGGAATGAGGGGGACCAGCCCCCAGGCGAGGCAGGCGCCGGCAATGCCTGCCAGTCCGCTCACGAGCAGGCTTTCGAACATGAACAGCCGGAGCACGCTCGTGCGAGTCGCACCGAGCGCCACGCGCAGCGCGATCTCGCGGCGCCGTCCGCTGAATCGGGCGAGCAGGAGATTGGCGACGTTGCTGCACGCGATCAGCAGCACGAAACTCACCGCCGCAAACAGCGTCGCGAACGCCGGACGCAGGTTGCCGGTGACGTCCTCGGGTATGGGCTTGAGGCTCGCTGTCGCCGTCCGATCGAGATTGTTCGGGTACGCGGCGGCGTAGCCCTGATCGAGCGGAGCCAGCGCCGCGCGCGCCTGCTCGAGCGTGACACCCGGTTTCAACCGTCCGAGCACGCGGAGGAATCCCGTGCCCCGCATCATCCGCTCATGCGAAAACCCGGGAATGACGAACGGCTTCGTCGTCCAGACTTCGGCAACGGGGTTGGTTCCGAACCACGCCCCAGGCTGATTGCGCAGAACGCCGACGATGGTGTGCGGCGTGCCGTCGAGCGTGATGCTCCGGCCGATCACGCCGGGATCGCCGCCGAGCCGCTGCTGCCAGAATCGTTCCGTGACGACGGCGACGTCGGCCTTGTCTTCTTCCTCCGCTCGGAACAGCCGCCCGCGGATTGGCCGGACGCCGAGCAGGTCGAAGTAGTTCCACGTGAGCTTCCCGCCGGACACCTGCACCGGATCGCCGAGACCGCTCAGCGTGAACGCCGTGAAGTTCTCGGCGGCGAAGTCGCTGAAGATCGTCTGCCCTTCCCGGTAGTGCATGAACCGCGGCGCGGATACCGGAATTTCGGAGAAGCCGCGGTCCTTCGCGTTGGCAGTCAGGTGGACGACGCGGCCGGGATCGCGGAAGGGCAGTCCGCGCAGGAACAGGTCGTCGATCAGGCTGAAGATTGCGGTGTTCAGCCCGATGCCGATCGCCAGCGTCAGCAGGGCGAGGAGGGTGAAGCCGGGCGACTTCAGCAACTGGCGGCATGCAAAGCGGATGTCGGTGATCATCGTAACCACCCCTTCATACTCTCGCGGCGCTCGTGCGGCAGCCCGAAGGACCGGCTACAGCCCGGCGCCGCCAGTCAGCTCCCGATACACCACTTCGGTGAAGCTCGCGAAGCCGCCGCCGCGTCCGCCGGCCGCCGGCGCGGGATCGCCGACTGCGCTGCGAATCTCGTCGAGCGACTTGCCTTCCTTCACGAGTGCGGCAATCTGATCACGCTTTTTGCTCACCGAAGCCAACCGCTCTTCGACGTTTGCTTTCGACTGCACGTCGCCGTGGCCGGGAACGAAGCGATCGGCGTCCAGACGGGCGAGCCCCTGCACCGTCGTGATCCATCCCGCCGACGATCCGTGCTTCTCCAGGTGAATGAGCGTGTCCGGGCGATTGGCCGCGATGATGTCGCCCGTGAACACAATCCTCTGCGCCGGAAGATAGACGACCAGATCGCCGCTCGTGTGTGCCGGCACCCAATGGTGCAGCTCGAGTACGACGCCGTCGAGCGTCATGCGTTCGCTCGGCGCGGTGATCACCTTCGTCGGCATGTGATCGGCCGGCGGAGCTCCGCGCCCGCCGGCGGCAAGCGCCGCCTCCATCTCCTTCTTGCACCCTTCCTGCGCGATCACGTGGACGCCGGCCGGAAAGGATGCCAGGCCGTTCACGTGATCGCCATCGCTGTGAGTGAGAATGACGTCGGTCACCGGTTTCGTCGTGAGCTTCGCGATCTCGTCCAGCAGCGACTTGCCCGACTCGGGCGTCGTCTTTGCGTCGATCACTACCACACCCGTCGTGCCAACGATGATGCCGCTGTTGCCGCCGCCGCCCGTCGCCACGTACACGTCAGGCGCGAGCTGTTGAACGGTCAGCGCCTGAGGCTGCTGCTGCTGTGCCTTCACGGATGCGGCGACGAGCAGCGCGCCCGCCGCGGCACACGCAACGGCGGCGTGTCGAACCGTGATGCGTGTCATTTACTTCTCCACCGTCTTGTCCGGATGCAGGTTCTCCTTGAAGAATTCATCGACCCGGTGCCACGCGTCCTTGACGACGAAACTCCGGTCGAAGTAGTGGAACTCACCCGGGTACATCATGAACGTCGTGAGATCGCCTTTGCCAGCCTTGAGCAGGGCGTCGATCAGCATCGCCGAATTGAGGAACGGCACGTTCACGTCGGCGGTGCCGGCGAGCACCATGAGCGGACGCTGGATTTTATCGACGTCCTTCTGCGGATCGGCCTGGTTGTAGACGTCCGGGTTTTCTTCTGGCGTTCCGATCCGGCTCGTCGTCCATCCCCCGTGGTACGGATCCTCGTAATAAAGGTGATAGTCGGCTGGTCCGGCCACATCGACGGCTGCGCGGAACCAGGTGGGTTCGCGCGTCACCGCAATCAGCGTGAAGAACCCGCCGTAGCTCAATCCCCAGACGCCCACGCGTTCCGGATCCACGTAGCCGAGTGTCTTCAAATATTGATACGCCAGCCGGGCGTCTGTCGCATCCTTGCCGCCGACGTCCATGTAGACGTCATTGCGCCAGTCGCGGCCGTAGCCGATGCTCCCCCGGTAATCGGGCGCGATCACCACGTAGCCCTCCTGCAGCAGGTACTGGTGCAACTCGTAGTAAACGCCTTCGTTCCGGTCCGGATGGAACCCGTCGTAGCTCTGGTTCACGCCGTCGGGATGGATCCAGACGATCGCGGCGTGCTTTTTCGTCCGATCGAGATTCTTCGGCACGAAGAGCCACGCCGGTACCGGCTTGCCGTCCGGCCCGGGATAGTGGACGAACTGCGGCGGCACGAACATCGAGTGATCGATCTCCGCCGGCATCGACGACGTGAGACGCGTCGTCTTTGCGTTCGCGTTGGCGGACGCTACATAGAGGTCGGGCGAATTCTGCGCGTCGGTGTGCTGATAGAGGATGCGCGCGTCGTCCGGCGACCACTCGGGTGCCGTATTCACGCCTTTGCCCGACGTGACCGTCGTGATCGCCGCGTGCGCCGGATCGTCGCCGATCGTCGCGAACTGAATCTGCCGATCGCCGGGCGCCTCGGCCGTGTTCGCGTCCCACGCGATTCGCTTGCTGTCGTGCGACCACACGGCGCGCCAGTGCTCGCCAGGTATCTTCGTGATCTGCACGGGCTCGCCGCCGGACGTGGACATCACGTAGATCTGGTCCCAGCCGGTTGAGTCCGCCGTGAAGAGCAGCCATTTGCGATCCGGCGAAGTCGACGAGACCGTCGTGTTGATCGCGCTGAAGAACTTGTCCTCGTGCTCTTCGTGAAGCACCTTCGGCGGGCCGCCGTTGATGTCGACGGCTTCCCACGTTCGCGTCTTGCCGTCGGCCGAGCCGCGAAGCGAAAGCGTGTGTGCGCTGTCGAGCCAGTTGCCGCCGCGTCCGCCGAACCCGCGTCCGCTGCCTCCGGCAACCGCACGTGGCGTTCCGCCAGACACCGGAATCGCGAAGGTCTTCGCATCGCCGGGCGCGCGTTCGGTCGCGACGAAGATGATCTTGGCGCCCATCTCGGGCGGCGAAGAGTAGTGAGGAATCGTCTCGCCGGTGTTGCCGCTCGAATACGTGAGGCTCACGCCGTCGGGCGACCACGCGACACCCTGCATCGGCGCATCCTCGTGCGCCAGCGTGGTCGAACCCCCGCCGTCCAGATTGGCGACAATCAGTTCGGAAGTCTCGGTCCCGGCCGGGCGTCCGCCCGGCGACTGTTCGGGAGTCATCGCAGGGGTTGTCCCCCGGCCACCGCGCGCGCCGTGTCCACCGCGCCCTCCGCGGCCACCTCCCGTCGAGCTGACGAACGCGAGCCGTTTGCCGTCGGGCGACCAGCTCACCGACCCGATGTTGCCTTGGGCATGGGCGACCTGCTGGTCGGCGTTACTCGCAAAGGTGTGGACGATCAGGTCCGTCCCGCTGCCGCCCTGGCGCGTGAGGAACGCGACGCGCGCAGCGTCGGACGCGAGCGTGAAGCCAGTGCCGTGTTCGGCGGACGGCCAGGCGGTGTGTGGTTCGCCACCGGTGACCGGAACGGCCAGCAGTCCGCCGCCGTGCGGATAGAAGAAGGTCTTGCCGTCTGGACTCCAGAAGCCGCCGATGCCATTCTGCCCCTCGGTGTAATTCGTGAGCGCGACCGGTTTGCCGCTGCCATCTGCGGGCGCGGTCCACACGTTGTAGACACCGCCATCGTCGTACATCCACCAGACATGGGTTCCGTCCGGCGTCCACTGGTGGCCCGACGGATGCTTGATGTGCGTCAGCTGGTCGATGGTGAGCACTCCGGACGTCGAGGCCGGCGTCTGCGCCCCTACGAGCGCGCCGGCGGCCAACGCGACGACTGAACCGACGAGGAATCGTGAGATGTGCACGCGCATACACTAGCGCGTGGACGCAGGGCGAGTCCACCGGCAGCGGGTGTAGCATCTCCCCGGCCCCCGCGCGCTGAAGGAGTTCCGTTCATGGCCGAGATTCCGCGTCGAGATTTCCTCAAGGCAGTGCCGGTTGCGGCCGGCGGCCTCGCGCTCGCGAATCGACGCCGCGGCGCCGAGGCCTCGAAGCAATCCGAACCGATCGGGATTTCAGCAGTCTCCTACGAGCCGGCCCGGGACTATCCGATCCGCGCGAAGCGGCACTCCGAAGTCACACTCACCGACCGCTTCTGGAAACCCAAAATCGCGCTGAACGCGGCGGTGACGATTCCGACGCAGCTCTACAAGCTCCAGGAACCCGAGAGCGTGTTCAGCAGCAACGTGCTCGAGGCGGCGATTCTGTCGCTCGAAGCGCATCCGGACCCGGCGCTCCAGGCCATGGTGGACGAGCGCATCCGCGCTCTGACGTCGACACCCGCGACGAGCAACGATGGCTTCGAGGTCGCAGCCACGCACTTTGCCGCCACGGGGAAACGCGCCCTGCTCGATCGCGCGATCGTGGCCGCAGATGGCCTGTACGAAACTTTCCGCAGGACAAACCCGCCGTTCTCCGGAGGAGAGCGGGACGCCATCAACAGCGTGCAGCTTTACCGGGCTACCGGAAACAGGAAGTATCTCGACCTCGCGAAGCACTATCTCGATATCCGCGGCCTCGAGAACTCGGTGAATCGAAGCCGTCACAATCAGTCCTACGAGCCCGTGCTCGAACAACGCGAAGCGGTCGGCCACGCCGTCAACTGCGCGTCACTCATGGTGTCGCTCACCGACGTCGGAGTCCTCACGGGTCTGACCCAATATCTGGGCGCCGCCAGGCGCATGTGGTTCGACGCCGTGGCGAGAAAGCTATACATCACCGGCGGAATCGGTACGACCGGCAACGAGGGCTTCGGCGAACCGTACTCACTGCCGAACCTGTCGGCCTACGCAGAGACCTGCGCCGTCTTGATGTTCATGACGCTGAACCACCGGCTGTTCCTTGCGACCGGAGACAGCACGTACATCGACGTCATGGAGCGCGGCATGTACAACAACGCGCTCAGCGGCGTCGCCGCGTCGGGCGACCGCTTCTTCTACGTCAACCGCCTCGCGAGTGCCGGCGACGGACGCGACGCGCGCTGGCAACATGCGTCGCTCGAGTGCTGTCCGCCCAACCTCGTTCGTTTTCTCGCGTCGATGCCGGGCTGCATTTACGCGCAGGGGCCCGACGAGGGGATCTTCGTCAACCTCTATGTGTCCAGCGACGTGGCCTTCGCCATCAAGGGAACGAAGGTCACCCTGTCCGTCGAGAGCGAGATGCCATGGGGCGGTACGTCCAGGATCGCCGTGAAGACAGTCGCACCGGTCCGCGGCATCATCAGGCTGCGGATTCCAGGCTGGGCGCGGGGCGTGGTCGCTCCTGGAGGGCTCTATTCATATGCCTCGCACAACGACGCACGGTCGACCATATCCATCAACGGCAGCGGTGTCCCGTCAGCGCCGGATGGCAAGGGATACGTGTCGCTCGATCGGACGTGGAAAAACGGCGACGTCATCGTCGTGACCCTTCCGATCGAAACGCGGTGGGTCGCCGCAGACCAACGGGTAAAGAGCAGTCGCGGACGGATGGCTGTCGAGCGCGGACCAGTCGTCTATTGCGTCGAGGCACACGACATCGAAGGCGGCCGCACGCTCACGCGAGTGTTCGATCCGTCACGCGCCCTGCAGGCGGAGACCGACCCGTCCTTCTTCGGCGGCTGCACCGTCCTTCGCACGGAGGCCCGCAGTATCGCGCGGCCCTCGGCGCCGCCGGATGCCGTCACGCTCGTGCCGTATCACCTGTGGGCCAACCGCGCCCCCGCGGAAATGACCGTGTGGCTGTCGACGCGAGAGTACGAGCTGGGCGATACGGGACCCGCCGGAGGTGTCGTGTTCTACGTCAACCCGACGTTCCAGGCAGACGGCTGGCGGTATCTGGAAGCCGCACCCTTCGATCAGAGCGCCGGGGCGAAATGGGGATGTTTCCGCCGGGCCATCGACGGCGCACGGGGGACGGCGATCGGTACGGGCATGCAGAATACGGCGGACATACTGAATGCCTGCGGCGACCCGGGCACGGCGGCACAGCTCTGTCACGGCCTGACGCTGAATGGCGTCGGCGGGTGGTTCCTTCCGTCGCGCGACGAACTCGCGGCGATGTATCGCAGCCTGAAGGCCGCGGGCGCCGCAGATTTCCGCGACGCCGGGCTGCCGGACAATTTCAGCTACTGGACGTCCTCGCAGGAAACGGCTGACATGGCGCATCACATCGATTTCGCCGACGCCGGCCGCCAGCACTACGACGACAAGGATTTCCCGCGCCGCGTACGCGCCATCCGCGCGTTCTGAGCGTTTGACATCCACATGCCGGATCCCACACGCTACTCGGTTGAGCGGGAGCACGTCCGCGTATGGCGCACAACGCGCCCCAATTCGAAAGGGGGACATCGTGAAAATCCTATGTGTCACGCTCGCCTGCGTCGGGTGCTGGGCGCTGGCTGTGAGTGCCGAGATCACAGCCGATGAGGCGAACCGGTTGCAGTCGGCAGCGACCGCCATACGCGAGCTGCGCGCGACGCCGGACAAGGGCATTCCGGATGACCTGTTCAAGCGCGCCGAGTGTGTCGCCGTGATCCCGGGCTTGAAGAAGGGCGCTTTCATCGTCGGCGGCGAGTTCGGCAAGGGTGTCGTCAGCTGCCGCAGCGGTCAGGGCTGGACCGCGCCGGTCTTCATAGAAATGGAAAAAGGCAGCGCCGGATTCCAGATCGGCGCGGAGCAGACCGACCTGGTGCTCCTGGTGATGAATCGAAAAGGACTCGACAAGCTCCTGAGCGACAAAGTCAATCTCGGAGCGGATGCTTCCGTCGCCGGGGGACCGGTCGGGCGCAATGCCGCGGCGAGCACGGACGCGAAGCTCACCGCTGAAATTCTGGCGTACTCGCGCTCCAAAGGTGCGTTTGCCGGCATCGATGTGTCGGGTGGCTCGCTGCGAGCCGACAAGAAGGCGAACGCGAACGCGTACGGCGCGGACGCGACGACCGAGGACGTGCTGAAAACGGGAAAGCTCAGAGCACCGCACGCCGCAGCCGGATTCCTGCGAGCGCTGGCCGAAGAGCCTCACAAGACCGCGGGTGGCCAGTAGCGCCAGCCCGCCGAGGAAGCCTTACGTAGCAACCGAGACAGAGATCAGAACGTCAGGAGGTCGAGAGTCGCTGGACCTCCTGACGGAGCCGTGCACCCCGGATCACTGCACGCTGGCGACGCGAATCACCGGCGTCATCATGTACTTGGTGGAACTGTTGCCGTTTCCGTTTCCGTTTCCGCCACCCGTCGCCTTGATCGAGTGATCGCCGTCAAAATCGAGCACCATCGTCATCGCGCTGCCCGAGACCGTGAATTCGTGATTCAGCTTCACTTCCCCGGACGGGATGGTGACGGAGGCGTTCTTCCCTGCGGGTGCGGCAATCGAACCCGCACACGCGCCGCCGCTCGAGGCGTTGTCGAAATAAATGCTGGCCGCCGATACGACGAGCCGGATCTGCGTGTAATGACCTGATGCGAGCGAGCCGACACCGAGAACGTCGGTCGGGCCTTGCAGCTTTTTCAGATCGCACGTCCGGCTGCTGCCAGAGGTGAACGGGATCGTCTGCCACGAATCACCGTCGGCGAGATGTACGCTCACCGACGAGAACGTGACGAGCACGGCCTTCGCGTCGCTGAAGGGGCTGTCCGTGATTCTGACGCTCAGCGAGGCCGATGACGGGGAGGGATTCGACGTGCCGCCCGAACCGCCGCCGGAGGTCCCGCCGGAAGATGACGCTCCAGTCGTGGAACCGTCGGGCGACGCGGGGCCGCTGCCCCCGCACGCGAGTATCCCCGCGCTCAACAAGGCGCATGCGATCGTGCGGAATCGACGTGTCGAGCGTGCGTTCATGTGCATGTCTCCGTCTCGCAGGGTAGCACAGGGCTTCAGCAACGGCAGTGCCGCCCCCGACGCGGCGCTTAGTTATCCTGGGACAATGACTTACAAAGTTGTAACGAGTGCCGGACGGCCCGCGAATTTCCATGTGGTCGCCGGGAATTCACGGTCGTGATCCCCCCGCACGCCGCATCCCGCATCCGCACCCGCGCCCGCACCCGCCCCCGCGCCCGCATCCCGCATCCGCACCCGCGCCCCGCACCCGCGCCCCGCATCCCGCACCCGCGCCCGCGCCCGCATCCCGCACCCGCGCCCCGCACGCGCCCCCCCTACTGCTTCGTCACCTCGATGTAATAAAGGTCCGTCGGCACCTCGAACTCGTCCCTGGCGACCGATGTCTTCATCAACTGCCAATCCGTCGTTGGATGGAGCGTTTCGTACGCGCCGGGCCTGCCCGCCCGGATCGGCATGTTGAATCCGTGCTCTTCCGCCTTCCACCGATAGGCAACGGTTCCTTCTTCGTCATCGAACGCCAGCTCGAGGACCGGCAGTTTCGCGCGGCGCAGGTACTCGTCGAATACCGGGGTCAGATCCATCCCGAGACGCTCGTTCATGAACGCCAGCACGTCCTCCGTCATGACGTTGCGGTACTTGAACGTCTGGAAGAGATCGTGGATCGTCTTCCACCACTTGGGATCGTCGTTGACGATGCTGCGCAGCGTGTTCAGGAAGAGGGCGCCTTTGAAGTACATGTCCTGGGGCGGCGTGCGATGGATGCCACGCTGCGTGATGATGGGCGTGCGGTTCTGCACGTGGCTCTTGTACCCGTTGGTGTATTTGATGCCGTCGTCGTGGCCGTATGTGTACTCGACGTAAAGGCACTCGAGATAGGTCGTCCAGCCTTCGTGAATCCACATGTCGGAAACGTCCGCGGCCGACACCGCGTTCCCGAACCATTCGTGTCCACTCTCGTGGATGATGATGAAGTCGAACTTCGTGCTGATGCCGACGCCCGTCCAGTCGTATGGCGGGCGGCCGTAGCCGTTGTGGAATCCGTTGCCATACGTAACGGCGCTCTGGTGCTCCATGCCTGAGTACGGCACCTGCACGAGCTTGTACCCGTCCTCCTTGAACGGATACTCACCAAAGTAGTGTGTGTAAGCCTCGAGCATGCCCTTCGCCTGCGCGAACGTCGTCTTTGCCTTGTCCTCGTCTTCCGGCAACGCGTAGAAATCCATCGTCACGTCGTTGTACTTGTCCGCGAAGTGGATGTACTTTCCGATGTTCACCGACACGTCGTAGTTGTTGATGGGATAGTGGACGGCCCAGTCCCAGCGCGTGTAGCCGTCGCCGAGGTCCGTCTTCTTCTCGAACCGGCCGTTCGAGACGTCCACGAGATCGTCGGGGATGCTGACGCTGATCTCCATGTTTTCGACTTCGTCGCGCCACTGATCCTTGTTCGGCCACCAGATGGAAGCGCCTTCTCCTTCGCACGACGAATAGATCCAGGGGCGGCCGGCCGGATCCGCGCCGAAGGTAAACCCGCCGAAGCGGCCTGTCGTTTTCGGTGTGCCGGAGTAGTAGAAGTCGATTGCGTACGTGCTCCCTCTCTTCAGCGTCTTCGGAAAATCAACCCAGACGGTGTTTACCTCGCGCGAGTACTTCAAGGGCGTCCCGCCGAGCACGATTTTCTCGACGTTGAGGTTCGCGTACAGATCCAGCTGGATGCGCGTGTCATCGCTGAGCATCTTGAATCGGATGGTGTTCTTGCCGGCGATTGTCCTGGCGGTGGGATCGATGCGAACGTCCAGATGGTACGAAAGCAGATCATTGTTCGCACGGTAGCGGTCGTACTCGCCACGCAGTATGTCGGCGCGGGTCGGCGGCCGTTCCTCGCGCGGCGGTACCTGGGGAATGGCCGGTCGTGGCGGCGCGGCGGCGGGCTGCGGGATCGACGGCTGTTGGAGAGCGATCGACAGCAGGAAGAGAGCGAGCGTCCGGGACGGAAGCATGCGTTACGTTATCCGATTCCTGACTCAGACTCATGCGTCGCTGTCACGGTACGTTGATTGAGTACAGCGGGCCGTTTCTGTGAACTGCGGCAGGCATTGGAGGCTGCGATGCCATCCATTCGTCGAACGGTCGGTATCGGGATTTTGCTGATCGTCAGCAGCGTGGCGGCCGCGTCGGCCGATCCGATCCTCGTCACGGATGGGCGCTTCGTAGCGGCGTCGGCGATTGTGAACGCCCAGCCGCCGACCGTCGTCGTCAACACACCATCGGCACCCTTTTCGCCATTTACGGCAAGCGCGTCTGCGACAGCGACCGCAGCGGCTTTCACGGCGCAGACGACCTCGACTCAGCACAGCTCGCTTGGCTCGACGCTGTTCAGCGCGTCCGGCTCAATCGACAGCTCAGCAGACGTGAGCGCTCCAGAAGGTTTCGCCTTTGCCAACGGCAGCTCTACCTTCGAAATTGAATTCGATCTCTCGATGCCTTACAGCTTTGCGCTCACCGGATCGATTGCGGTCGACGACATGGAACTTGGAGGAGGCTTTGGAGAGGTGGAGGTGTCGTTGGGAACCGAGCCGGTCTCGGGCGGGATCGACGTGGTAGCGGGAGACGATATCCGGTTCGGCAGTCAGTTGCTCGATTTCACCGGCGTGTTGCCGGCCGGGCGGCATCGGCTGCTGGTGGAGGCGAGCACGGAATCGGTCGCGAGCGACGGACTCGCGCATCATGGATCGAACTTCGACGTCGATTTCGCGCTGACGCCTACGCCGGAACCTCCGTCCATTTTTCTTCTCGGTGCAGGAACGGTCGTACTCGCGACGAAGCGGCGTCTCGCTCGCCGAGGCATCACCTATCTGACCGAAACGCGACAAGCCGGTGTGAGATAGTGCTTACGCTGCATGGACGTCCATCTCGTCGACGGCACGTACGAACTCTTCCGGCACTACTATGCAACGCCGCCTGCCCGTGATCTGAACGGGCAGAACGTCGCCGCGGTGCGTAGCGTGCTCAGCTCGGTGCTGGCGATGATCAACGGCGGCGCGCGGCACATCGGCGTCGCGACGGACCACGTCATCGAATCGTTTCGCAATCGTTTGTGGCC
>Ga0310811_10002680_pt1 | contig 22285 bp, 18 predicted proteins | sample YCmetagenome_FD_207642 | JGI IMG/M metagenome (GOLD analysis project Ga0310811, IMG submission 207642) | Soil microbial communities from experimental microcosm in Duke University, North Carolina, United States - YC | ecosystem: Engineered > Artificial ecosystem > Soil microcosm > Unclassified ...
TTGCTGATCGCCGGCTGGGAGACCTCGAGGACTCTCGCCGTTTCGGAGGCCGAGCCGGTCTGCAGCAGGGTCCTAAAGGCCAGCAATTCACGGATTTTGGTCGTGGAAATGGTCATAACCAGAAGTTATATGAAGAGAATAAAACGATATTGGACTTCATGGGGCCGTGGTCGCAACCATTGCGAACCGTCCATCGGGGAGCGTTCGGGGATGAAGATCGCCGTCGGCATGTTCAAGCACGAGACCAATACGTTCTCGCCGGTGCCGACGCGCTGGCAGGATTTCGGTCCCGATGGCCCATTGTTCGGCGGCGAGGCCTACGGGACCTTCCGCCGTTCGGGCTATTCGATGGCAGGCCTCCTCGAGGAGGCCGAGGCAATGGGTGCCGAGATCTTCGTGCCGATCGCCGCCCGCGCGCTTCCCAGTGCGCCGGTCGAGCGCGACGCCTTCGAGAGAGTGTCGGACGCGCTCTGCGCCGCCGCCCGGCAATGCGATGCGATGATGCTCGACATCCATGGGGCGATGGTCGCGGAGCATTACGACGACGGCGAAGGGGAACTGCTGTCCCGGCTGCGCGCCGTCGCGCCCGGGCTGCCGATCGCGTTGGCGCTCGACTCGCACGCCAACATCACCCAGCGCATGATCGACAACTGCACTGTCATGCCGGGCTATCGGACCTATCCCCATCTCGACATGGTGGAGACCGGTCGGCTCGCCGGAAAGCTGCTGCGCGACGCGCTCGATGGAAGATTGAAACCGGTGACGGCCATGGCCCGTGTGCCGTTGCTGCCCAACATGCTGCGCGCCGTGACCAGCGAGCAGCCGATGGCGCAACTGATCGCCGCGGCGGCCGAGGCGGAGCGGAACGGGATGCCCTGCGTCACCGTTTTCTCGGGCTTTCCGCTCTCGGATACGCCTGACTCGGTCCTGAGCGTTGTCGCGACGTCCAATGGCGACCTTGCCGAGGCCGAGGCGGTCGCCAAACGAATCGGCGATCTCGCCTGGTCGCTGCGGGAGCAATTCACTGCCACGTTCGAACCGCTGGGCGAAGCGCTTGCGCGAGCCAAAACCATAACAGGTGGCCCCGTCATTCTTGCGGATCTTTCCGACAACTGCCATTCCGGCGGCACGCAGGAGTCGATGGATGTCGTCGAAGCGGCGCTCGACAAGGGGCTCGAGGGAATCCTGGCCGGGCCCATCGTCGACCGCGAGGCGGTAGCGCAAATGGTTGCGGCGGGCGTGGGCGAGACGATGACGCTCTCGATTGGCGCCCGGACACCTATTCCGGCCTTGCGTACGCCGCTTCGGCCACTGCGCCTCACCGGATGCGTGCGCTCGATCAGCGACGGCCGGTTCACGGTCGAAGGGCCGGTCTTTACCGGCATGCAGGTCAATCTCGGCCGCACGGTCGTGTTCGATACCGGGCCGCTTGTCGTCGTGGTGAGCGAGGATCGGGTGGAGGCGCTCGACCCGCAGCAGTTCCGGCTGTTCGGCCTGGAACCGACGCGGTTTCGCTACATCATCCTGAAATCCAAGGTTCAGTACCGGCCGGCCTTCATGCCGTTGGCGAAGGCCGCGATCGACTGTAACGGCGCCGGCGTCGCGAGCCTCGATCTCGAATCCTTCGAATGGCGCAAGCTGAGGCGTCCAACCTTCCCCCTCGACAGGAGCAACGCATGAGGGCCTTCAATCGGGGCACGATCGTCACTGCCAGCGTGGCTCTTGCCCTGGCACTGACCAGCCTGGGAGCCCAGGCGCAACAGAAGGTCCTGCGTTGGGGCAACAACGGCGAGATCTCGACCATGGATCCGCACGGTGCGTTCAGCACCGCGAATGCCTCGCTGCTCGGCAACATCTATGAATCGCTGGTGCGCCACAACCGCGAGCTAAAGTTCGAGCCGGCGCTCGCGACCTCCTGGAAGGTGTTGGCACCCGATCATTGGCGGTTCTTCATTCGCAGCGGCGTACGCTTCCATAATGGGGCGCCGCTGACCGGCAAGGACGTCGTAGCCTCGCTGAAACGGGCGAGCCTGCCCAATTCGCCCTATCTGTCGGCGACTCACATGATCAAGGACGCCGTGCTGGTCGACGACATGACGGTCGATGTGCTGCTGCGCGGACCTTATCCGGTGCTGTTGAACGACCTTGCGGGCGTGTCGATCCTGAATGCCCGATGGATGGAGGAGAACGACGCCCTTGAGCCGTCCGACCCGGCCAAGGGACGCGTCACCTACACCAACATGCATGCCAACGGCACGGGACCGTTCCGTCTGGTGTCGCGCCAGATCGATGCCGAGACCGTGCTCGACCGAAATCCTGATTGGTGGGACAAACCGCGCGATCGGATCGATCGCGTCATCTACAAGCCGCTGGTCAATGACGCCACGCGCGTCGCCGGACTTCTCTCCGGGCAGCTCGATCTGATTTCACCCACGCCCCTGGCCGACGTCGAGCGGATCCGCAAGGAGCCCAAGCTCCGCTTGATCGAGGGACAGGATCTGCGCGTCGTGTTCCTGGACTACAATGTGGCGCCCGACCATATCCCCGACGGCGAATCGAAGAACCCCCTGGCGGACCGCAAGGTTCGTCAGGCGCTCTCCATGGCGATCGATGTCGAGAGCATCACCAGCCGCATCATGCGCGGGCTGACCAAGCCCATCCATACGCTGATCGCGCCGGAGATCCAGGGCTATGACGCGGCGCTTGCGACACCGCGCGTGACCTACGATCCGGACGGCGCCAAACGTCTGCTGGCGGAAGCCGGTTACCCATCCGGCTTCAACCTTGGCTTCGACTGTCCGACGGATCGCTTCGTCAATTCCGAGCGCGTTTGCCAAGCGATCTCGGTGATGTGGTCGAAGATCGGCGTGAAGGTTGCTTTTTCGACGATGCGGTATCCGATCTACATGGCCAAGTTCCTGAACGGCAAGAGCGACTCCTTCATCCTGGGTTGGGCGAACACGCCGCAGATCGATGCCTTCACCTTCCTGAACAATGTCCTCCATACCCATTCAGGCCGCGACGGGACCTGGAACGGCGGCCGCTATTCCAATCCCGAGGTCGACAAGCTGACCGAGAGCGCGGCTATCGAAATGGACCCGGCGCGACGACAGCAGATCATCACGGACGCCTTCCGGGCCGAGCGCGCGGACTTCGCCACCATGCCGCTCTATCGCGAACCGATGATCCTCGCCGCGCGGCACGGTGTCGACATTCCCTTGTCGCCCGATGGCAGGATGCGGCTGTGGCTCGCCAAGATGAATTGAACCGCAGCGATCAGGTGTGGCCAGCCTGGCTGTAATCTCAAGCTGAGCTCGGTTATCGGCGACCACTGCTGTTTGTGGCCTTGTTTGTGATCATTGGCGATTCGCCGGCGGTTGCTCGGCGAACGCGCGCCCTCTAGCATCATGCGCAGAGAGGGCCGAACGATATGCTTTGATTCGATGCCGGCCACGCCAGGGCCATGTGGGAGGATCAGATGCATCCGGTGTGGCGACGCGCGTTTGTGATGTGGCTGGTCGTTGTTGCGGCGACGGGTACGATCCGCGACGGTTACGCGCAAAACGCAGCGGGCATATGGCCTCACACGATCACGACGCCCAATGCCAGCGTGGTCGTCTATCAGCCGCAGGCCGTCGCGTGGCCGGGGCACGAGAAGCTTACGGCGCGCGCGGCACTGGCGATTACGCGGAAGGGAGAAAAGACGCCGATCGTGGGCACGGTCGATATCGCGCTCGCGACACAGACCGATGCCGCAACTGGCGAGGTGATATTGTCCGATCCTCGGCTCGTGGCGTCACATTTCCCGAGCCTCGATACCGAGCAAGCCACTCAGGTTGAGCAGCGCATTAAAGCGGCGCTGTTGAACGGAATCGAGACCAAGCACATCCCGCTCAATGCGGTGCTGCTCAGCCTCAAGGAGCACGATGCGCCTGCTGCCGCGCCATTGGCGACCGAGCCGCCGGTGATCTTCCGCAGCAGCGCACCGGCAAGCCTCATCGTCTTCGATGGCGAGCCGGTGCTCGTTCCCATCGACAAAACAGGTCTGTCCTTTGCGGTGAACACGAATTGGGACGTGTTCACCGATGACCGGAACTGGTACCTGCTCGACAACGGCCTATGGCTTGAGGCGCCCGCATATACCGGCCCGTACAAGCCGATCGCCGCACTGCCGCCGGCGTTCAAAGCACTGCCGGCGGACAAGAACTTCGCCGATGTGCACAAGGCCATCCCGCCGAAGCCGGCCAAGCCCGGTGCCGCTCCGGCGATCTTCGTCAGCGCCAAGCCGGCCGAGATCATCGTCACGCAAGGCCCACCACAATTTACTCCGGTCGCCGGCACGACACTTCAGGTCGTGCGGAACACCAACAGCATTCTCTTCTTCGAGCCGGCCAGCGGCCGTTTCTTTTTGCTGGTGTCGGGACGCTGGTTTGCGTCGCAGGGGCTGGACGGCCCATGGAGCTTTGCAACCGACAAGCTGCCGGCCGACTTCGCTTTGATCCCGCCGGACAGCCCCGAAGGCAAAGTTCTTGCAGCCGTGCCCGGCACGGCACAGGCGCAACTCGCCGTACAGCAGGCCCAGGTGCCGCGCCAGGCCACGCTCAAGAAAAGCGCCGTACAGCTCAACGTCGTCTACGCCGGTGAACCGCAATTCAAGCCAATTCCTGGCACGCCGCTGACCTATGCCGTGAACACCTCGTTTGAGGTGATCGGTGCCGAGGGGCGCTTCTATGTCTGCTATCAGGGTGCGTGGTTTGTCGGAAGCACGCCGAATGGGCCGTGGACGCTGGCCGAAACCGTGCCGGCCGTCATCTACACGATCCCGCCCAGCAGCCCGCTGTACAACGTCACCTTCGTCAAGGTGTATGAAACGACACCCGCGACAGTGACCTATGGCTACACGTCCGGCTACACAATGAGCTTCGTCAGCGCCGGCGTCATTGTCTATGGCACGGGCTACTACTATCCGCCCGTAGTGATCGCGGGGCCGCTGGTGCCGATCTACTATGCGGCGCCTTACTCCTATGCCGGCAGTGTCTGGTACAATTCCAGCAACGGCGTTTGGCAAAGCGGCGGCACGATTTACGGGCCGTACGGCGAAGCCACGGGCCGCACCTACTACAACTCCACCACCGGTGCTAGCGGCGCAGGCGGAGCCATCTATGGGCCGAATGGCGGCGCCGGTGCCTTTTCCTATTACAACCCATCGAACGGCAGCTACGCACATGGCAGCGCCGCGTGGAACGCGTCGGGCGGCGCGGCCAACGCGAGTTACTACAATGCGAGGACCGGCATTTCTGGCTCGACCGACCAGAACTGGAATGCCTATTCGCGATGGGGATCGAGCACGTTCAGCGGCCCAAACCAGACGGTAAACACGCAGAGCCGGAGTAACGATCAGGGTTCTGCCGGGTCATTCCATTCGAACACCGGCGCGGAGGGCGCTGGGTATAACAATGCAGCCACGGGCAACCGGGGCGGTGCGGCGAAGACGCAGAGCGGCGATGTCTATGCCGGGCATGACGGCAATGTCTATCAACATAGTTCGAGCGGCTGGTCAAAATGGCAAAATGGCGGTTGGCAGCCGGTGACGCCTCCGGCTTCGCCAAACGAGACGCCCCAGCCGAAGAGTGCCGGCAACATGCAGAGCAATCAGCCTGGAGCCGGTCAACAGCAGCAACGACGCGGAACCGGCCAGGCAATGGATAGCGGCTCGTTCAATCAGCTCGAACAGGATCGCCAGGCCCGCTTCGCAGGGTCGCAGCAACGGAGCGCCGGCGGATTGCGCAATGGATTCGGTGGAGGTGGTGGCTTTGCTCGAGGGCGCCGCTGACTCCGCCCGTCCGAGCGAGATATATGAATAGATCAACTTTGTAGGATCGACGAACACGCAGGAGGTGCGACCGTGCGGCAGAACAAGATCAAGCAAATGTGGCGCGATGGGCGATGCGCAACGCTGGGCTGGCTTTCCGTATCCCATGGATTCACGGCGGAGGTCATGGCGCGTCAGGGATTCGATGCCTTGTGCGTCGACTTGCAGCACGGCACGGCCGAAATGAAAGATGTAGCGCCGATGCTGCAGGCAATCTCGCAGACTGACACGGTCCCGGTTGTGCGCGTCGCGTGGAATGAGCCGGCGACCATCATGAAAGCGCTGGACCTTGGCGCCTATGGCATCATCGTCCCGCTGGTGAATACTGCCGAGGAAGCGGCGATGGCAGTGGCGGCATGCCGCTATCCGCCGGTCGGCATGCGCTCCTCCGGGCCCGTCCGCGCCGTGCAATACGGTGGACCCGACTATACAGCCCATGCCAATGACGAGATCATCATCATGGCCATGATCGAGACCAAGGAAGGTCTCGCGAACCTCGATGCGATTTGCGCCACGCCCGGCCTGGATGCGGTCTATATCGGGCCTGCCGACCTCTCGTTCGCCTTGGGGTTGCCGCCACGGGCCGATAACCCCGATCCCCTCCATCTCGCCACGTGCGACAAGATCCTGGCGGCAGCGCACAAGGCCGGCATCAAGTGCGTCATGCATTGCGCCGGTGCAGCGTTCGCGGCCGGCGCCGTAAAGCGTGGCTTCGACATGGTGATGCTGACGTCTGATCTGTCGTGCATGATTGCGGGCGCCCGGATGCAGCTTGACGAGCTGAAATCCAAGACGGCCTAGGGCCGTCGAGTCGCTGCAGAGCGATCAGGCTGCACCGGGTAACTTGGTCTGGCCGGAGCGGCAACGTATGATGCGCCGGCGAAAATTTGCCGGAGTTCATTCATGTCTGCGCACGATCATGACCACGACCACGGCTCGGAACTGTCGGAGATGCAGCTGCGCGTGCGCGCGCTCGAGACGATCCTGACCGAAAAGGGCTATGTCGATCCGGCCGCTCTCGACGCCATTGTCGAGACCTATGAGACCAAGATCGGCCCGCGCAATGGCGCGCGCGTCGTCGCCAAGGCGTGGACCGATCCGGCGTTCAAGCGGGCGCTGCTGGGCGACGCATCGAAGGCGATCGGCACGCTCGGCCACGTCAGCCGCGTCGGCGATCATTTGATTGCGGTCGAGAACACGCCGCAGCGGCACAACATGGTCGTCTGCACGCTGTGCTCCTGCTACCCGTGGGAAATGCTCGGCCTGCCGCCCATCTGGTACAAGGCCGCGCCCTATCGCTCGCGGGCCGTGAAGGACCCGCGAGGCGTCCTGGCCGATTTCGGCGTCGCGCTCCCGAAGGAAACCGAAATCCGGGTCTGGGATTCGACTGCCGAGACGCGGTTCCTCGTCTTGCCGATGCGACCTCCGGGGACTGAGGGCTGGAGCGAGGAGCAGCTGGCCGACATCGTGACTCGCGACAGCATGATCGGCACCGGCCTGCCGAAGGTCCAGCCATGAACGGCGTGCACGACATGGGCGGCATGGATGGCTTCGGCCGGGTCGAGGTCGAGGCGAACGAGCCGCCTTTTCATCACTCCTGGGAGGGGCGCGTGATGGCAATGTCGCGCGCAATCGGTGCCAACGGCGGCGTCAACATCGACGCGCAGCGATTCTCGCGCGAATCGCTCCCGCCACCGGTCTATCTCGCGAGCTCGTACTACAAGAAGTGGTTCCTGGCGTTGCAGCAGTTGATGATCGGCCGCGGCATGATCGGGGCCGACGAAGTCGCTGCCGGCCGTGCGCTTCGGACCAGCCCGCCGCTCCAGCGAGGGACTTTTTCCTTGAAGGACGTCGCCCGCGTGACGGTGCGGGGGAGCTTCCATCGCGACGTGTCGACGTCGCCGGCCTTCAAACCCGGGGACAAGGTGCGGGCGAAGAATATCAACCCCGTGACGCACACCCGACTGCCGAGATACGTGCGTGGTCATGTCGGAACTGTCGAGCGCATCAACGGTAGCCACGTGTTTCCCGACTCGGCCGCGCATGGAAACGGGGAAAATCCGCAGTGGCTTTACACCGTGGTGTTTTCCGGCCGCGAACTCTGGGGTGCCGATGCCGACCCGACGCTCAAGGTTTCGGTCGAGGCGTTCGAGCCTTATCTCGATCCGGCATGAGCGGTGCTGTGACAGCCATCGATCTGGAAGCGGCCCGGCGCGCAACCAACGAGGTGCCGAGCATCCCGTGTGACGCCGAGGGGCCGGTTTTCCGTGAGCCGTGGGAGGCGCAGGCGTTTGCGATGGCACTCGCGTTGCATGCGCGTGGATTGTTCACTTGGCCGGAGTGGGCGGCAACGCTCGGCGCCGAAATCAAGCGGGCACAGGCCGCAGGCGATCCAGATACCGGAGAGACCTACTATCGGCATTGGCTCAATGCGTTGGAGCGGCTCGTTTCGGAGAAAGGCGTCGCCGGCGCCGAGGTGTTGGCACGCTACCGTGACGCCTGGGATCGCGCCGCGGATCGCACGCCGCACGGTCAGCCGATCGAGCTGCGCGCCGACGACTTCAAGTAGAGCGGCGGCTGCAGCTCCGGGTCACAGATCGATTGTGAATGCCGGATCGAAGCGGCCGTTCTCGGTGCGGCCGTCCTTGGCATAACCCCGCGCATTGCAGACGACGCGCGTGCGACCGACCCGATAGTCGAAGCTGTCGTGGGTATGGCCGTGCAGCCACAGCTCGGGCTGCCATCGTTCGATCTGGCTGGTCAGATCGGACACGAACGACGCATTGATCGAGGAGTCTTTGAACCGGGCGGCGATGCTCTGGGGCGTGGGGGCAAAGTGAGTCACGACGACCGTCGGGCCGGCGTGGGGTCGCGCAAAGCACTCCTCCAGCCAGGCGACCGATTGCGCGAAGAGGAGCTGCGACACCGCCGGACTGAAGGTGTCGGCGAAATCCGGCGCGACCTTGATGACGGAAAAGTCGTACATGAACTTGGTAGCGTCACTCAGGCCTCGAGTCCGAGCGTCTTCCGTTTCGAAGAGACGATAATCCGACCAGAGCGTGCACCCGAGGAAGCGGACTCCCTGGTGATGCCATTCGGACCGCTCGAGGACCCGGATGTTGGTGCCTTCCGATAGTTCGACGAGCCGAGCATAGGTTGTAGCGAGATCGCTGCCGTAGAACTCATGGTTTCCGGCGACGTAGATTGTCGGCACGCGGGTTGCCCTTGCCCATTCCATGGCCCGCGCCGGACGAGCGATGTCGCCTGCGATCACGAGCACATCGGCCGTGCTTTCGGGCAAGGGCAGAAAGCCGACAGAGAGATGGACGTCCGAAACGAGCGCGATTTTCATGTGCGTGCCGTCATTCGGAGAAAATGTAGCGATGCCTGAGCAAAAATCGACGTAAGATTTGGATGTCGATCGAGGGAGAAGAAATGAAGGGCTGGAGAGTGGCGCTGGTCGCATTGTCGAACGCAGCGCTTTTGTCGATCGCCGGGGCCGCGAAGGCCGGCGACGGGTTCGATGTCGTGGCCCTGGGTGCCTTGGGCGGAATTCAGGACGGCAATCTCAGCGCCTATCTCATCCACCCGCACGACGACGACCGGGCGGTGACGTGCGACGCCGGAACGCTGGTGAACGGCTTGCGCGTTGCCGAGGCGAAAGGAGCCTTCGATGTCGTCAAAGTGCCACCTGAGTCGGATCTCGGCCGCGTGGGCTACGTGCTTACGAACAAGATCAAAGGTTACCTGATCAGTCATGCCCATCTCGACCATGTTGCCGGCTTGGTCGTTTCTTCGCCTGACGACAGCAACAAGCCGATCTATGCCCTGCCGTCGGTCGGCGAGGCGCTGGTGACGACCTATTTCAACTGGCAGGCCTGGCCAAACTTCACGGATCGCGGGAAGGAGCCGCGGCTGAAGAAATTCACGATCACCGATCTCGAGCCTGCGAAAGCGATACCGTTGGCCGACACGAAGATGAAGGTGACGGCCTTTCCGTTGAGCCATGGAGGGGTCGAGTCGACGGCTTTCCTGATCGAAAGCGAAGATGATGCACTGCTTTGCTTCGGCGATACCGGACCGGATGCCATCGAGAAAACGACGCGCATGCGCGATATCTGGTCGGCGGTTGCCGACCGGCTGAAGCAGCGACGGCTGAAAGCGATCGTGATCGAATCATCCTATGCAAGCGATCGGCCGGACAAGCTGCTGTTCGGCCATCTCACGCCCAAATGGCTGCTGGCTTCCCTGCATGAGCTTGCCGGGCAGGCGGGCGCCGGATCGCTGAACGGCCTGCCGATTGTGATCAGCCATATCAAGTATGCGCTGACCCGCGAGCAGCCGCAGAAGAAGATCTTCGACGAGCTGGAGGCCGGCAACGATGTCGGCGTGCGGTTCGTCATGCCCGAGCAGGGGACTCGCTGGCACTTCAAATAGTTTCAATCTGCTGCAAGGATGTGCAGACCGGTAACGGCATATCGGTGTGCGATCTGTCGTGCCTGTGCAGGTGATTGTCGCGAGCGCCGGTCGAGGCTTAAGCTTGACGCGCCAATGCCACCGATGAACCAAGACGAACTAAAGGGAGAAACGCAATGACCGTCGACAAGACTGGCCTCCTGATTCCGCGCCGCAGGGCTTTGCTCGGCACGGTCGGTCTCGCGGTGGCGCCGCTTGCCGCACCACACATCGCCCGCGCCGCGGAACCCGTCAAGGTCGGCTTGTTGTTGGCGAAGACCGGTCAGATCGCGGGCCAGACCGAGTATCTGGCGAACGGTTCGTTCCTGGCGCTGGAGCAGCGCAACAAGATGATCATGGGCCAGCCGGCCGAGCTCGTATGGCTGGACGAGCCGAGCCCTCAGGCGGCGACCCAGAACATGCAGAAGCTCGTCCAGGAGGACAAGGTCTGCGCCGTGCTGGGCGGCTCACTGTCGTCGAATGCGCTGGCCGAGGAGGCCAAGGCGGCCGAGCTCAAGATCCCGTTCGTTTGCGACAACGCCGCGGCGACCGACATCACAGGCAAGAACTGCAACCGCTACACGTTTCGCCTGAATACGCCGGTCGCAGTACAAAGCCGGATGTTGGCGCCCTATGCCCTGAGCTACGGCAAGAAGTGGTACCACATCACCGCATCCTATGCCTTCGGCCAGGACATCCTCAAAACCTCTCGCGAGCTCCTGAAGGCGGCAGGCGGCACGGAAGTCGGTGTCGACGAAGTGCCGTTGAACACGGCCGACTTCAGCTCGTTCATCCTGAAGATCCGTCAGGCAAAGCCTGATGTCGTGGTCGGTGGTCTCTCCGCGGGCGACCTGACGACCTTCCTGAAGCAATGGAACGAACTCGGCATGAAGGGCAAGATTCCGTTCGTCGAGATCGCGATCGGTGACACGGACATCTGGGGCGTCGGCCCCGAAGCCGCAAACGGCACCTTCACCAAGCTGTGGGATGCGTTCAACGCCAAGAATACGCCGGAGGAAAAGGCCTTTACCGAGGCGTATCTGAAGAAATATGGCAAGCCGCCGGCGGACAAGGCCTGGATGGGCTGGATCACGGCGCGCTCGCTCTTCGAGGCGATCGACACAGCGAAATCGACAGATGCGAACAAGATCATCGAGGCGCTGGAGGCCTGGAAGGTGCCGGCCGGCGACGTCTCCTACCACTACCGCAAGTTCGACCATCAGATGCTGGTCCGCAATCTTGCGGTCGCGGTTAAGGACAAGATCACCGACAAGTACAACTACTTCGACGTGAAGGCGACGTTGCCGGAGAATCCGGCCGATCTGGAGAAGATATTCGGCTCATCTGAAGAAATCGGCTGCAAGATGACCTGAGTCCTGGGAACGGGCACGCACGATGCTCGATATCCTGCTCTCGCAGACCGTCAGCGGGCTGGTGCTGGGCGGCCTGTACGTCCTGATCGCGATCGGCCTCTCCATCATCTTCGGCCTGCTCGGGATCGTGAATTTCGCCCATGGTGCGTTCTTCACGCTGGGCGCCTATCTCGCGCTTACGCTGGTCGGACACTTCGGCTGGCCGGCCGTCGTCCTGGCGCCAGTCATCGTCGGCGGCATGGGCATGGTCGCCGAGAGACTCCTCATCCGGCGACTCTATGACAAGGAGCCGTTGATCAGCCTGATCGTCACCTTTGCGCTCGCGCTTTTGATCGAGGCGTCGGTTCGCCTGATTTATGGCGGCATCGGCCAGCCCTTCAGCCCACCGCCATTCCTGTCCGGCTTCCAGATCTGGGGACCGGTCCTGATCACCAACTACCGGGTCGCCGTGCTTGCGACGACGGCAGCGGTGTTGGTGCTGCTCTGGCTGTTCCTGGAGAAGACGCGGTTCGGCCGCATCCTGCGCGCGGGCTCGCGCGATCCCGAGATGGTTGGCCTGCTTGGCATCAACCTGCCCAGGGTGCTGACCTGGGTGTTTGGTCTCGGCTGCGCCATCTCGGGCCTCGCCGGGCTGCTGGCGGCGCCGCTCTGGACCGTGACGCCGGCGATGGCCACCAATGCCATCATGCCCGCCTTCGTGGTGGTGGCGATCGGCGGCCTGGGCTCGTTTGCAGGCGCGGTCATTGCGGGCCTGCTGGTCGGCGTCGTGGTGGCGCTCACCATCCAGTTCTGGCCCGAGGCCTCCGGCGGCGTGATGTATCTCTTCATGGCGTTGATGCTGTTGCTGCGGCCGCGCGGACTGCTGGGTGAGCGATGGGAGCGCTTCGAGTGAGCGTGGTGGTTCGGCACCCCATCCTGCTGGCGGTTCTGGTCCTGCTGGGCCTCAGCCTGCTCTGTGCTGCGATCGGCGCGCCGATCAGCCTGATCACCCAGATCGCCATCTATACGCTCTATGGCGCGGGTGTCTGCCTGCTGGTGAGCTACACCGGCCTGGTGCCGTTCGGCGCCTCCGTCTTCTTCGGGTGCGCGACCTATGCCACGGCATTCGCGATGCTACACGGTGTCGGCAACGAGATCGTCGCCTTGGTACTCGCTGTCGTCTTCTCGCTGCTCCTCGCCGCCGTTATCGCTGCGATCATCCTGCGCCGCCGCGGTCTCTACTTCTCGCTGCTGACGCTCGCCTTCTCTCAAATCGCCTTCGAGGTCGCGTTCAAATGGACCGAGGTGACCGGCGGCGAGAACGGCCTGCAGGGTGTGCCGCGGCCCCTGTTCGCCGATCAGTGGTCGTTCCACATCTTCACCGTCATCACCGTGGCCGCGGGCCTTGGCCTCCTGTGGCGTCTCGCCCATTCGCCGTTCGGACGGTCGCTTCAGGCGTTGCGTGACAACGAACAACGCACCCAGAGCCTCGGCTACGATACCTTCCGGCTGAAATTCGCCTCGTTTGTCCTGATGGGCGGCTTCATCGGCTACGCAGGCGGCCTGCTGTCGTTGATGCTGCGCGGGGCCTACGCCGACAATCTGAGCTGGCAACATGCCGGCGACTCGCTCTTGATGGCGGTCCTTGGGGGCGTGCACCATTTCCTGGGCCCGCTTTGGGGCGCGATCGCCTTCATCCTGCTTGAGGATCGCCTGTCGGCGCTGACCGAGAGCTGGTGGCTGATCTTCGCTCCTGTGGTGATCCTGTTCGCGCTCGCCTCACCGGAGGGCATCCAGGGGCTGGCATTCCGCCTGCGCGGGCGGACGGATTGGACGCTGACCCGCGGCGGCATTCCGGCACGGCCGGAAAAGATCAGGCCTTACCTGGCCGCGCACACCCAGCTCGACCCGTCGAAGCCGATCCTGACCGTCCGCAAGCTGAACAAGCGCTTCGGTTCCCTGGTGGTGGCGACCGACGTCGACCTCGAGGTCTACCCCCATCGGCTGCACAGCCTTATCGGGCCGAACGGCGCCGGCAAGACGACTTTCTTCAATATGCTGACCGGCCTTCTGCTGCCGAGCTCGGGCATGATCATCTTTGACGGCCACGACATCACCAGCCTGGCGGTGCATCGGCGAATTCGCCTCGGCCTTTCGCGGTCGTTCCAGATCCTGAGCGTGTTCCCGAACTTGACGACGTTCGAGAATGTCCGGGTGGCGGTGCAGGCGCAGGACAGGCGCCGTTGGGGACTATGGCGTGACGCCTATGCCTACGATGATCTCAACAATCGTACCTGGTCGCTGCTGGCGGCGGTTGGGCTCGAGGATCACGCCGGCGATGCCTGCGCGAACCTCAGTCATGGCCGGCGGCGTCTCCTGGAAATCGCGATCTCGCTTGCGACCGACGCCAAGCTGCTGTTGCTCGACGAGCCGCTCGCTGGCCTTGCGGAGGTCGACCGCCAGGTGGTGGGCGCGTTGATCCGCAAGCTCGCCGACACCCACGCGGTGTTGCTGATCGAGCATGACATCGATCGCGTCCTAGCGCTGTCCGACCGCATCAGCGTGCTGCATCAGGGCCGCCTGATCGCCGATGGGCCGCCGGCCGAGGTCGCCGCCAACCCTGATGTTGTGACCGCCTACCTTGGCGGTGAGCGGATCGCGCCATCGTTCATGCCGACGGAGAGGGAGGGCGCGCGTGTTGCAGCGGCGCCTATCCTGGCCGTGGAGAAGGCGCGCGCCGGCTATGCGGGGAGCATGGTCCTGGAGGACCTCTCCATGGTCGTCCATGAGGGTGAAGCCGTGGCCTTGCTTGGACGCAACGGCGTGGGCAAGACGACGCTTCTGCGCGCGATCACGGGTACCGTCCGTTGCGGCGGCGGCAGTATCCGGCTGGGCGATACGGACATCACCGACGCTCGGCCCTACGAGATCAACCGCAAGGGGATTTCGCTGGTACCGGAAGGCCGACGACTGTTCCCGAACCTCACTGTGCTGGACAATCTTCGTTTGGCGATGCGCGAGGGCGGAGCGTCGCTGGACGACGTTTTTGCACTGTTTCCCAAGCTCGCCGTACTGCAGCGCTCCAAAGCCGAAAGCCTGTCGGGCGGCGAGCGTCAGATGCTGGCGATTGCGCGGGCGCTGATGGTGCCCGCGAAGCTGATCCTGCTCGACGAGCCGTTCGAAGGCCTGGCGCCGGCGATCGTCAAGGAGGTGACGGAGGCGCTGGCCCGCCTGCGCGGCAGGGTGGCGACGGTGATTGTCGAGCACCACGCCGAGGCTGTCCTGCCGCTGGTCGACCGCGCCTATGTCCTGGTGAACGGGCGCGTGGCCTTCGAGGGAACCGCGAAGGCCCTGGCGGAGGATGCCGAACTGCAGGCCCGCCTACTGGGTATCGTGCACTCGGAAGCAGCCTAACCGGGGACGATCAGTCGTCGCCAGCTATCATGTGTTCACCGGTCGGGTTCGCCTTCAGCAGGCGGTCCTTCACGTCATCCCCGGGGTAGCCATTCTCCAGTGCCCAGATCGCCGCCTGCGTCCGGTTCGTGACGCGGATCTTGCGCAGGATCGACTTCATGTGGACCTTGACCGTCGCCTCGGTGATGTCGCAGGTGCGCGCGATCACCTTGTTCGCGTGGCCCTTGACGAGACCGTCGAGGATCTGCGTCTCTCGCTCCGAGAGCTTGGGAACGCTGCGCGATGCCGTCGTGATGGAGACTCCGCCTTGCCACGGGCCGGTCTCGGTGCTTGCGCTGCCATTCGCGGCCGCGGAACCATGTGACAGCGAGAGCAGCATGCTGCTCGCGATGGCAGGAGATGCGCCGTTCGATTGAAGCTTGTTGGTTTCAGCTTCTGTTTCTTGCATGCCTTCCGACCCGGGAGCCGCGAGGGCGGGCTGTTTCGCATCGGCCACCACCATGACCCGAACTTCCCGGGCGATGATCAAATCCAGCGTACTGATCAGCGTCTCCGGCGATACCGACAGCGGAACACAACCGTCGACTTGCGAGGCCAGCAGTTTCTGAAAGTCGAGGAGCGAGGCCTGTTCGAACAGCAAGATGATCTTGCTGTTCGGCCATAGTTTGCGCAGGCCGACGGCCTCGGTGGCGGCACGGTCGGCAGATTGGGCGCCCAGGATGGCGAGCCTCGGCTCTTCGGCAAGGATCGTTGAATCGGCGACGTCTGCGATAGATCCGACGCCACAGACGACGCGATAGGAATGTTGCATCATCAGCGATTCCAACGCCTGACGCACAAGCAGACGCGGTTCTATAATGATGGTCGCGACCTGCGTCCCCATGTTTTAACCCCCCACACTACTCTACGCCCCACCCAACTATTAAAGTGGTAAGCCCGACGGGAAATTAACCCATGATAAGTAAGGGCTTCACTTCCGCGTTACCTCGCGACTCGCTTGGAGTTTATGTTGGCGTCACTGGTCCTGCGCGCAGGACCGGCAGGGCGATGCCAGGTGGCATCGCCCTTCTGACGAGCGTTTAGCCCGGCTTCCGGAGAGTCAGCCCCGCTTTTGACGGTGCAACAGTGTGGCCAAATCCGCGGGGAGCTCATTACGCGCAAATTTAACCTGAATGCCCAACAGCAAGGTGGTGCTTGAGAAATTCGAGATCTCACCTGACAGAACCATTGAAACCGCCTCGTCAAACGATACGCGACGCTGCGACAGTCGCTCCTCCGGCTCAGGATGTGGCATGCCGGCCTGGAGACCCCACGCGACAAAACAGTGCGTGGATCCCTCGATGGTGCCGGGTGCAAGACTGGCGTCGAACAGTCGAAGCCAATGGTCGGCGAGATACCCCGTTTCTTCGCTCAACTCGGCGGTGGCTGCCTCTATTGGGGTCTGCTCTGGCTTGCAGCCTCCGCCTGGCAGCTCCCAAGTGAATCGGTCTAGGACATAGCGATACTGCCCAATCAATGTTACACGGCCGTCGCTATCGATCGGGGCGATACTAACGCCCGGCGATTTCATTCGAATGCTGTTGTATGTGCGAGGAAGTCGGCGCCCGTGCGCAACGGTATCGCTCCGTACCGAAAAAAAGGAACACGCAAACTTTTCCTCCTTTCGGTGAACGATCCAGGGATTGGCCAGGTCCTCAGGCGCGTCTCCGTGGGGCTTTGCCGCCTGCTGCTGCACTGATCTGTCTCCCTTTAGAGTTTGCTTCCCACCATTCTGGCGCGCGCTAGTGAGCTACGTTCTGACCGAATTGTTTGCGCGCCACACCAGCCCCTGAGCTGCATTGCGCGCTTCCTTGCCGGCGATCGCCTGAACGGCAGTTTTTGCTGTATGCACCGTAACCAGAGCGGTGCACGCCGCCTTTGAGATCAGGCCGACGGGCTTCCCTCGTGGCGCTCCATAATATGCTTTGAGCTGCCGCGCCCTGCGGGAGTACGCCTTGCCGTCGGTGTTGAGCCATTTCAAAAGCTCTTTCTGATTGAGCGACCAGGAAACGCTCTCATGAAAGCGCTTTGAGAAAAGTACGTCGTTCGAACACTGGAAACGCCCAAGCAGGGCGAGTTCTGCCAGCATCGCGCGATCACCGCCGGCAAAATCTGGAACAAGGTGCGTTTTCTGCAGGGCTTCACGCCGCATGACGCCAAACATATGCGTGCCCCAGCGAGCGTGGGACAAAACTTGCCAAAAACGAAGGATGGCGACGGGGCTGTTGGCAATGGTGGGGCTATCCGCCGTTTGCGGCACGCCAGTTCTCGGATCGATGTAGCGACCTGTCTCTGGATCACCAGGAAAAGGCTTGCCGCAATCGTCGATGAACGCTGTTCTGGAGTGAGCCAGGACAACGTCCCGGTTGCCGTCCAGGATATGAACACAGGTCTGCAGGTAGTGCGGGTGGTACACGTCGTCGTGGGCCACCCACTTGAACAGGGGCGATCGGGAAAGCTCGAAGGTCTTGTTGAAGTTTGGTATCGCGCCCAGGTTCTTTTCATTGCGATGGTACTTGATACGCGGGTCGCGCTGGGCGAAAGACCGGCATATCTCAGCCGTGCGGTCGGTCGACGTGTTGTCACAGACGATGATCTCAAAATCCTGAAAGGTCTGTGCGAGAAAGCATTCGAATGTCTCGGCCAGGTACCGTTCCCCGTTGTAGACGGGCATGCCTATCGAGAGCCGAGCCGAGTATTTCGTGTTGTGAGCCATGACGTTCGGTTCCCAGTTGCAAGCGATCAGCTAGCTCGCGCGACGCGGCCGCATTCGTGGTCAGGCTGGCGAGCCCGTCGCGGACAGGCTTCGAAGGCGGCAAGCGGTCGAATCCGCCGATACGCTCCCTTAGCCGGTGCGCGATGTGCTCGCGATCGAGGAGATTGTGAGACGGGATTGCGCCACGAGCCAATCGGACATCAGGGGCAACGACTGATGGCGTCGGTTCGGCTTAACAGACCGTTGGTGGTAACCCTGCCGAGCGGCAATGGCCCGACCTTAATTGACGTTCGCTCGATAGCCCAATTCTTTATACATGGCAGGGGGCCAACGACCGGAGATCAAAAGGAATTGCCGATTTCAGGGACAGTTCCGCAGAAGGCGCTCTTCTTCGCAATCGGTCATCTCGAATGAGAGGGCACTGTACATGAGTCGAGTGGACAAGATCATTAGCTCCGACGCCGAGATTATGCAGGCGACTATTCCCAATGTCTTTCGTCAATTGTCTGGTAGCAACATCCTTGTCACTGGTGCTTGCGGATTCCTGGGCAGCTACATCATAGACATCCTCTCTGCGCTCAATCGCCGGTCGCCCAGCTTGAACGCCCACATTGTCGCCTGCGACAATTTCATTGCCACCAATGCTGATCGCCTCGCGCACTTGAAAGGCGAGCCTTTCATCGAGTTCCGGACGGCGAACGTTGTCGACAAGACGGACTGGGGGCATAAATTCGACTGGATCATCCACTGCGCAAGCATGGCATCGCCTGTCTACTATCGGCCGCGGCCGTTGGAGACGATCGATGCGAATGTCAACGGCACATGGCGAATGCTTGATCTTGCCGAAGCGCACGGAGCAAAAGGGGTTCTTTTCTTCTCGTCGAGCGAGATCTACGGCGATCCGGATCCCAAGTTCATTCCAACGCCGGAGCACTATCGCGGTAACGTGTCCTGCACGGGCCCACGCGCTTGCTACGACGAATCGAAGCGTCTTGGCGAAACGCTATGCATCAGCTTCTGGGCACAACGGAAAGTCCCCTCCAAAATCGTGCGCCCCTTCAACGTCTATGGACCCGGGCAGCGTCTCAATGATGGGCGTATGGTGCCGGATATGATGTCCGCCGCACTCAAAGGTGGTCCGATCGTTCTTCTGAGCGATGGAAGCCCCACCCGTTCGTTCTGCTATGTGCGCGATTTCATTGCGGGAAGCCTCGGCGTTCTCGTGCTGGGCAAGCCGGCTGAGCCTTATAACGTCGGCAATGCCGAGGAGCGCTCGATGCTCGACGTCGCTCGCATGATGGCCGAAATCGCCGGACCTCCCGGACGGCCGCTCGAGGTGAAGTTCGGCAAGAGCGACGATGCCGATTATCTGGTCGACAATCCAAACCGCCGCTGCCCGGATCTGACAAAAGTGATGACAGATGTTGGCTATGAACCGGCCGTAGATCTGCGCGCCGGCCTGGCACGGACCTTCGAGTACTACCGCGAGTATTACCACGAAATGGCTGCGGCATGAGATCCCGTGGAGGTACTCCATGAAGATCACTATTGTCGGAACCGGCTACGTCGGCCTCGTCACCGGCGTCGGTCTCGCGGCCGTCGGCCATACCGTGACATGCGTCGATCGCGATGAATCCAAGATCCAGGCCATCGAAAAGGGTCGCGCTCCCTTCTACGAGCCTGGACTTGACGAGTTGCTCGCAAAGCAGCGCGCCTCGGGGCGTCTTCTGGCGTCGACAAGCCTCGAGGAAAGTCTGAGCGGCTCGGCGGTGTCGATAATCGCCGTCGGAACACCCTCAAACGAGACTGGCATCGATCTCGGCTATGTCCGGCAGGCCGCACGGGAGATTGGCAGTCAACTGCCGAAGCTCGGGTCCTACCACGTCGTCGTGGTCAAGAGCACTGTCGTGCCGATGACGACGGATACGGTGGTGCGCGGTGAGCTCGAGGCTGCATCGGGCATGGTCAGCGGTCGAGATTTTGGCTTGGCCATGAATCCCGAATTCCTGAGCGAAGGGCACGCGGTCGAGGACTTCACCAAGCCCGACCGCATCGTCATCGGCGCGAGTACCGAGCGTGCCGGATCGGTTTTGGCCGACATGTACTCGTCGTTCGACTGCCCGATCCTGCAAACGACGCCACGCAATGCCGAAATGGTCAAATATGCGGCGAATGCGCTGCAAGCGACCCTGATCTCCTTTTCCAACGAAATCGCGGCCGTGTGCGAAAGCATGGAAGGCCTGGATGAAGAGACCGTCATGCGCGGCGTCCACCTCGACCGATGCTGGGGGGGCGCGCCAGATGGTGCGGGCGGCGCCCAGTTCGCCGGTGCCGTCAGGTTTCTCAGAGCCGGCGTCGGCTTCGGTGGGAGTTGTTTTCCCAAGGACTTGAGAGCACTTCGGGCGTTTGCGCGTAGCGAAGGCATCGAAGTACCCATCCTGAGTTCGGTGCTGAAGACCAATGACGAGCGTGCCTGCCGCGTGGTCGACCTGCTGACCAGCCACATCGGTGCGTTGCCCGGCAAGCGCGTTGCGGTGCTGGGGCTTGCCTTCAAGCCCGAGACGGACGACGTCCGTGAATCGCCAGGTGCGCGAATTGCGAAACTTCTGCTGTCGCGCGGCGCAGATGTCGTGCTGCACGATCCATTGGTGCGGATCGAAGCTGTGCGTGATCAGTTGGGAATCGCCGTCGAACAGGCGCACGACGTCGCTGCCGCTGCAAGTGGTGCCGATGCCGTCGTCGTCGCCACCGGTTGGGATGCCTACCGCAGGCTCGATTGGGCCGAGATCGCATCGCGCATGCGGTCGCCCGTTATCTTCGACGGGCGCCAGGTTGTTCCTGCAAATCAGCTCCGCAGTGGGACGACGCTGCTCACGACAGGCCGACGGTCGGCAAGGGCGGCTGGGTGAGGAGCCCTGTAACGCTGCTGTTTCATCGTTAAGGCATTTTCCGTTCAAGGGAGCGAGCCATGTGGATCGTCGATACTGCGCTCAAGGCACGGGCAGAACAGGGCAAGCCCATTCGTGTCGGCATCATCGGTGCCGGCTTCATGTGCCAGGGCCTCACCAACCAGATCACGCACAGCACACCGGGCATGCGTGTGGCGGCGATATCGAACCGCCGGGTGAAAAGAGCCGTCGACGTCTATCGCTATTCCGGGTTCGAGGATGTTGCGGTTGCCGAGTCCCAACCGGAACTCGATAGCGCGATCGAACGCTCGACTCCTGTGGCGACCGAGGACGCGATGCTTATCGCGCGTAGCGACCTTATAGACGTGCTCGTGGACGTTACCGGGTCCGTGGAATTCGGCGCTCACGTAGCGCTCGAGGCTTTCAAGCACGGCAAGGACGTCGTCCTGATGAATGCCGAGCTCGACGCCACGATCGGGCCCATCCTGCAAACCTATGCCGACAAGTATGGAGTCATTTTTACGGCTTGCGAGGGCGATGAGCCGGGCATCCAATTGAACCTCTATCGCTGGGTCAAGGGGCTGGGCCTCACGCCTCGTTTGCTGGGCAACGTGAAGGGCCTCCAGGATCGCTATCGCAATCCGACGACGCAGAAGGGGTTTGCCGAGAAGTGGGGCCAGAACCCGACGATGGTCACGAGCTTTGCCGACGGCTCGAAAGTCAGCTTCGAGCAAGCTGTCGTCGCCAACGCGACAGGTTTCAAGGTGTTGTCACGCGGCATGTCCCGCGGCCTGGATTACCATGGCGACGTGCTGAAGATCGGAGAGATCTACGATCTCGAGGAGCTGCGCAGGTTGGGCGGCGCGATCGACTACGTGGTCGGCACTCCGCTGACCAAGGTCTACTGCCTGGCCGAACATCCGGATCCCAAGCAGGCTCACTATCTCAATCTCTACAAGATGGGCCCGGGGCCGCTCTACTCCTTCTTTGTACCCTATCATCTTTGCAACCTGGAGGTTCCCACCGCGGTTGCCCGGACGTGTCTGTTCCGCGACCCGGTGTCCCGGTCGCTGGGCGGTCCGGTCGTGGAGGTGTGCGCGGTCGCCAAGCGCGCGCTCAAGGCCGGAGAGGTGCTCGACGACTACGGCATGTACATGACCTATGGAGAGGCAGCCAACGTCGAGGAGATGAGCGCAGGCAGATATCTGCCTCAGGGCCTTGTCGAAGGCTGCAGGTTGCTTCGAGACATCCCGCAGGACGGCGTCATCACCTACGATGACGTTGTGTTGCCGGCCGGTCGCCTGGCTGACCAGTTGAGAGCGGAGCAGTATCGCAAGTTCCGTGGCGAGACATGGCTGCAGGATCTACTGGATGGCTCGGGAGCCGGAGGGGCGACGGTATCGGGTCAGCGCGAGAAGATACTCGCTTAGGCATTACACGTATTTGCGCAGGAGATATTGCCGTGATTTTGCGGGCCCACGACTGGGTCGAGGTTCGAAGTAAAGAAGAGATCCTTGCGACGCTCGAC
>Ga0310811_10002681_pt1 | contig 22284 bp, 13 predicted proteins | sample YCmetagenome_FD_207642 | JGI IMG/M metagenome (GOLD analysis project Ga0310811, IMG submission 207642) | Soil microbial communities from experimental microcosm in Duke University, North Carolina, United States - YC | ecosystem: Engineered > Artificial ecosystem > Soil microcosm > Unclassified ...
GAGCGTCCAGGAGGTCAGCGCGGTGGTGCCGGTGTTGGTGATGGTGACGTTCGCGGTGAATCCGCCGGGCCACTGGCTGGCGGTCGAGTAGCTGACCGAGCAACCGGTGGCCGCGGCGGCCGCGGGAGTGATCAGCGCGGGGGCGATCGTGGTGGCCGCGGCAAGGCCGACGGCCCCCGAGACCGCCACCCAGACGCGCCGTCGGACCCGGACCCGGTTCGGTCCGGAGCGGGCTTCGCTGTGCATCAGTGGTGATTCTCCTTCGTGCGGTGGGAGGTGCCGGCCCCCGCGGCCGGGCAGGGGGCACCGCGGTGCGGCCGGTACGTCAGTAAGTAAGGAGGCGCACGCCCGTGTGTCCAGCCGGTGACGGCCGCCGCACCCGGCGCGGTGCCGGGGTGGTCCCGGGGGGCGGCGGGCCGGGGCAGGTCAACGCGCTGCGGCCGTGCCCGGGCCGCGCGGCGGGGACGTTTCGTGAAATGAAACTAAGGCCGCGCGCGCCGCTTCCGCCTGCGCGGGACCGGCCGCGCGGGAAGCGCGGCGGACGGCGCGCTTCCCGGCTCAGGGGCCGGTGAATACGGTGACCGACACCGGCGCAAGGGCCCCGCACGTCCCCGCGCCGAGGTCACACAGCACTCTGATGTCAACCAAGGAGGATCCTTCCCCGTGATCGCCCGACCAGTCCGCCTCTGCGGCCGATCGCATCCCCGTCTGTTCGCGGTGTCCGCGGCCGTGGTGCTCGCGGCCTCCGCCACCCTCACCCCCACCCTGTTCTCCAGCGCCGCGGCCGCCGCGGCCACCGGTTGCTCGGTCAGCTACTCGACCGCCAGCCAGTGGCCCGGCGGATTCACCGCGAACGTCACCATCACCAACACCGGCACCACCGCGCTGACCTCCTGGACGCTCGGGTTCACCTTCCCCGGCGACCAGAAGATCACCAGCGCCTGGCAGGACGGCTCGTACACGCAGACCGGCGAGACCGTCTCGATCACCAACGCGAGCTACAACGGCTCGGTCGCCTCCGGCGGCACCGCCAGCCTCGGATTCCAGGGCACCTGGACCAACAGCGACGCCGCCCCGACCGCCTTCACCGTCAACGGCGTCGCCTGCGGCGGCAACGGCGGCGGCACGACCGCGACGAGCTCGCCGACGGGCACCACCTCGAGCCCGAGCAGCTCGCCGACGCCCACCGGCACCGGAACCGGCACGCCCACCGCCACGGGCACCGGGACCGGAACCGGCACGCCGCCGTCCGGCGCCGCGCCGCAGCTGCACGTGTCCGGCAACAAGCTGGTGGACGCCAGCGGCAGGACCGTCGTGCTGCACGGCGTGAACCGCTCCGGCACCGAGTACGAGTGCGTCCAGGGCTACGGCATCTTCGACGGACCCAACGACCAGGCCTCCATCACCGCGATCAAGAGCTGGGGCCCGGTCAACGCGGTGCGCGTGCCGATGAACGAGGCCTGCTGGAACGGCGAGTCGTATGTGAACTCCGCCTACGCCGCCGCCAACTACCAGCAGGCGATCGTGAACTACGTCAACCTGCTCAACGCCAACGGCGTCGTCGCCATCCTGGACCTGCACTGGACCGACGGCACCTACACCGGCAACTCCGCCGGCTGCTCCTCGGCCCAGGCGACCTGCCAGAAGCCGATGCCGGACGCCGCCCAGGCCATCCCGTTCTGGTCCTCGGTCGCGAAGACCTTCAAGGGCAACGACGCGGTTGTGTTCGACCTCTTCAACGAGCCCTACGCCTCCCGCGCCACCGGCGACACCACCACCGGCTGGCAGTGCTGGCTCAACGGCGGCACCTGCGCCGGGATCGGCTACCAGGTCGCCGGCATGCAGGCGATGGTCAACGCGGTCCGCTCGGCCGGGGCGAACAACGTGCTGATGCTCGGCGGCGAGGAGTACTCCAACGACCTGACCGGCTGGCTGCAGTACGAGCCCGCCGACCCGGACGGCAACCTCGTCGCCTCCTGGCACTCGTACAACTTCAACACCTGCTCCAGCCAGTCCTGCTGGACCTCGCAGGTCGCCCCGGTGATCGCGAAGGTCCCGGTGGTGCCCGGCGAGATCGGCGAGAACGACTGCGGCGGGTCCTACATCGGCCCGCTGACCACGTGGCTCAAGAGCGAGAACACCAGCTTCCTGGCCTGGACGTGGGACAACTGGTCCGGCGGCTGTTCGTCCGGGCCGACCCTGATCTCCGACTACACCGGCACGCCGACCGGTTACGGCGCCGCGTACAAGGCGATCCTGCAGGCGCTCTAGGAAGACACGACCTAGGCGACGGCGAGCGCACCAAGAAACTCAGGGCCCGGATTCCCCGGGCCCTGAGCTATCTATCAGAACCCTGTTTTGTCTGATCCTTTACCGGACGCGTCCGGAATGGTTTTCCGGACGCCGCCGCGGCTTTCCGCGCGGCATTCGGCTCAGGCCGAGGCGCGCACGATGAGCTCGGTCGCGAACACCTCCTGGCGGGGGGTGCGCTCGCCCCCGCCGATCAGCGCGAGCAGCTCGTCCACGGCCCGCGCGCCGATGTCCTCCACCGGCTGGCGCACGGTGGTCAGCGGCGGGCTGGTGTGCCGGGCCAGCGGCGCGTCGTCGAACCCGATGACGGCCACGTCGGAGGGCACCCGGCGGCCGGTGCGGCGCAGCGCCCGCAGCACGCCGGTGGCCATCAGATCCGAGGTGGCGAACACCGCGTCCACGTCGGGGCGCCGGTCCAGCAGCCGGTAGACGGCGTGCTCGGCGGAGGCGGCGGAGAAGTCGCCGTAGGCCACCAGCTCGCCGCGCTCCGGACCGGTCTCGGCCAGCGCCTTGCGGTAGCCGCGCAGCCGGTCGAGGCCGACGGCCATGTCCGGCGGCCCGGCGATGGTGGCCACCGCCCTGCGCCCGGCCGCCAGCGCGTGCCGCACCGCGCTCTCGGCGCCGCCGATGTTGTCCGCGTCCACATAGGAGGCGCCGTCGGCGTCGCGCACCGGCCGGCCGACGAACACCACGGGCACGCCGAGGCCGCGCACGTCCATCGGCAACTGGCCGTGCAGGCTGACGAACATCGCCCCGTCCACGTGCCCGTCCCGCAGGTAGCGGGCGCAGCGCCGGCACTCGCGCGTGGAGTGCACGCTGAGCAGCACCAGCTGCACGTCGGTCGGGGTCAGCGCGGCGCCGACCCCGTGCAGCAGCCGGGCGAAGAACGGATCGGAGAACAGGCGCAGGCTGTCCTCGCACACCACGAGGGCGATGGAGCCGGCGCGCCGCGCGCCCGTGCGCGCGGCGCGGTTGCGGACGTATCCGAGTTCGATGATCGCCTGCTCCACCTGCCGCCGCGTCTCGGGCTTCACCTGGGCGGAGCCGGTCAGCACGCGTGAGGCGGTGGCGGGGGAGACGCCCGCGAGCAGGGCTACGTCTTCGAGCCTGGCCCGCGACTGCGGGTGGGTACCGGGCACAACGGCCTCCTGAGAACTGCTACCCCCCGCCGGTGGGCCCGGCATGTAAAAGGAATGTGGCACAACGCTCATGCGCTGGCAAGACTCAGTCTTCTCCGATTTCTCCGGGATTTCCGCACGAAATCTTTCGGGCCGTCATATCCGGCCCGTCGCCGCGCGGTGACGGCGTGTCGGTGAACGCTCCGGCCGGTTCCCGGCGGTATTCTCGACGGCTCGCCCGCCCGCGCCGCGGGCTCGGCCGCGTCGCTAGTGCGCGACCGTGCGGGGCGCGGCGGGCGGACGGGCCGAACGCGGCGCGGCGGGCGGACGGTCCGGGGGCGCCGGCGCCGCGCCGGGCGGGCGGTGCGGTGTCTCGACGGAGTGGTACGGATCGCTCAGAGGATCGGCCGGGAACGGATCGGCCGGGAACGGGTCGGCCGACAGCGGGTCGGACAGCAGCGGGTCGGCCGGCGCCTGCGCGTCGGCCGAGCGGTGCTGCGGCGGTCCCCCGACCTCCGCCTCGACCTCCACTTCGGCTTCCACCTCGGCTTCGACCTCTGCCTCGACCCCGACTCCGACCTCCACCGTCCCGGCGGAGAGGGCGGGTGCGGCGGCGGGGCCGGCCGGCGCGAGCCGCGGGGCCCCGGCCTCGAAGGCGGGCGGCACGGCGGCTTCGCGGTACGCGCCGGCCGGGCCGAGCGTCGAACCGCCCGGGTCGCGCCGCAGCAGCACCACGGCGCGGTCGTCGCCGACGTCCCCGGCCACCGTGCGCACCAGCCTCTCGCCCGCCCCCGCGGTCAGCACCCACTCCTGATCGAGCACCCGTCCGGCGCCGTCCAGCAGCCGCTCGATGCCGCGCTCCAGGCTCTGCCCGGGCCGCTCGATCACGCCGTCGGAGTACATCAGCAGGGCGTCGCCCGGCTCGAGCTCGCCCTCCAGCGGCCGGTAGCGCTCGCCCGGCAGCAGCCCGAGCGCGGGCCCGCCGGGCTCGAGCAGCTCCCAGCGCTGCTCCCGGTTCCGCCAGCGCGCCGCCGGATGGTGCCCGGCGTTGTAGACCTCGAAGTGCCCGGTCTCGGTGTCCACGCTGGCCTGGACCGCGGTGGCGAAGCTCTCGTCCCAGTCGCGCAGGAAGACGTATTCGTTGGCTGATTCGAGGAACCTGTCCTGCGGCACCGCGTCGAGCAGCGCCCGCAGCGCGCCGCACAGCTGCAGCGAGCGCCCGGCGGCCCGGCTGCCCTTGCCGGAGACGTCCACCAGGGCCACGTTGATGCCGGGGTACTCCGGCGCGCAGGTGATCACGAAGTCGCCGGAGAAGCGCGCCCCGCCCGCCGGCACCAGGGCCTGTGTGGCGCTCCAGCCGGCCAGGCCGCTGCCCGGTGCGGTCGCGGGGCGCAGTCCCTCGCTCAGCTCGAGCAGCAGCGACTCGGCGCGGTGGCCGCGCAGTCCGAGCCGGGTGCGGGCGCGGGAGGTGTAGAGCACGGTCGCGGCCAGCAGGACGAGGATCGCCACGGTGCCCACGTTCACGTCGCCCGTGCGGCGCAGCAGCGCGTCGGCGATCAGCCCGCCCATCACCATGACGAAAAGCACCAGCTGCCTGCGCTGGTTGAGCAGGGCGCCGACGAGGATCACCGGGAAGATCAGCGAGGCGGGCGGGTCCCATTGCGGCGCGGTGATCGATCCCCAGGTGAGCGCGCACACCAGGAGGATCAGCAGGAGCAGCACGGGAGGGCCGACGGCGGGGTCCCCGTCCAGAAGGCGTTCGGTGAACCTGCCGAGGCGGCTGGCCGTCCACCGGGCGGCCAGACGTGGGCGGGGTCGCGATGCGCAGTAAATTGCCCTCATGCAAGGGACTGAACGCGATGAAAGTCGACCTTTCGGATCATCCAGGTGAACTCCCGGTGAACACGAACAGACTCTGGGCGAACGGCCGGGGCGCTCCCGGGACCGGGCCGAGGACCGCGCCCAGGACTGCGCCTAGGACTGCGCCGTCATCCGCCCGGCGTTCTGCCTGGCCGTGGCCGCGTAACCGGGGAAGCCGCACTCCTCGGCCAGCTCGGCGAACGCGGTGAACCGGGCGGCCGCCCCCGCGTCGTCGCCCATGCCGCCCTGCACGGTCGCCACCCAGCCGAGCGCGCTCTCCAGGTTCGCCATCAGCGCCGCGCGCCGCGGGTCCTCCTCGGCCGTTGCGCGCACCAGCCCGGCGAGCGTGTCCGTGCCCTGCGCGCCCGCCCGGTACGCCTCGGGCAGCAGCTTCTCGAGCACGTCGTCCGGCGCGGGCTCCGGCTCGATCAGCAGCCGCACCTTCGCCGCCTGCGCCATCGCAAGCCTGGCCAGCTTAACCGGGTCGGGCCGCGGCGCGGCGGCCGGTTCGGGCTGCTCGCCGCGCTCCACGGCCTCGCGGGCCTCCCGGGCGTCGCGCTCGGCCTGCTCCGCCAGCTCCGCGTCGATGAACCGGCCGAGCAGCGCGACGGCCTCGTCCAGCAGCGCCATCGCGGCCTTCGGGTCGCGCGGCGCGGCCAGCTCGGCGGCGTGCAGCAGCGCCGAGCACTGCGGGTCGAGCCTGCCCTCCGCCTCCGCGATTCGCACCGCCTCGGCGTACTCCGCCATGGCCTGCTTCTCCTCGCCCCGGTGCTGGTAGGCCACGCCGACGTCGTGCCGCACCCAGCCGAGCGCCACCCGGTTCGGCTCGGGCAGCCCTGCCGCGAGCTCGTCCAGCTTCGCCGCGGCCTCCTCGGCCCGGCCGAGGCCGCGCAGGCACACCACCATGCCGGCCGCGGCACGGCGCAGCGTGCGCTGCTGCTGGCGCACGCCCCAGCCGTCCGAGAGCGCGCGCATCGCGCCGTCGTAGACCGACAGGGCGTCCTCGAGCCGCCCGGCCCGCCGGTGCACGTCGCCGACCAGCACCCGAGCGGTCGCGGCGTCCTTGTCGTCCTCGCCGGCCAGCAGCACCGCGGCGGTGCGCGCGGCCTCCAGCAGCTCCTCGTCCCGGTCGAGCTCCGGCCCGAGCCGGAAGGCGATGGCCTGTGCCTGCAGCAGCCGTATCCCGCCGAACTCCTTGTGCGCCATGCCCGCGTTCAGCCGCAGCGCCTCGAGCGCCGCGCGCTCGGCCTCCTCGTACAGTTCGGCGTCCAGCAGGTTGCGCCCGCGCGCCAGCTCGCGGTCGGCCTGCTGGGTGAACTGCATCGCGTCCCGGTAGCCGTCGCGGGCCTTGCCGTACCAGAAGTCGACCTTGGCCGTGGTCTCCCGGACGAACTCGGGCAGCACGCCGTAGTTGCCGTAGAGCCGGCTCATCTGCTGCCGGTAGAAGCCCCACGCGTCCACCAGGTTCGCCAGCGGCGCGTGCGCGACCTGCTTGTCCAGGTAGAGCTCGGTGCCCGCGGAGAACTTCGCGTTCGTCTCCGTGTTGTCCATGATCGCGTTCACGTCGGCGCTGAACGTCAGGATCTCGATGATCGAGTTCAGCCGGAAGTCCTCGACCAGGATCTCCAGCAGCTCCCCGTCCGCCATCAGCCCGGCGCGGTGCCGCTCCCGGGCCAGCCCGACCACCTCGTCCCGCTCGCGCAGCGCCGTGTCCTGATCCCGCGTCAGATACGCGGCCAGCGCGGCCAGCACGCGGTTGTACAGCGCCCGGTTCGGCCGGCCCGCCTGCTCGCACAGCTCGGCCGCCAGCAGCCGCATCGCCCGTCCCGAGGCGTAGTCGTTCTCGCCCACCAGGAAGTCGGAGCGGTACTCGGCCAGCCGAGCCTGGTCGGCCGGCGACCGAGGCGAGCCGAGCGCGCCGACCGCGGCCCACGCGCCGTCCTTGTGCGGATGGTCCAGGTACGCCAGCACCCGCGCGTCCGCGAGCAGCGCGTCCTGCGCCGACCAGCCCTTCGGCAGGTCCTCGAGGTCCGGCGGCGCGGCCCACGGCGCGGGCACCGGCGGCAGCGTCGACTCCCAGAACCGGTCGCCCTCCTCCTCGGGCGGCAGCTCCACCTTGTCCAGGATCCGCTCGCGGAAGCTCTCGAGCCGCTCCGTGTAACGGGACCGCTCCGACTCCTCGGGCTGCCCGGCGGCGTGCGCGGCCAGCGCCGCGTCCAGCCGCGCGCGCAGCGCGTCCGCGGTGGTCTCCGAGCGGTCGGCCAGGGTGAACGGCAGCGCGCCGTGCCCGCGCACTGCGAGCAGGTGCAGAAACTGCAGCACCCGTCCCTGGTACCAGGAGACGTCGTCGTCCAGCGGCGCGTCGAGCAGTTCGACGTGGTCGTGCACGATCCGGACGAAGCCGACGACGTCGCGCACCCGCATCGCGTGGACCATGTGCAGGTCGAGGCTGCGCCACTCGTCCGGAACCCGGCGGATCAGCGGGTAGCCGGCCCGGTGGCAGCGCCGCGCCTCCCCGCCCCGGTCCTGCTGCAGGGCCAGGAACATCAGCTCGGCGTACGCCTGCGCCCGGTGGTCCTCGCGGCAGCGCTGGTCCGGCAGCTGCAGCACGGTGCGCCACAGCTCGGCCGCGCGTTCCCGGTCTTCGCCAGCGCCCTGATACCACTGCGCGCCCACCGTCGGGCCCATCGCGTCGCAGTGCGCGCCCGCGTCCCCGGGCGCCGCGATCAGCAGCTCGACCTGTTCGGACGCCTGCTCCCGCTCGTCGCGCCGCCGGTGGAACCAGTAGCGGGTGCGGTGCGGGATCCGCATGCTGTAGCCGTATCCGCGGTAGAACCCGTCCAGCTCGTCCAGCCGGGCCAGCACCACCTCGGCCGGCACGTCAGGGCTCGTATCGAGGAACTCGACGGTGGGGGCGAAGGTGGTGCGCAGGTTGTAGCGCACGTCCTCGTCGATCTCGTCCGGGTGCGCCCGGAACAGCGCCCAGGCCCGGTCGAAGTACTCTGCCATGCGCGGCTTGTCGCCGGTCTCCATGCAGTCGTCGGAGAGCCATATCAGCAGCTTGCACCGCAGCGTGTAGTCACCGGCGTCCTCCGCCCGCGCGAGCAGCGCCAGGTGTTCGCCGACGCGCTCCGGGCCGTACGGGAGCTCGTCGAGCTCCTCGAACCGCGCCCACAGTTCCTCCAGCCGCGTGCCCATGCCTCACTCCGCCCCGTCGCGCGCGGTGAACCCGTCGATCTGCTCTCTCAGTTCCTTGACGAGGTCGCCGAAGCCCTCGCCGCCGGCCGCCTCCAGCTCCTCGGCCAGCGCCTCGAGCCGGCGCGCCGCCGCCGCCGGGTCGCCGCCCTGCCGCCGCTCGAGCCGGCCGAGCAGGATCGCGGCCTCGGCCAGCCGGCCGTAGACGCCGCCGTAGCTCTCGTCGCCCTGCGAACGGCGGTACTCCAGGCCGCGGCGCAGCCCGCCGAGGGCCGCCTCCGCGTCCTGCAGCGCCGACGCCGGGGCCGCGGCCGCGGTCAGCTCCGCCCGCTGCAGATGCGTCTCGGCCAGCTCGAGCCGCAGCTCGTTGCGGGTCGGCTCGGGCTCGAGGGCGAGGCGCAGCACCAGCGCCCGCCCGGCCTCGTCCATCAGCCCGGTGGCCCGCTCCGGCTCGGAACCCTGGCACAGCCAGGCGGCCGAGCGCAGGCAGCGCACCCGCATCTGCAGCCGGTCCGGCACGTCCGCGGCCAGCTCGGCGGCGCGCAGGAACGCCGCGAGGGCCTGCTCGCCGAGCTCGTTGTCGCGCAGCGCGTAGGCGGTGTTCACCGCGACCTCGAAGCGGACCGCGTCGTCCGGCCAGGACGCGATCCGCCCGCGCACCCGTTCGAGCACGGCGACGCCCGCGTCCTCCTCGCCCAGCATCAGCAGGGTTCTGCCGTACTGCACGCTGTGCCGGGCCAGCGAGGCCCCGTACTCGCGCGGATCCCAGTACGCGTCGTCATCGAGCTCTGCGAAGGACCGCTCGTAGAGGGTGGCCGCGGGCCGGCGCCGGCCGGTGAACATCAGCGCGTCGGCCGCGCGCAGCCGGGCCAGCGCGGCCTCGGACCCGCGCTCGTCCGCCGCGTAGATCTCGGCCGCCTCCAGGGCCGGCAGGATCGCCTCGGCCTCCCGGCCGTCGAGCTCCCACAGCGCGGTCGCCAGCGTCAGCGCCGCCGAGCCGCGCAGCCGCGCGTCCACGCAGTCCATCACCGCGGCCCTGGCCAGCCGCACCGCCTCGGCCCGGTCGTCGTCCGCGGCCACCAGCCGGGACAGGTTCATCTCGGCGCGCGCCGCGTACCACGGCGCGTCCGCGGCCAGCGAGCGCTCGATCACCTGGCGCAGCGCCGCCTCGACCTCGTCGAGCTCGCCGGCCTGGTAGAGCGTGTCGGTGAGCGCGTACAGGTCCTCCATGCCCGGCACCTCGAGGTGAGCGGCGGCCGGCTCGGCGTACGGCGGGGGCGGCTGCGCGGGCTCGCGCAGGGTGCTGCGGGTGGACAGCTCGAACGGGATCAGCGCCGGCTGTCGCAGACGTCGGATACGCAGCCGGGCGGCGTAGCGCGGCGCGATCCCGGCCTCCTGCTCGCGGCGCGCGATCCGCGCGGCCAGCGAGTCGAGCTCGGCGTCGACGAAGCCGCGCAGCACCCCGACCGCGAGCTCCTCCCCGGCCGGCAGGTGCGCGCCCGGCGAGGGCGGCATCGGCACCGGCAGTTCGCCGTGCCCCAGCGCGACCAGGCGCGCCAGCAGCACGCTCGCGCCGGTCAGGAACTCGGCCTGCGCGGCGATTCCGGGCGCCGGCTCGGTGAGCCAGTCGGCGTGCTCGGCCAGCAGTTCGAGGCCGCGGTGCTCGTTGCCGGTGAGTGCGCAGAACTCGAGGTGCTCGCCGATCGCAGCGCGGAACCTGGGCTTGCGCCGGGCGATCCGGTAGCCGTAGTGGTGCGTGTGTATCGCCCGGTCGATCTCGTCCCGGCGCAGCAGCACCAGGAGGGCGGAGCCGAGCACCCCGTGCGGCTGGTGCCCGCACATCAGATCGCCGTCGAGCACCGGCGCCCACAGCTCCAGCGCCTTCGCGTCCTCGCGCCTCGCGGCGGCCTCGGCGCCCTCGGCGTGCCGCGCGCAGGCGGCGCATTCCGGGTCGCGGCCCAGCTCGGTACCGAACCAGCCTTCGAACACAGCTCGTCGCCTCCCGCCCCGTCGCCCACGCCGGCCAAAGCGGCCGTCCGGCCGGCCGGGGCTCAACCTACCGTACACACGATGTCATCCGGGGATTCGTCCCTTCGCGGGTGCACCGGAGACGCAACTGGAAGCTCGCCCCGAGCGTCCAATAGAGTCGGGAGAGCAGCGTGTTGTACGAGACGGACGAGGCGGTAAGGGCAGATGGCGGACGCACCGGTCGGCGGACAGGACTCCGAGGCCGAGACGGGAAAGCCCGCGAGGATCCCGGTGTCCGAGCCGCCCGAAGTGGAACCCGACGGCGCCGAGGAAGCGCAGCCGCCGGGTGCCGGGGCGGGCGGTGCCGAGGACGCGGAGAAGGGGGACGTCGAGCCGGAGGGCGCCGACGACGCGGAGGGCGGAGAGGAGGGGACCGGGGACGCGGAGCAGGAACCCGCCGCGCGGTCGCAGTCGACTGAGGATGTCGACGCGGATGGCGACGACTCCGAGGACTCCGACGGCGACGCCGATGACGACGACTCAGACGCCATTGACGGCGATGCCGAGGACGCGGAACCCGCGTCCGAATCCGAGCCGGAGCCGAAGCCCGAACCCGAGCCGGCGGCCGAACTGGAGTCCGGGTCCGAATCCGAGCCGGAGCAGGAGCAGGCCGACGCGGACGCGGCCGAGGTCGACCCGGCGGCCGCGACGCAGATCGTCAAGCCGGTGGCCGCCGCCGCTTCGCCGGACGCGCCCACCGTGTCCACCGCGCCCGTGGGGGCAGCCGAGCCCGCCGCGCCGGCGAAGCCCGCGTTCGACGCGTTCGCGCCGAAGAGCAAGCCCGCGCAGGGATCCGAGTCCGCGCCGGCGGCCGCTCCGAAGCCGATCCCCGTCTCCGAGGCGCCCGACCTCGAGGAGGAGGCGGAGGCCGAGGCCGCGGAGGCCGAGCGCTCCGGCCTCGCCGCGCCGACCACCCCGTTGCGCGTCCCGGTCGCGGAGGCCGCGGACGCGGCCGAGGAACAGGACGCGCAGGAGCCCGCGGCCGACGCCGCCGCCGAGACGATGGTGGTCTCCGCCGAGACGATCGCCCGGCTCGCGCAGGCCGCGCAGGACGAGGAGTCCGCGGCGCCCGACCCCGCGCTGCTGACGCCCGGGTCCGACGAGACCACGTTGATACCGAAGGTCCCGGAGAAGCCCACCGAGTCGACGACGGTGATGCCCTCGGTCGGCGGCGACGGCTCCGGCGACCCGGACGCGCAGGCCACCCGGCTGCAGCCGGCGGTCCCCGGCGGCCCGGCCGCGCCGTCCGGCGGCAACAAGAAGGGGCGCGGCTACCGGCCGCCGGAGTTCCACGCGGTGGACCCGGGCCGCTCGCAGCTGCCGCCGCCGCAGAACTTCAAGCTGGACCGGCGCGAACTCGACGAGGACGGCGACGGCGGTCAGAAGCACGTCGGCCGGCGCGCGCTGCTGATCGGCGGCGTGGTCGTGGTGGCCGGCGCGGCCGGGCTGACCGCCGCCGGCGTGATCAAGCTGCCGGGCACCGGCGCGCCGAAGATGCCGACGGTCGGCTTCGCCCCGGCCACCAACTCGGGCGCCTCCTCGGCCACCCAGACCGGCACCGCGTTCCTCACCGCCTGGCAGAACGGCCAGTTCGAGGTGGCCGCGAACATCACCGACGATCCCGCGGCCGCCCTGAAAGCGCTCAAGGCGTACAAGAAGAACCTGGGCGTCGTCGGCATGGTGATGAACCCGAACGCGTCGAACGCGGTCGGCTGGATGACCTACGCCGTGACCATGCAGGGCGGTGCGCCGATGGGCCAGTGGCAGTACAACAGCGGATTCGCCACGTACTCCAAGGAGGTCGAGGGCTTCGTCCGCTGGTTCGTCAAGTGGGACCCGGCGATCCTCTACACCTCGCTCAAGGCCGGCTACCAGCTCCAGATCAAGAAGACCCCGGCCACCATCAAGGGCCTGGTGGACCGGAACAACCAGCCGATCGACCCGGCCGCGCACCCGAGCCTGGCCAGTCTCGTCAGCACACTGATGACCAAGTCGGTGGCCAGCGGCGCGACCGACGGCCAGGACATCATCATGACCGACGCCAAGGGCAACCAGCTGGCGAAGGTCACGACACTGACCCCGCCGATCAACAACGGCACGGTGCCCACCACGCTGGACATGAAGGTGCAGACGGCGGCCGAGGCCGCGGTCATCCACCACGACAACAGCTCGATGGTGGTGATCCAGCCGTCCACCGGGCACATCCTGGCGATCGCGAACAACACCGGCGCCCAGTACTACGACCAGGCGCTGGTCACACAGGTCGCGCCCGGATCCACCTTCAAGATCCTGACCTCCACGGCACTGCTGTCCAAGGGCCTGACCACGCTGAACAGCGACGTGCCGTGCCCGACCGTGCTCATCATCAACGGCCAGCCGCTGCACAACAGCGAGGGCGAGGCCGGCGACTACACCTACGAGATGGACTTCGCGACCTCCTGCAACAACGCCTTCTCCAGCTTCTGGGACCACAGCGGCATGACGAAGGACCTGCTCTCGGACACGGCGAAGAAGTACTTCGGGCTGAATCAGAAGTGGGACATCGGCCTCGGCGAGCCCACCCAGTACATGAACGTGCCCGGCGGCCTGAGCGGCGGAGGCCTCGCCGAGTCGCTGGTCGGCCAGGGCGACGTGCTCGCCACCCCGCTGGCGATGTGCTCGGTGGGGGCGACCGTCGCCAACGGCTCCTTCAAGCAGCCGATCATCCTGCCCAAGCAGCAGCAGCTCACCGCCACCCCGCTCGGCCCCACCCTGCAGGGCCACCTCAAGACTCTGATGTCGAGTGTGATCTCGGAGGGCACCGCGGCCAGCGTCGGCTTCCCGCGCGACGGCCACTACTTCGCCAAGACCGGCACCGCCGAGGTCGGCAGCGGCGCCTCGCTGTACAACAACAGCTGGTTCGTCGTCTTCAACGACCAGCACGACATCGCCATCTGCGCCCGGGCGATCCGCGGCGGCGCGGGCGCGGCCACCGCCGCGCCGGAGTGCCTGACCGTGTTCCAGAGGCTCGGGTACGTCTAGGTCGGTGCGTCCAGGGAGTGTCTTCGGATACTCCCTGGACCTCTCGGGCATCGGGATCGCTCGACGAACTCCTGCGTCCTGTTGTCTCCTTCGCCGGGGTCGGATCGAGCAGACCGGACTGCGCGAGGGTGAGCGGCCGCAACCCGGCCAGTGCCTTCGAGGCCTGACTCTTGACGGTGCCTACCGAGCGGCCGAGCACCTCGGTGGTCTCCGCCTCCGAAATTGCTGACCACCCCCGAAGAGGAAGCCGCCGCCCGGGCGCTGCTGCGCGACCACGTCGCGGACGTGCACGCCGCCGAGGATCTGCTCGACCGCGTACAGGCGGGCGCCCGGCGCCGTCGCACGCGGCGCAGGTCCGCGTTCGCGGTCTCCGCCCTCGCGGTCGCCGGCTGTGCCGCGTTCATCCCGATGGCGGTCACCGGGGGCTCCGGGGTGGTCGCGCAGCCCCCGGGCCGACCGGTGTACCTGCCGGGGCCCGGCCCGAGCCCCTGCCCGACGCGCTGCCCTCGGACTGGCTCATCAAGGGCGTGCCGCCCGTGGGAACCGTTCCGGGATACACGCATACGCTGCTGCCGGGCCGCCCCGCGGTCGCAGTCTCCTGCCCGACCGACAGCAGCGGGCACGTCACGGCGCTGTCCCCGACCCAGCTCGCGAACGCGGTCGCCGTGTTCGCCGCCGCCACGCCGACCAGCGGCATCATCGTTCCGGGCGCGTGCAGTGAGGGGCTCGCAAAGAACGGAGAGCTCTACCTCGTATTCGAGTACTCCGACGGTGCCAAACCTGACCGTCACCGCCTACGCGCAGCAGCCGTGCAGCGTCGACGGCGGCCGCCCGGCCAAGGGCGGCCAAGGTCACATGGACCGCCACCAACAGCGCGGTGCACGGGGTGAACGCGACACAGGCGCAGGCCGAGGCCCTCGAGGAGTTGGCCGCGCCGACCGCATCGCAGTGAGCTGCTAGGTATCCTAGGTTCCGAGGTGTGCCGTGTGCCGACGCCGGGGAGGAAGGATCATCCCGGCGGCGGCACGCGGCACGCGGCACGCGGCACCCGGACGAGCCCGGGTGCAGCCGGCTCAGGCCGCAGCGAACTCCTGCCTGGCCGTGCCGAGGCCGTCGATCTCCAGCTCCACCACGTCGCCGGCCCGCAGGTACGGGTGGTCCGGCATGCCGAGCGCGACACCCGCCGGAGTGCCGGTGTTGACGACGTCGCCCGGCTCGAGCAGCATGTGCTGGCTCAGGTACCAGAGCACGTATCCGACGTCGAAGATCAGGTTCGAGGTGTTGCCGTCCTGGCGGGCGACGCCGTTGACGCTCAGCCGCAGCCCCAGCTTGCCCGGTTCGCCCACCTCGTCCGGTGTCACCAGCCAGGGCCCGAGCGGATTGAAGGTCTCGCAGCTCTTGCCAAGGTCCCACTGCGGCGAGCGGTCGAGCTGGAACTCGCGCTCCGAGACGTCGTTGCTCACCGCGTAGCCGGCGACGTGCGCCATGGCCGCCTCCGGGCTCTCCAGGTACCGCGCCTCGCGGCCGACCACCACCGCGAGCTCCACCTCCCAGTCGGTGCGGGTGGAGCCGCGCGGGATCAGGACCGTGTCGTAGGGCCCGACGACCGTGTACGAGGCCTTCATGAACACCACCGGGCGCTCCGGGATGGCCGCGCCGGTCTCGGCCGCGTGGTCGCGGTAGTTCAGGCCGATGCACACGATCTTCCCGGGGCGCGCGATCGGCGGGCCGACGCGCAGCCCGGTGGCGTCCAGCTCGGGCAGCGTGCCCGCGGCCAGCGCGCCGCGCACCCGCTCCACGCCGTCGCCGGCCAGGAACGCGCCGTCGATGTCGGCGGTCAGGTCCGTCAGATCGAGGATGCGGCCGTCTTCCGCGCGCACCGCCGGAATCTCGCGGCCCGGCGCTCCCACTCGCAGCAGTTTCATGCCGCGAGCCTAGGCCCCGGGCGGCGCGCCGCGCAAGAATCATCGGATGTATCGGCGGATCGCGGTCCGTCGCGGCGGACCGGTTACCCTGTCGGGGTGCCGAGCATCGAAGATCGACTGATCCGCATCGAGGACCCCGCGGACCCGCGGCTGGCCGACTACGTCGGGCTCACCGACATGGAGCTGCGCAAGCGCAGCGAGCCGGAGCAGGGCCTGTTCATCGCCGAGGGGGACAAGGTCATCCAGCGGGCCGTGGCCGCCGGGCACCCGATGCGCTCGATGCTGCTGTCCGACAAGTGGCTGCCGCTGATGACCCCGGTGCTCGAGGAGACCGGTTCCCCGGTCTACGTCGGCGAGCCGGCGCTGCTCGAGCAGGTCACCGGCTTCCACGTGCACCGCGGTGCGCTGGCCGCGATGAACCGCCTCCCGCTGCCCGACCCGGCCGCGGTGCTCGACGGGGCGCGGCGCGTCGTCGTGCTCGAAGGCGTGAACAACCACACGAACGTCGGCGCCATCTTCCGCGGCGCCGCCGCGCTCGGCATGGACGCGGTGCTGCTCGCCCCGGACTGCGCCGACCCGCTCTACCGCCGCTCGGTGCGCGTGTCGATGGGCACCGTCTTCGCGATCCCGTGGAGCAAGCTCGAACCGTGGCCGCAGGCGCTCGGCCTGCTCGCCGAGCACGGCTACCGGCGCATCGCGCTCACCCCCGCGCCCGAGGCCGTCGACCTGCGCGAGCTGCGGCTGGCGAAGGACGAGAAGGCGGCGCTGTTCCTCGGCTCGGAGGGCGACGGCCTCAGCTCCCGCGCGTTCGCCGCCTGCGATCTCAAGGTCCGCATTCCGATGGCCGCCGGCGTGGACTCGCTCAACGTCGCCGCCGCGGCCGCCGTCGCCTGCTACGCGCTGGCCGAGTGACGCCGGATCGCTGCTGACGCCGGATCGACTCCGGTCGCCGGACCGCTGACTCCGGATCGCCGGCCCGGACGCCCGTCCTGATGCGTCGGCCGCCGCCCCTACGCCACCCTGTGCGGGCGGCAGGAGGGGCGACGGCCTCGGCGGAGTGCTCGGGCTTCCGGCCCGACGCGGCCTCAGCCGCGCGGCAGGACCTCAGGCAGGACGCCGTTGCCGGGGGAGTTGCTCCAGTCCGTCGAGACCCAGGAGACCGAGTCCGCCGCCAGTTCGGCGACCCGCGCCTGGGCGTCGGAGAGCGAGGGGGCGGTGTCGGACAGGGCGGGCGCCACGTTCTGCGCGTCGGTGGCGATCACCAGGTAGTGGTTGGTGTTGTACCACTCGGTGTTGCCGTCGCCGACGTACGCGGAGGCGTCGCCGTCGAAGACCACGAACCAGGGCTGGATCGCGGCCGGGTAGCGGGTGCGCGGGTCACCGGTCTGCGCGCCGAGGACGCTCGGGAAGATCTCCGCGTTGGCGATCTTGCCGGAGGACTCGAGCCCGGAGATGTAGTCCGCGTACTCGGTGTCGGTCCACAGGTGGTCGAACGGGTTGGCCTGCTCGACCGTGCCGGGGATCACCTCGATCATCGCCTTGCCCTGCAGCTGCTGCCGGGTCGGCCAGTTGTCCGCCTTGGCCGCGGCGTCCAGGTTCGGGTACTGCGTCCCGTCCGGCTTGGTCAGCAGGTTGACCGGCTTGTAGACGTACTGGCTGCCGATGTGGGCGTCGATGTAGGAGTCGAGCTCGGCCGGGCCCATCCCGATGGTCTGGTCGAAGCCCTCCTTCAGCTCCAGCTTGATCATGATCGGGTTGGCGCTCGGGTGCACGCTGAGCCAGGTCGCGATGTCGCCCAGGCAGCTGTCGAGGTCCTGGCTGGTCTTGCCGCTGTAGAGCCCCGCCGTGGTGGGGGCGTAGCTGCAGTTGTTGTCGCTGGCGATCGGGTTCGAGTGGCTCACGTCCCACTGGTGCGTGAACGGGTTGACGTAGGCGTCGAGCTCGATCAGCGTGGCGCCGGCGTCGAGCGCGTCGGCCAGGTAGGGGTACGAGGAGTTGTCGTAGGTGTTGTGGACGCCGACCGAGGTGGCCTGGTCGAGCTTGAGCGAGCCGAGGTCCGCGGCCTGGGCGGGTACGGCCTGGGCCAGGCCGAGGCCGGCGGCGAGAGCGGCCGTCGCGGCGACGGCGGCGAGTGCCCGGAACCGGTTCCGGGCGTGGCGGAGCAGAGGCATGGTTGTGGTCTCCCGACGTGGGCTGATACAGGAGGGGTGCTGCGTGGGTGGAGCACCTCGCACCGTAGCGGCGCCCGGTGAATCAGAGCCGGGATTCGGGTGGCCGCCGCCCGCACGAGGATGTGAACAATGGTTCACGTACCCGTGCGGGCGCGGCCGAACACCGCGGACGTCAGACCTCTGCCGCAGTGGGTGTCGCAGGGTATTGCAGTGTGGCTGACCGTCACAGCGTGCTGTCGCAGCTGTCACGGCGAGCTGTTTCAGCAGCCTGCCTCAGCGGCAGGAGGGCCGAGCCGCCCCGGCTCAGCCGTTCACGGCGGCGAGCCGCTCGGTCCGCAGGCGCTCGTGCCAGCCGTCGTCCGCCGGGGTGGCCGACGGGTCGCCGTCCACCCAGCCGAGCAGCAGGTCGGCCAGCGCGGGGTTGCGGGCCAGCACCGGGCCGTGCAAGTAGGTGCCGACGATCCGGCCCGCGTGCGCGCCGTCCACGCCGGTGCCCGCGCCGTTGCCGTTGCCGCTGCGCACCGTGCCCAGCGGCTTGGCGCCCGGGCCGACGACCGTGGTGCCCATGTGGTTCTCGAAACCGGTCAGCCGGGGCAGCGCCTTCCCGCCCACGGCCAGCGCGGGATCCGGCTCGGAGACGACCTCGCCGACGCAGCGCACCGTGCCGCGGTTCGAGGTCACGTCCAGCAGCCCGAGGCCGGGCAGCGTGCCCGCCTCGTCGTCGTGGAAGGAGTGCCCGAGCAGCTGGAAGCCGGCGCACACCGAGAGCACCGCCGCCCCGTTGTCCACCGCCCGCGCCAGCGCGTCGTCCCGGCTCAGCCGCTCGGCGGCCAGCCGCTGCGGCCGGTCCTCGCCTCCGCCTATCAGGTAGATGTCGCCCTGGTCGGGCAGCCGCTGGTCGCTGCGCACGTTCAGCTGCTCCACCTCGTGCCCGCGCAGCCGCGCCCGGTACGACATGATCAGGGCATTGCCCTGATCCCCGTACGTGGAGAGCAGGTCCGGGTAGATCCACACGATGCGCAGCGCGCTCTGGCCGGCCACGTCAGGCCCCGACTTTCTGTCGCAGTTGCTGGAACGCCGTGTAGTTGGCGATGGCGTCGATCGGCCCGGCCGGTGCCGCGTCCACCGCCGCCTCCACGGTGTCGAAGACCTCGAAATCGACGCCGGCCACCTGCAGCCGGACCGCGAGATCGAGCCGCCGCTGGCCGATCACCAGCACCTTGTGCCCGACCAGCCGGGTGTAGTCCACGTCCCACAGCCAGGAGGTGTCCGTGCCGTCCGCGGACAGCGCGTTGACGGACAGCAGCACCGGACCCGCCGGCTCGAGGCCCGCCGGCGCCGCCAGGTCGAAGGTCTCCAGCCAGCCGGCCGGGTTCTTCGCCAGCAGCAGCCGCAGCGAGCGGCCCCGGTAGATCACCGTGTCGTAACGTCCCGCGACGGCGGCGACGTGCTCCATCCGCCCTATCGCGGTGCCCGGCTCGACGCCGAACACGGCGGCGGTGGCCGCGGCGCTGACCGCGTTGGCCCGGTTCGCCCGGCCCGGCAGCCTCAGCCCGCCGAGCCCGACCCGGGTGCCGTCCGGCGCGACCAGCTCCTCGCCGTCCAGCGCCCACCGCGGCGTCGGCCGGCGCAGCTCGCAGGAGCCGCAGCTCCAGTCGTCCGCCGCCTGGTGCAGCACGCCGCCGCACTGCGGGCAGGACCAGGCGTCGTCCTTCCAGCTCTGCCCGACCGCGCACCAGACCACGGAGGCCACCCTGCCCGCGGCCCAGACCACCAGCGGGTCGTCGGCGTTCGCGATCACCGTCGCGTCGGTCCCGGCCAGCCCGTCGCGCCACTTCTGCGCCAGCATCCGCGTCTCCGCGGCCCGGTCCAGCTGGTCCCGGGAGAGGTTGAGCAGCGCGATCGCCTGCGGCCTGGTCTGCTCGGCCACGCCGGGCAGGTACTTCTCGTCGACCTCGATGACGGCGTACTCGGCGCCGCGGTCCTCGGCCATCGCCGCGGTGATCCCGGCCGGCATGTTCGCGCCGAGCGCGTTCGAGGCCACCGGGCCCTTGGCCCGCAGCGCCTCGGCCACCAGCCGGGTCGTGGTGGTCTTGCCGTTGGTCGCGGAGACCAGGACGCACGCGCGCCCGGCCGTGAGCCGCCGCAGCAGTTCGGGATCGAGCCGCAGCGCGATCCGGCCGCCCACCACGGCGCCCGAGCCGCGGCCCGCCGCCCGCGACACCGCACCGGTCAGCCGCCCCGCCGCGACGGCCACCCGGGCCCGCGGAGGCAGCTGCGCCTCAGTCATCGTCACTCGTCCACCACACCGTTCGCAGTCCAGGGCTCCGCGTGCGCGGGCCGCCCCGGAGGGACCCGGTCCTCGGTCCCTCCACGTACGCTGGGCGGCCGGAGGCGCGCTCTCACGGGGTCACCCTATCGAAGATCCGGGGACCGGCCGCGCGACCGGCCGCCCGGCGCCCGGACAGGGCCCGAACACCGCCGGGACGGACCAGCCGCACTCCGCGGATCAGTGCCCGGATCAGCCCTCGGATCCGCTCTTGGGCCTGGCTCCGGACCTGCTTGCGGATCCGCCCCCGGCCCCGGCCGGGATCAGAACAGCGCCAGGTCGGCGCAGCTGCGCGCGGAGCGGCGCCGCTCGGCGTCGGACTCCTCCGGCACCGTGATCTCCACCGGCTCGTTCAGGTCGAACAGGTCGAGTACCAGGGTGTGGTCGTCCATCGGGTTGTCGGCCGGGGTCCAGTGCGGCAGTTCCAGCCGCAGCCGCTCGATCCGCGGCCCGGCCAGCTCGTCCGCCTCCTCGTCCCAGCCGGACGGGTCCACCAGGGCGCTCACCAGCAGCACCGTGGCGCCGTGGTCGCGCAGCTGGCGGGCGAGCCGGGCCAGGCGCCCGTCCGGGTCGGTCGGCTTCGGCTTGAGCGAGGCCGTCACCGGCACCAGCTTGCGCTCGCCGACCTCCTCGGCCCGGCCCACGTTCACCTGCCCCGCCGCGCGCACGCCGGCCGCGATGACCTCGGGGATCGCGTAGGCGTGGATGCCGCACGGGTCGGTCTCCGAGCCGACCTCCCAGCTCGGCACCTCCTCCTCGGGGGCGTCTTCGGCGATCTTGGCGCGGAACGCGGTCGAGCCGCGCCGCACGTACTCGTAGGTGGCCTTGCCGCGGATCACGGTCGCTCTCGACTCGCGCGTCCCGAAGTCCACCGCGCCCTCGACCAGGACGGAGCCGGACGCGTGCCGGCACTTCCAGGTCGCCGAGGTCGACGCGGTGGCCAGGGACTCCAGCACCTCGGCGATCTCCTCGCCGGTGACGAACGCGCCCTCCCGCGCGGAGTCGGTCTTGCGTCCGGGCAGTAGCCTTCTCAGCACCATGGCGGCAAAGGTTACCGGTCCTGGCTTAACGTTCGGAAGATGTCTCCGCGGATCTTCCCCGGGATTATTTCCGCAGGAGCCGCCCGCGGAGCCGACGGCGCGCTTCGTGCCCGCCCCGCGCCCGGGGCCGGCCCCGGCCGCCCGGACCGGACCACGCCCCGCACCTGAGATGATGTGAGGGTGAACCTCTTCGACCACCTGCCCGACACCACCGACCCGGACTCGCTCTACTCCGCCTTCGAGGCCTGGGTCGCCGGCCGCGGGATCGGGCTCTACCCGGCGCAGCAGGAGGCGCTGATCGAGCTGGTCGGCGGGGACAACGTCATCCTGGCCACCCCCACGGGTTCCGGCAAGTCCCTGGTCGCGGCCGGGGGCGTGTTCGCCTGCTTCGCCCGCGGCGAGCGCGCGTTCTACACCGCGCCCATCAAGGCCCTGGTCTCGGAGAAGTTCTTCGACCTCTGCGACGCCTTCGGCTCCGCGCACGTGGGCATGATGACCGGCGACGCCTCGGTCAACCCGGGCGCCCCCGTCATCTGCTGCACCGCCGAGGTGCTCGCCAGCATCGCGCTGCGCGACGGCGACCAGGCCGAGGCCGGCCTCGTGGTGATGGACGAGTTCCACTTCTACGCCGACCCGGACCGCGGCTGGGCCTGGCAGATCCCGCTGCTCGAACTGCCGCGGACGCAGTTCCTGCTGATGTCCGCGACCCTCGGCGACGTCGAGCGGTTCGAGGCCGACCTCGAGCGGCGCACCGGCCGGGAGACCGTGACCGTCCGCTCCGCAGAGCGCCCGGTGCCGCTGTCCTACTCCTACCGGATGACGCCGCTGCACGAGACCGTGCAGGAGCTGCTCGAGGGCGGTCAGGCCCCGGTCTACATCGTGCACTTCACCCAGGCCGCAGCGATCGAGCGGGCCCAATCGCTGATGAGCCTGAACGTCTGCTCGCGCGCGGAGAAGGACGCGATCGCCGAACTGCTCGGCGGCTTCCGCTTCACCACCCGCTTCGGCCGCACCCTGTCCCGGTTCATCCGGCACGGCATCGGCGTGCACCACGCGGGCATGCTGCCCAAGTACCGCAGGCTCGTCGAGCGGCTCGCGCAGGCCGGCCTGCTCAAGGTCATCTGCGGCACCGACACCCTCGGCGTCGGGGTGAACGTGCCGATCCGCACCGTGCTGTTCACCGCGCTGTCCAAGTACGACGGCCGCCGCTCCCGGCTGCTGCGCGCCCGCGAGTTCCACCAGATCGCCGGGCGGGCCGGGCGGGCCGGGTTCGACACCATCGGCTAC